>ERZ795052.6068-NODE-6068-length-11332-cov-4.584641_pt1 | contig 11332 bp, 9 predicted proteins | sample MGYA00375136_ERZ795052 | MGnify/ENA primary metagenome ERZ795052 (study PRJEB30181, sample SAMN05720156) | activated sludge metagenome | isolation source: Anaerobic digester | place: Japan | collected 2015-05-26 ... | reverse complement strand
TATGAGTGCCTTTGTCGGCACAATCAGAGCATAGTTTTTCTGTGCGCCGTGGATGACCTCATTCTTAATAAACATCCGCATGATGAAGGACTTCCCCATAGAAGTCGGAGCAGAATAGCTGAAGCAATCATCGGTCAAATGATCATATGCTGTTTTCTGAGCAGCAAAAAACTTCTCATCCGGTTCGGCGGGAATCGTAAGATAGTCATCCCTAAATTCAGAGAAGAACCTCTCCAGCGCAGTAATATCCTGATATTCGGAATTAATGTGTTCTATACCCTTATGGTTTCCTATGCTCGAAAAGACATCTCCGGCATAAAGCTTGATCAGCGTGTCCTCCGGGTAGAGCTCATTCAAGAGTATTACAATTTCCTGCGCCCAGATTTTATGAGCATTTGCCCTTTCGGGATCATTGGACTTCGACAGCAGGTCAGCAAAACGCAATGCATCACGCTTCTCCTTCTGGTCAAAAGGCAGTGGTTCCTTCTTGGTAAGTTGAAGCAATCGCAGGGCATAGTTATACAGCACCTTCTCATGGATCTTATTCAAATATTCGTTATCTTCGATGTCGGCAAAGATTGCGGCACCGAGTGTTCTCTTTTCACCGCTCACAGGTCAACATCTCCATCCAATACGTGCTGCATTATTGTTTTCTTTTCGGCCTCCGCATCATTCAGCGGAAGCAGGTAGAAATAAAATGCATGGTTTTCCAGCCCGCAGTCCTTTATTTTCTGCGAGATGTATGCAGCGTGTTGCTGTGCGTCCTGTTCCAGCTTCTCCTGCATAATATCCAGCAATTCATCATCGCTGCGGCCTGTAGGAAGAATGCCAAAATTGTATCCCAAAAATACGCCATAAGATATTGCGTACTTGGCTTTCTTTCCTTCCTCCGGTACAACATACTCTTTCAGAACAGCCAGATCGTCTTCATCGTAAAACCGGTCGAGGACGGTCTTTTCAATCATGTAAACCTCATCATCCTCGTGGGCACTGATCTTCTTTATGATCTCAAAAGCCTGATCTATGGCATCCTTAATCTCTCCGACAATATTTGAAGCACCAAATACCATCTGGTTATATGAGCCGCTGGTGCCATCAGAACATAGGAAATGGATACCGTCAGCCTCACTCAAATACTGCGCAGCATCCGTGCTTAGCTCGATTTTGCTGAGTAGCTTATATGCCTTTAGCTTCTCCTCAAGGAAAGCATAAATCATAATCTCGCCGAGCTCGTTTCCAGTGCCCTTGGCATCAGCTGCACCTCTTTTACGCATAATGCGAAGAGCCTGTTGCATTACAGCATCCAGATTTCCTGCTTTTTCATACTGCTCCTGCTTTGCCCGTGAAAATACATAGCGGCCAATGTTCAGCATCGTGAATTTCTCAAGATCAGCTATCTTGATTTTGCCGCTTCTGACATTGAGGTAAAAAAGGCGCATTGACCCCGGTCGATCTTCACTGATGCTTTCACTGTGATCGACCTCTGTAAAGTAATCATCAAAAGTTTTATCCTTTACAGTTTTTGTGAGTTCCAACGCCCATACACCTCCCTGTAATTAGTCGTCATCTTTCTTTTCACCATAAGGTGCCGGATCTTCAGCTACCATCATCAAATCCTGCTGCGGATTAAAATCGTATGTCACTGACTTCTGCTCAGCACCCGGCATCACGTACTCCTTGCCCTCCGGATTGTAGGTAAGGTTAAACACCAGATCAGAAAGCCATTTCTTGAACGACGGATTGTCTTGGAACTGCTTGAACAGCTCCATGTTGTCCGCCATGATAGAGAAGATAACCGCCTGCAGAGCACGCTCGCTTTCGGTACGCGCCTCCTGTGCATCAGAGTTCTTCATGGCATTCTGATATTTCTTATCCTTTGACACCATCTCCGGGATGGCCAGAATCTGACGCTGCACATTATCTGCATCGTTCCAGTTTATATTTCCGAACATGTCGTTGAAGTCCATGATGATCTTGGAAAGCAGATCCATTTCCGGCTCAACGATATGGCCTACCTTGCCTGCAGGTACCGGCGCAATTTCTGCATCAGCATCCTCCAGCTTAATAGCAATGGCCTCCTGCGCTTCATTCCTGTAGCTGCTCAGATCTATCGTCTGAAGGATACCTTCCGAAAGATCATCGTCACGAGGCGACGGAAGTTTCGGTATCAGCAAGTTCAGGAAAATCGACAGCTTCTCCCAGTCAACATTTCCATAAGGAAGAATTGCACCAAGAAAGCCATATGTACGCACGAACGATTTAGCAGCGCTCTTAAACTTAATCTGATCGTCAAGTTCGAGCTGTTTATATACAGCTGTGCAAGCATCCAGAATCGGATCGAGGCGATCACGCTCCGCTCCACTCAGGAATAGGTCTACCAGCTTTTCAACATCGCTGTCATCGTAGACCTGATACTCCTCCATAATGGTAATCAAATCGTACAGCTTGTTGGGATCGGTTTCCCCGGAAAGAATCGTTGTTCTGTAGAACTTCGAGAACGCCTCCTCAATCACAGAGGTCTTGTTGGCAAAGTCCAAAACATATACTTCATCCTTGCCGGGATGCGCTCTGTTCAAGCGGGAAAGTGTCTGTACCGCAGCGATATCATAGAGCGGCTTGTCCACATACATCGTCTGCAGCAGTGGCTCGTCGAAGCCGGTCTGGAACATATCAGCAACGATAAGAATCCTATATGGATCTTTCTTGAACTCCTTCGGAATCTTAGCATCCGGGAATCCGTTCATGGCAGCAGACGTCAATGCCGGTTCCTGCCCGTTATATTTATGTTCGCCGGAAAAGGCCACGATTGTCTTATAAGGACTATGCCTGTCTGCGAGGCACTTGTTAATTGCGTAGTAGTATTCGATGCATCTCGGAATGCTGGCGGTGACCACCATTGCACGCGCTTTGCCGCCGATCTTCTTCTTAGCGACTACCTGCTCGTGGAAATGCTCCACCATCATAGCTGCTTTTTTAGCGATAACGTCCGGATTGCCCTCGACAAAGGCACGCAGCTTCTTCTGCGCACGCTTCTTGTCAAACATTGGATCGTCCTCGACCGTTTTCATGATCTTGTACCAGCTGTCGATGGTTGTATAGTTACGAAGCACATCAAGGATGAAGCCCTCCTGAATGGCCTGCTTCATCGTATAGACATGGAACGGACGATGCTTGATTTCACCGTCCTCCTCATAGGCGACACCGAACATCTCTTCGGTCTTGTTCTTCGGTGTAGCAGTGAAGGCAAAATAACTGGCAGAGGATACGAGCTTGCGCCCCTCCATCATGGCATTGATCTTGTCCTCGTTGTCCGCATCGTCATCTGTGGCAAGACCGGAAAGTGCCAGATTCATATTCGCGGAGTTACGTCCACTTTGGCCGGAATGCGCCTCGTCGATGATGATGGCGAATTTGTTATTCTTATGTTCCTGCCCGATCTCAGAGATGATGTACGGGAACTTTTCTATTGTAGATATAATGATGCGCTTGCCATCCTGTATGGCCTTGCGCAAATCACCGGAATGTTCTGCCCATGTTACGGTGTTTTTGACCTGCATGAACTGCTTGATCGTATTGCGGATCTGTTTATCCAGAATACGGCGGTCAGTAACCACAAGGACGGAATCAATCATCGGATGTCCGTCTTTTTCAAGTCCTATTAGCTGATGCGCCAGCCATGCGATAGAGTTTGACTTTCCGCTTCCGGCACTGTGCTGGATCAGATAACGTTTACCGACACCGTTCTCCTGCACATCGGCCAGTAGCTTCTCCACGCAGTCGAGCTGATGGTAACGAGGCCAAATCTGTTTGATGGACTTCTTCTTAGTATCCTCGTCCACCTCTTCGATGACCTGCGCGTAATTTTCTATAATGCGAGACAGTTTTCTCTTGGTAAGGATATCCTTCCAAAGGTAGTCTGTCATAAGGCCGTCCGGATTCGGCGGATTTCCCGCGCCATCGTTATAGCCTTTATTGAACGGCAAGAACCAGCTGTCTTTTCCTGCAAGTTTCGTGCAGAACTGAATCGTGGCATCGTCCACGGCAAAATGAACCATGCAACGCTTGAATGAGAACAAGAGGTCATGGAAATCGCGGTCTTCCTTGTACTGACGCACAGCATTTTCGGTATTCTGCTTTGTGAGCTGGTTCTTCAGCTCCATTGTGATAACCGGAAGGCCGTTGATGAACAGGCAAACATCCAGAGCTAACTTCCCGGCATCCTGTGAATAGCGCAGCTGCCGTGTCGCGCTGAAAATGTTCTTCTCATACATGATTCTGGCCTGCTCGTTATTTTCGGTCGGTGTCAGATAGAACATGATGAGGTCTGCCGGATAAACCTTCACGCCATTGCGCAGTACATCAATGATGCCTCGCTTAGCGATCTCTCCGGACAGGCGGTTCAGAAACTGTCGCTTCTTTGTATCAGAAGTGAACACACCCAGCTTTTCCATTTCCTTTGGCTGCGTATCCTGCAGAAACCGGAACAGGCGTGTCTCGTCGACAGCATATTCTTTGTTATAGTCGGCGTTTGTTCCTTCCTCGTACCCGTTCTGCTCAACCAGCCACTTCACGATTAAGGATTCAAGGCCGCTTTCCTTTGTGTTGGTAAAAGCCATTGTCAATCCTCCTGTTCTTCGGTTTCCTCTACGTCTTCCTCGCTATCCGAATCGGAATCAGCATCCTCATCCACGAACTCATAATCCGGTATTTCTATATCACGAACATCTATCTTACCGGTGACAACATCGGCGATTAGTTTTGCCTTGTATTCTTCAAGTGTTTCTACCTCAGCAGTGAGTTTTTCAATGGCAACATCATACCGAGGTAATGTTTGTTTGATGTATTCGACGATGGCTACCTGTTCGTCTGCAGGAGGAACGATGAAAGGGATTTCCTTCATCTTATCCATTTGCAGATCCCACTGCCCGACTCGAATACCATCTGATGCCTGTGCGAAGAAATTCACATAGACCTTGCTCCTGATGGCATAATGAAAATACTCCAAATTGTCAAATGAAACATCAAAGATAAAATAGGCCGGGCTTACAATGCCTGTGTAATCCGAAATTCCATAAGAGCCTTGCCATGCCTTCATTTTATTCATAGCAAACTGACCCTTTTTCACCATCTTGTAGCCACTAAGGTCATCCGGAATATAGTTATGATTCGCTTCTTTGTCTGTAACATCACGAACAATGACACCCTGTTCACGCACAACAGACAGCAATGGCAATTCAGGATGGTTCTTTATACTCACCGGATGAAGAAGCTGTCTAAGTTTAATTGTTTCCCAGTGTTCAGGAATATCTCCCAACCACTTAACACCACTGAATTTCATTGGTGTTTCAGGATTAAGTCCACGGGTAACCGCACTACTAACCATCGAGCGTTTCATTGCATCGACAGCTTTTATTTCTTTTCGCTTTGTATTGATTAAGCGGTTTATCATAGACAATTTCCAGTCTAAGAATCGAACAATTTGAGCTTGCTCATTCATGGGTGGAATAATGATCCGTGTCCTTTTCAAAGATGGCCAATATATATTTCTCTGAATTGAGCCTACACTCTTTGAATTAATCAAGTATTGGTCAACCATGACCCTCGAACGCAGCAGATAATTAGCATATTTGCTATCTAACTTTGAGTTGAGCGTTGTTATTATATACGCAGGGCTCACAATACCCGTATGGAAAGATACTCCCACGGAGCCTCTCCATGCCTGCTGATTATTCAGGACAAAATCTCCCGGATCAACACGCTGATATTTTGACAAATCTTTGCTGGTAGCATTTGTTCTTCTCTCTGCCTTTTCGGAAAAAGGGATAACACCAACATCTAAATAAACCGAAAGTAGCGGTAAATCTACACAATTGCAGATTGATTTTTCTCTTGCTACGGCATACATCGGTAATATTTCCCAATGACTCGGAAATGCTTCTCCCCATAGCTGCTGGCATGTTGAATACGAGGTATATGTTTTCATACTGTACCTCCCATAATCTCTGTCAGCACCCCATCCGCTTCCTTTTCAAGTTGACTCAAGCTCATCAGAATATCGCTCAGCTCACGGAGCTCCATAGGCTTGTAGAAATACTTTGTAAAGCTAACTTCGTACCCGATCTGGGTTTTCTTTTCATCTACAAAGGCATCCGGTGCATAAGCGAGAACTTCATTCTTCATAAACGCATTAACGCCGCCTTCGTAAAGAAAAGGCACATTTTCTGTGTCGCGGAGTTCGGCATCAGCCTCTCCTTCAATAGGTTGAGCTGTCGGATCTTTCTCCGTGATAAGAGGGCGGATCTTATTAAGTTGTCCCTTCTTCAGTTTTGTCGCAGCGGCAAAGGCTGTCCAGTCATCAAGCGGAGTGCCTGCCGGAACAGATGAAATTGCCTTTTTGACCGTTGCGAGTTCTTCAGATTTTTTAAATGTATCAGCCGGAATTTCTCTTTCAGGATATACGCGTAATCGAAGCGGTCTCTCAACTGTGATTGTCCAATAAGCGAACTCAGCATTGTCAAAGATCATACTGACATCACTCTCTTCCATTTCAAGGAAAAGGCGAACGATCTCTTTACGGATTTCAGGTGTAAACTCGCAGTTCTTTTTACCCATGTTCTTGCGAAGCGGTGATTTCATTGCCGTGGCATCAATCAGCTGAATCTTACCCTTGCGACGTTCTTCCTTCTTATTTGAAAGAATCCAAATGAATGTACCTATGCCCGTGTTGTAGAACATATTCTCAGGCACAGCAATTATGGCCTCTACCAGATCGTTTTCAATCAGATAGCGGCGTGCATTGCTCTCACCACTTCCAGCATCGCCTGTAAAAATTGACGAGCCATTATGTACCTCCGCAATACGGCTGCCGAGCTCGGTGTCCTTTTTCATCTTTGCAACATTATTCAGAAGGAACAGAAGCTGCCCGTCACTGGTGCGCGGGATCATCGGCATGGCATCCCCACCCTCAAGATAGGTATTGAAACGCGTGTCGAGGATTTCCTTCTTGCCGCCCATCTTCTCGGCATCGGTCTTCCAGCTCTTGCCGTAAGGCGGATTTGAGAGCATGAAGTCAAACTGGCGGGATGCGTGCTGATCATCAGAAAGTGTGGAGCCGTACATGATGTGCTCGGCCTCTTCACCGTCACCTTTCAGCAGCATATCCGCAGTACAGATAGCATAGGTTTCCGGATTGATTTCCTGTCCGAAAAGATGGATAGCGACTTCCTTGCCGCGCCTCTTGGCCAGCGTCAAAAGTCTGTCCTGAGCAACTGTGAGCATACCTCCCGTACCGCAGGCTCCGTCATAGCAGGAATAGGAAGCATCTTTTATCTTGTCGGCAATCGGCATGAACACAAGGTCTGCCATGAGTTCGACAACATCACGAGGTGTCCAGTGTTCTCCGGCTTCCTCGTTGTTCTCTTCATTAAACTTACGAATCAGTTCCTCAAAGATGGTACCCATACCATGATTATCGAGGCCGGGATGTTTGAGGATCGTCTTCGCTTCATCTTTATAAATCGGATTCGGGCTCAGGTTGATATCAGACGATGTGAACTTCTCAATGACCGCACCAAGAATATCCGCATCCACCATCGTGTCGATCTGATTGCGGAACTTAAATTTATCCAGAATCACCTGAACATTTGGAGAGAAGCCGTCAAGATAAGCTTTAAAGTCTACCTTCAAAGTCTGTGCTTTGGAGCGGCTGGTCAAGTCCTTCAGAAGGAAGGGAGACGCATTGCAGAAAGCCTGTCCCGCCGCATTGCACAGCGCAGGCCACTGGTTATCGATTTTTGCAGCGTCCAGCTGTTTCTTCATTGCCAACACTGCCGGTTTCGTTTCTTCCAGCATGGCATCCAGACGACGGATTACCGTCATCGGGAGAATGACGTCACGATACTTACCGCGCACATACACGTCGCGCAGGCAGTCGTCTGCGATTCCCCATATAAAACTTACTATCTGATTATGAACCTGATTGTCCATTACAATTATCCTCCGTTTGTCCGTGGCATAGTTTGCCACTCTATATTTTCATTCTATAAAATCTGTTGTCCCATAAAACGGACTTACTCGGCATCCTGTTCTTCTTTTTCAGGTGCGTTATCATCGGATGCGCCGCCGGAGCGAATCCAATCATCAACCTCGGACAGCTTGAATTTCCAAAGCCTGCCAACCTTATAGGCGGGCATATTGCGCTTTGCAATCCACTGCAATATGGTTTCTCGTCCAACTCCAAGATATGACTGTACATCTTTCAATGGCACCCATTTTTCAACCTGCTGTTGTTCGCCCACTTTATTACCTCCATCTTTAAGAGTTCTTCCTTTTGAACTTCACATCTATATCTATATCGAACATTCGACTACCGGGAAAGCAGTCATTGTCATCACTGTCTACCATGATCCAATGGCAAGTCGTGTGCCCTTCAAACGGCCTGAGCTCGATGACTGTGGAGATTTCCACGCCGTTTTTCGGTGGTGTCTCCCGTATTTCAATGTAGTTACTTTCTGCCCGTGGCCTTATCTCATCATGATTAGAAAGATACAGTTTTCGGCCACGCCATGTTTGCGTGCCCAGATTAGAGAATTTCCACGTTATCGTCAGCTTCTCGTACATGAAACCGGAATAGCTTCTCTTGTGATCCGGCTTGATGTACACCGTGTCGTCTGGGTACAGAGACGATATGTGGTGAAAGGAGCTGGGCTCCTGTTCCGGTTCCTCCAAAAGCTGCTGATAGGTCATTGCCACAATATCCGCAGCGTCTTCCTTGTCGCTATCTATAAAGGCTTTGAACTGAACCGCAAGTGCTCTTCGGAGTGCTTGCGGATTTTTTTCTGCCGTGGGAGGTATTCCAAAGGCAAGCATTACATCGCCGTACTTATTCTTGTCGATGATCTTATCAAAATATGCGCACAGGCCATCCTCATTAAAAGTCTTAAAAGAATCCTTCAGGTCTGGAGACATCTTCCTCGACCCGTCATAGAGCTTTCGTTCCAAGGGCACATCATCTGACTTTAATCTATCGCCTTGCTTGTGCGAGAAATAATTACTCCCTGCTTCAATAAAGCAGAAGGAGACAAAGATCCCGTTGTTCTTCCGGCTCGGATAATACATCTGTGCTGCCGTGCTCGGAAATATCCGGCTGAAATATTCACTTAATTCCAATCGAATACCTCCCCTCAAATCTTGTCCTATGTTTGGTCCTATGTGTCTCACGTTACCGGTCAGGCCGTCTCATTTTGCCGTGCGAAACTAATAATAGGCAGGGCAAAGAAAGCTGAAAGCCGACAATGCGAGACCTTAACTATTTAATTATACACAGAAACACGGTCTCTGTCAATAGTAGTTGGTTATAAACTCACATAAACCGACAAAGAACCACTTCATTGTTCCTCCTCACCAATTCCCTTGGATACATCCCCTGATCAAGGATGAGTTCAGTTTTCAAGGGTGGTGCAAATAACGCAGCTGACTTCTGAACGGAAGGCTGAGCAGAAAGGAGATGAAAAACGTGACTAAAGACGAACGCGAGAATTGGATTATCAATATCGAGAACACCGCATCTACAATCAGCTCCCAATTGGGATCAGCTGTAGTTGACGGAGTATTCCAGCGATACGGCGCTCATAGCGTCGACGACCTGAATCCGTGTGATCTGCCGGACGTTTTCAGTGAGTTATACGCCATCGAAGCGGATCTCAGATAAAGGTCAATGCCCTGAGCAAGGCATAAAAAGGCTCACCGTTATGAACGCTCACCCGGCATGCAGAGTGGCTCGAACGAACATAACGGCCACAAGTTAATAAACCAGCCTACGAGCGTGGTTGGCAACTGAAACGGATTATTCCCGTTCCGGTCGGCCTTCCACGCTCTTTTTACATAAGGCCTCCGGTTCGGGAACCACACGAAAATCGGAGGTTTTATTATGCAAAGCAATGACAATCAGAAGACCTATTTCATCTACGTTCGCAGCACCGGCGAGAAGGTGCCGGTCACCAAGGAACAGCACGACTCTTTCTATAAGGAAGCTGACCGTATTCGCCACAAAGAGCAGGATCACGGCAGGTGCATGTGTCCTTACCGCTTTATCTGGAAATGCGACGGCGACTGTATCGGCTGCGAATATCACGCGGCAGGCGACATTACTTCTCTGGATCAGCCTCTCCCTGATGGCAACGGCACCCTCGGTGATTATATTCCTGACAGCAGCAAGCCAATTGACGAGGTCATCGCTGACCGTATGCTGCTGGAGCAGCTTTTTGCACGACTGCGTAAGCTCGATCCGGATGCTGATACAATCATTCAGCTTTGGAAGGATCACCCGGAGGGCATTTCAGACCGTGCTATTGCAAGAGAACTCGGTCGCCCACAGAAGACCTTCGCGGATCAGATGAAGAAGTATCGCACCGATCTTCGTAGGATCAGCGGCGATAATTAATATAAACACCACGAACCACATCCTTTCCGGCCATCATCCCTCTTTCGGATGGTGGTCGGAAAACTTTTTATAAAATCCTCCGCTCAAATCGGAAGTTCATCTCCAGTGGAACGTGAAGGACAGAGAACAAAGCCTTCAGAAAGCGAGGTGAACATGATGTACCGCAGTTATGCAGACACCGGCGGCAACGTGAACGAGGAGATCAAGCTCCTGAATTCCATCAGCCACGTATCCGCCAGACTGGCAAGGAACCTCCGGGTACTTGCCGCAAGCCAATCCGAGGAAGGAGGAAAAGAAAATGTCAAAGATGGCAGAAATGGCACAGACCATCGAAGAGCTCCGCACCGCTGCTGCTTCTATTAATGCCGCAGCCGACTGGCTCTACCAGCAGTTTTCCGGTGATGACAACGAAGCGCAGGCCACGGAAGCTCCCACCAAGAAGGAACCGAAGCCTGAACTTAAGCTGGAGGATGTAAGAGCCGTACTTGCTGAGAAGTCCCGCGCCGGTCATACCGTAGAAGTACGCGCCCTGCTTAAAAAGTACGGTGCTGCAAAGCTCTCGGAGATCGATCCGGCAAACTACGAAGCCCTGATGAAGGACGCGGAGGTGATCGGCAATGGCAGCTAAAGCACACGCAATCCTGTCCGCGTCCAGCTCCGACAGGTGGCTGCACTGCCCGCCGTCGGCAAGGCTCTGCGAAACCTATGAGGACAAAGGATCAGACTACGCTGCAGAAGGCACCGATGCACATGCGCTTGGCGAGTACAAACTCAAGACCGCGCTCGGTATGCCTGTCGACGATCCGACCGACAGCCTCAAGTGGTATTCCGAGGAGATGGAGGACTGCACCAGCGGCTATGCCGAGTATGTGCTGGAGCAGGTCGAAGCCG
>ERZ795052.6061-NODE-6061-length-11348-cov-4.467192_pt1 | contig 11348 bp, 14 predicted proteins | sample MGYA00375136_ERZ795052 | MGnify/ENA primary metagenome ERZ795052 (study PRJEB30181, sample SAMN05720156) | activated sludge metagenome | isolation source: Anaerobic digester | place: Japan | collected 2015-05-26 ... | reverse complement strand
TAAAAAAGATATTTATAGATATAATATTTTTGTTTCTGATACAAATAAAATTGCCAGTTGTTGTAGGTTATTATCTGACAAAGATATGATAACACTTGCAAGTCAAGTTAATAGTTTTGGTGCTGGTAGTTCTGTATCATTAGGGAGTCATCGTGTTGTTACTTTAAATTTAAATCGTTATGCTTTATTATCATCTTCTGAAAAAGATTTTTATGATATTATAAAACAATATATTTATTATGCAAAACAGATTTTATTTGCTCATAAAAAAATGTTATATGATTTAAAAGATTTGCAGTTGTTTATAAAAATAGGTTGGATTCAATTAGAAAGAATGTTTTCCACAATTGGACTATTAGGTTATAATGAAGCATATCAAACATTAATTCAAAAATATAATCTTAATATTTCTTATGAAGACTTTCTTTATTCTTTATTAACTTTTATTAACTCTGAAGTAAATTCTAATAATGAAAACTTTGAAGGATGTATTTTTAATATCGAACAAATTCCTGGTGAGTCAATGTCTCATAGATTAGCAAGAGCAGATGCATTACTTTTTGATAATGATAAAATATCTTATATGTATGCAAACCAATTTATTCCTTTATGGGATAATAATAAAAATATTTTTGAAAGAATGATTATTGATGGTAAATGTATGAAATTAATTACAGGCGGTGGAATTACTCATCTTAATACAGGAGAACATATTACTTCACAACAAGCAGAAAATTTAGTTAAATTTGCTATAAAAAGTGGTTGTGAACATTTTGCAGTAACTGGAACATTTATTCAATGTGATGATAATCACGTTCTATTTGGAAACAATACTATGTGTCCAGTGTGTGGAAAAAATATTATAAAGAAAATGGCAAGAGTTGTAGGTTTTTGGGTTAATGTAAGTGATATGTCTTTTTATAGAAGAGAGTTAGATCATGAAAAAAGAAAAGAATATAAAAATGGAGATTTTAATTTAAATGAAAAAATTTAAAGGATGGTATAAAAATTTATGGAAGTAAAATTATTACATAATAGTCCTTTATTATTATCTATTATTGGAGCAAGAAATTGTTATAATAGTTTTGAAAAAAGTGACAGTATAAATAAAAATGAATTTGTTGAATATGGTGAGAAAGATTTAAATTTAATAAATAATTTAATTAAAAACGGTCACCATTCAGTTTTGGAACATGTCTATTATACTTTTAAAATTGATGGGATTAGTCGTGCTTTATTACAAGAGTTAGTAAGACATAGAATTGCTTCTTATAGTGTTAAATCCACAAGGTATACATTAACAGAATTAAAAAAAGATGAAAATATTGATGTAGATAAATATTGTGTCACTGAATATTTACCAGGAAATATAAAATCAGATTTATTAAATAATTTACTAATTATTAAAAAATTATTAAATGAAGGTTGGGCAAATGATAAAGTTAAATATCTATTGCCTGAAGCTTATAAAACAACTGTTATAATGAGTATAAATGCAAGAAGTTTAAGGAATTTATTTAAATTAAGAACAGATAAAAAGGCTTTAAAAGAATTTCAAGACTTAGCAAGAAATATATTTTTAATTTTACCTCATGAACATTTAATTTTGTTTCATGATGTAATAATATTTTAACTTATATGTTGAAAAAATTAAAAAAAATCGACATGTTAAAAATAACATGTCGAAAAAATTTAAAATTCTCAACACAAGATTTTTTATTATTCTTTTAATTTGACTATATAAAGGGCTTCTGAACCTTGAAATGTCATTGAATTCTTAAGAAGAATACTTTCTATGAGTTTTCTTTTACTTTCTTCAATGTTTAATGTATTAACGGCTGACTTATTAATTTTCACAATATTAAAAAATTGATTAGTAAGTTTTTGTATTTGCATTTCTTCAAATACTTTTTTAATATTATATTCAGTTACAGATGATTCTCTTATTTGCAATTTTTGTTGTAAGTCTTTTACAATAATTTCTTTGGAAGGTGATTCTTTCAGAATATATTCACGAACTTCTTTTAATTCTTTTTCAAGAGACTCTATTTCTTTTTTTAATTCTATATATCTTTTAGCTTTTATTAAGAGTTCATTTTCTTTATTCATTTTTTTCCTCCTATTTTTTATAAATGTAATATAAAAAATAATTTTTAAATTTAAAAATTTTTTTTCAAAAAAATTATAAAAGTTGAGATAAAAATAATTCAGTTTTACATTGAGAACATACATAATTTTTATGTTTTTTTAAATAACTTTTTAATATTTTATTTTGTTTTTTTGAAAATTGTAATTGATATTGACTAATAGAATGTTTTTTAACAATATAGAATTTTTTACAAATTTGACATCTTTTTAACATAGATTTTTTACTCCTTGTATTTTTTAAAATTTTATTATAATTATTTATATAATCGATAAAAACTAATTAAAACATTAGAGAAAAATATTTTTTTTAAAAAAAATTATAAGGTTTTTTATTTATTACTAATAAACAATATTATTAAAGGAATATATAGTATGAGTAGATTTTTTGAAGTTGTTAAAGATGAATTTCGACAATATCCTAATTCAACAATTAAATTACCACAAAGAGCCACACAACATAGTGCGGGGTATGATATTTATTCACCGATTAAAACCCTTATTAAACCTCAAAAAGTAGAACATATTTATACAGATATTAAAGTTAAATGTAATACTGATGAGGTATTTCTTATTTTCATTAGAAGTTCTATTGGAATTAAATATAATTGTATGTTATGTAACTGTGTTGGTGTGATTGATAGTGATTATTATAATAATCCAGATAATGATGGTAATATTATAATATCTCTTTATAATTATGGAGATAAAACTTTATTTATTCATGAAGGAGATAGAATAGCACAGGGTATTTTTGTTTCTTATAAAACTATTGATAATGATATTGTTAGTAGTCAAAGATTAGGTGGATTAGGAAGCACGAATAAATAATTTAAAGGAAGGGAATAAATGAATACAAAAGAAAAAATTTCTTGTATTTGTGATGAATTAGAAAATTTTTTACATATAAAAAATAACCGTTACGGAGATTCTGCTTTATCTCCAATTCAAATTTTTAGTAAATTAGATATTACGAATAGCTTATATGTCAGAATTGATGACAAAATAAATAGAATAAAAAATAGTGATGAATTAAGAAAAAATGATATTGTTGATTTAATTGGTTATTTAGTTTTGTTATGTATTGATAAAGATTGGTTGCAATTTTCAGATTTAATTGATTAAAAATATAAAATAATAAATGTAAAAGGAAATAATATAAAGGAGAAAGCTATGCCTTATTTTAGTATAGATATTGATTTTGAAGTGTATTGTGATATATGCGGGAGTCCTCTTTGTAATTCAACAAGAGTTGATAACCAAAGAAAAAGAATATATATAGAACCTTGCTCAAGATGTCTTGAAAATAAAGAAAAAGAAATAACAGAAAAATATTCTATTACTTTTTAATGGAGAAAAAAATGAAATTATTATTAGTCCCTTATTTTGGAGGAAAATACTATATGGTTAATAATATTTTAAATATAATGCCTGAACATAAAAGATACTTAGAACCTTTTGGTGGAGCAGGATCAATTTTACTTAATAAACCTATAAGACATGATATTTATAATGATGTTAATCAAAATGTAGTAACATTATTTAATGTTTTAAGAGATAAAGAAAAATTTGAAGAATTTAAAAGATTATTATATTTAACACCATTTTCAAGGGAAGTTCATAAAAATTATAAAAAAGATTTAGATAATAATAATATAAGTTCCGATATTGAAAGAGCTTATAAATGGTATTATGTTTTAAGAAATTCTTTTTCTGGTGTATATGGTGGAAGCTTTGCTATAAATCAAGGATTAAATAATGCATGGCCTATATTTTCATATCTAAATGGTATTGATAAATTAGATTATATTGTTGAAAGATTACGACATGTTGTTATAGAAAATAAAGATTTTAGGGATATATTTGATATTTATGTGTCACAGTGGGATAATGATAGTATAGTATATTGTGACCCACCATATGTCCCAGAAACAAGAAAAAGTGGTAGTTATGAATATGAGATGTCTTTGGATGATCATGTTGATTTAGTAGAATTATTAATAAAGTATGAAAATCAAGTAAAGTTTATTCTTTCAGGATATGCAAATGATTTATATAAGAAACTTGAAGATAGAGGTTGGCAAAGAATAGATTTTGATACAGTTTGTCGGGCTGCTGGAAGAACGAAAACTTCTAAATTAAAAGGAAATAATATGTTAAAAGAACATCAAAAGCGTGTAGAATCTGTATGGATTAATTATAAATTACAAGATACAAAAGAATTATTTTAAATGAGGTATATATGGATTGGAAAAATAAATTTCCGCAAGAAAATAGATATTTTGAAACAGACAATGGAATTTTATATTGTGGAGATTGTTTAAAAATTTTAAAACAATTTCCTGATAATTATATTGATTTAGTTTTAACTGATCCACCTTATAATATAGCTGATGAAAAAAAACTAACAAGGGCAAATTATAAAATATTATCAACTAAAAATGCTTGGGGGAATGAATTTTGTGATTATTGGGATAGTTTAGATGACTATATTAAATGGGTTGTAGATATTTATGGTGAAATTATTAATAAGATTAGTGATATAGGTAGTTTAATTTCTTTTTTTGATAGAAATTTAACAGGTTTATTTATTTATTATTTTAAAGTTAAATATAAAATAATATTTAGAAATAAAATATATTTTTTAAAAAAAAATCATCTTCCTCATTTTCGTAAAAATAATTATTCCTCTTGCATTGAGGAAGTTATATGGTTTTCAAAATCAGATAAATATATTTTTAATTTTATTAGTCATGAATCTATGAAACAAGTATTTAGTGGTATTATTGGGAATAAAAATACAAGACATCCTACTGAAAAATATCTTTGGATGATTGAACCTATTATTATTAGACATACAAGGGAAAATGATTTAGTATTAGATTGTTTCTCAGGGAGTGGAACAACTTTGTCTATATGTGAAGAATTAAATAGAAAATGGATAGGGATTGAACTAAAAGAAGAATATTGTGAAATGACTAAAAAACGATTATTAATGGGTGATGAATTATTTAAACAAAATAAAGATTTATTTCAAAATAAAATAATATCATTATTTTAATAAAAAAATAGGTAAAATATGAAATTAGAATTGAATTGGGTGGGTAAAGAATATGTTAAAAATTTTAATTATAATGCTATTCAATATAATATTGATGAAGATATAGAACATAATAATTTACCTGATAATTGTAATTCTGAAAATTTAATGTTTATAGGAGATAATTTAAAAGTTTTAAAATATTTACAAAATAATTTTAAAAATAAAATTAAAATGATTTATATTGACCCTCCCTATAATACAAGAACTGATAAAATTTATAATGATAATTTTATATTAACAATAGATGATATAAAATTATATTGTAATGTTTCTGATAAAGAAGCAAAAAAAATTTTAAGGAACATTGATATATATACAAAGACCCATTCTGCTTGGTTAAATTTTATGTATTTAAGACTAATGCTTGCAAAGGATTTATTGAAAGATGATGGAGTAATTTTTATTTCAATAGATGATAAAGAACAAGCTAACCTTAAACTGCTTTGTGATGAGATTTTCGGGAAGGAGAATTTTGTTACTCAATTAGTATGGAGCACAAAAAAATCGGCACAGGGTCTTCATACAAAAAATTTAGTTATTTCTAATCATGAATATATTTTGATATATGCGAAAAATATTAAAGCATTTAAATTTTTAGGTATTAATCGTGAAGATAAAACTTTTTCAAATCCAGATAATGATAAAAGAGGATTATGGAAAAGACAATATTTACAAAGATTTGGACATAATTTTCCTATAAGAACACTTATAGACCCAGAAACAAATATTTCTTATTATTTTGAAACACCATATACACAAGAAAAATTAGACCAATGGTTAAAAGAAAATAAAATTATTTTTCCTAAAAATGGAAGGGGCTATCCAATAAAAAAAGAATTTTTAAATGAATATAAATATAGACAACAAGTAGTAACGTATCTTGGTTTATTTTCTTCTAAAGTAGCAACACAGAAATTATATAAAATATTTAATAATTTAAAAATATTTAGGAGTCCAAAACCTATTGATTTAATTAAATTTTTAATAAAAATAACTACACAAGATAATGATATTATTTTAGATTTTTTTGTAGGTAGTGGCACTACTGGACATGCTATAATAGAAACTAATATTGAAGATAAAAGCAACCGAAAATTTATTTTGTGTCAAATTGATGAAGAAATAAAAGATGAAAATATTAAAAAAGAATTTAAAACAATTGCTGATATTTGCATTGAAAGGTTAAAAAGAGTCTCAAGTAATTATAAAAAAGATATTTTTATATATAATAAAGATCTTGGATTTAAAATTTTTAAAATAAACTAATATATGTTTTTATATTATAAAAAGAACAAATTGTAAAGTAAATAAATTTAAGAAATTCTCATATTTTAAATAAGGATTGTTATGGAAGATTTTTTTAATATTAAACAAAATAAATGTGAAAAATGTAGAATTAAAAAAGATAATATTGTTAATTTTAAAGATAATGCTTTTGTTGCTCAAAATGGAAATGCTGATATTCTTATATTATTAGACATGTATGACTATGATGAAACAATACAGAAATTTATATTTTTTTTAAAGAATAAAAATTTAGAAGATTTTCAAATATATTCCGCAACACAATGTAGATCTAAAAATTTAGAAATTCCCTCACCAATTTATTCAGTTTATAATCATTGTAATTGTTTTAATTTTAATAATTTACAGCATAAACCTAAAGTTATTATTGCGGTAGGGAGATCTATTTTTTATTTTTTACAAGATAATGATTTTTCAGATTGGAGAGATTTTTCTGAATATTTTTTTAATCCTACATATTTTTATTATCAGGGGATTAGAGTATATCCTATTCCTTCATTGCATGAGTGGATAGGTGGAAATAGCTTTCAATATGCTTTTACTATAAAACAATTTACTTTTATTAAAGAGTATTTAAAATTACATATAGAAGAAAAATTTAATTCTTATAATATAGTTAAAGTAGAAAATGTTAATGAATTTTTAAAAGAATATTCATCTTATAGTGGATATATGTCTTTTGATATTGAAACTAATGGATTGGAAATTTATAAAGATAATTTTAAAATTGGTTGTTTTACTATTTCTTTTGATGGAATAACAGGTTATTATATTCCAGTTGAAAATATAAATAAAAGACTATTATCTATTTTTTTTCAAAATAAAAAAATTATTACAGCCAATGGAAAATTTGATGCTAAAGCAGTATTAAAAATATTTGGGATTAAAATAAAAATTGAAGAAGATATTGTTTTACTTGCGCATATTTTGAATACATTTAGAACAAAAAATGGATTAAAAACTTTAGCATGGTTTGTAAATTTAGGTGGATATGATAAAGATTTATCTATTTATTTTAAAAAATATAAATGTAATTCCTATTTAGAAATTCCTGAAAATATTTTAATAAATTATGCAACATTAGATGCTATTGTAACATATAGAGTATTTGACTTTTTAAAAAATATATTAGTTCCTAAACAAAATGAATTATATAATATCTATAAAGAATATTTAATCCCCGTTTTAAATATATTTATTGATGTTGAAAATAAAGGGATATTGATTGATAAAATATATGTTGAAACATTACAAAGAGAATTAAAAGAAAAATTAGAAAGTTGTAAACAAAAAATTTTTACATATTTTAATTATCAATTTGATTTAAATTCACCAAAACAATTAGGTGAAATGTTAGAGAAAAAAGGTTTACCATGTTTAGAAAAAGCAAAAGCTGGATATTATAAAACAGGTATTGATCAATTATTAACTTGGAAAAAAATGGGATATAATGTTGCTGAAGATATTATGCAATATAGAGAAATTTCAAAGTTATTACAAGCTTTTGTAGGGGAAGATGATACATCAGGATTATTATCTTATATTTCTAATGATAATAAAATTCATGCTAATTTTGGGATAGCAATGACACAATCATTAAGGTCTAATTGTAGTGATCCTAATTTACAACAAATTCCAAAAAATGAAATGATAAGAAAAATGTTTATTCCCCTTAATGACTATGTTTTTATGGAAGCTGATTATTCAGGTTTTCAATTAAGAATTGCAACTATTTATTCAAAAGATGATACAATGATTGATATTTTTAAAAATAAAAATGGGGATATCCATAGCATTACAGCTCAACAAGTTTTTTGTAGAGATATAAGTATTGATGAATTTTTAAAAAAGAAAAAGGAAAAGCCTTTTATTGATTATAGATTTAAAGCTAAAGGAATTAATTTTGGTTTTTTGTTTGGATTAAGTGCTGAAGGATTTAAATCTGTAATAGAAAACGATTGGAATGATAAAGACGTTGATGAATTTATTGAAAAAAATAAATTAAAAATTGTTATTAATTATAATAATGAAGAAGATAAATATTTAACTGTTGCTCATTATATTAGAGAAACATTTTTTAATACTTATTCAAAATTATTGCAGTGGATTCAAAATAGTAAATACATTGCTTATAATAAGGGATATATTGATTGTCCTTTAGGTGGAAGAAGACATTTACCTTTACTTTCCTTTTATAAATATGCAAGTAAAATAAATAATAAAGAAAAAAATCATTTAGAAAATATTGCAGTTAATAGTCCAGTGCAAACTTTTGAAGCGATAATGATGTATAAAGCAATTATTAATATTTATTCTGAAATAAAAAATAAAAATTTAAAATCTTATATTGTAGGAATGGTGCATGACTCTTTAGTTTTATATGTCCATAAAGATGAAGTTTCAATTATGAAAGATATTATTAAAGGGAATATGGAGGATTTATATAGTTTTGACGTGCCAATTACTATTGAAATTCAGGTTGGAAATGTATGGGGATTTGGAAAGGAAATATAAAGTTTTTTAAAAATTTTTTTAAAAAATTTTATATTATTCTTAAATACTAATAAATACAAAGAGGTTATTATGGATAAAATAATAATAAGGGAGTATTTTAAACCTATTTTAACTTTTGAAGGATATACAATATATGATGTAGAACATTCTGTTGAGAGATTTACACAAAGATTGCCTTTGTCTTTATTTCATTATGAAAAAGTATTAAAAAAAGCAATTCTTTGGTTAATTAATAATAATAAAGATAAAGTTGAAGATAGATATATATTTATATCTAATAGACATAAATTTGGAATTCAAGTAGATTGGAGAAAAGATAAAAAAGATAATAAATTTGCAGGATTTACTGCAACGACTCTATCAGATAAAGAAATGAATTTTGTCAAATATAATGATAATAAAATTATTGTAGAAAGTTTTAAGAAAAATGGTTTTTCTTTAAAAGAAGCAAGAGAATTTTTAAAAAATCAAATAGGTTATTGTAATTTAAAAGTTTCCGGGGAATTAAAAAATATAGGATACAGTATTTTTTATGAAGATGGAAAAGTTTATTATACATTTAATGTTGTAAAATTATAATTTTGTAAATGAAGGAGTATAATAATGAAAAAGTATACAATAAAATGGGAAAATGGTAAATTATCAATTAATGGATCAACTGTATATACTACTTCTGATATATTATATTATATTGCTGAACAACATAATATAAATATACAATATTTGTATGAAAATCGTTTTATTTTTATCAATAAAATATATTATATTATATCTAAAAATGATTTTAGAAAAGAAATTAGTATAACATATTATGAGTATTGGAAATACTCTCTTTTTAAACAAAAATATTTAATAAAAAGAAATATAAAGGAAATATCAAAAATTATAGATAAATTTAATAAAAGTTATAATAACTTAAATTTTACATTTGATATAACAGTAAAATAGTTCACTGTTAAAGAGTAATTAAAAAAGGGGGTAAAATGAAAAGTATTACTTGTAGGTATTGTCAAAAAACATTTGTATTATCTCATTTACAAAAAATACAATGGCAAAATAGTAATTGTCAATGTCCTTATTGTCAAGAGTTATGGTGTATACTCCCCCCTACAGAAAGAGAATTAAAAAATTTACAAGAAATATATTTAAAGGAAAGAAATAATGATGTCTTATCTCATATTGCGTATATTTTATTTCACTACGCTCAATCTTTAATAAAAAAGAAATTTCATAATCATATTAGAAATAAATATGATCTTTTTGACTATAGTTATAATGCAACTGTATTTATTATTGAAGATTATTTAACTAAGGAGGACTTTAAAATTGAAACTTCTTTTGCTGGTTATTTAATTTTTAAAATTAAACAAGCAATTTTTTTTAAAGATAAATATGATAAAAATGTATATTTATCTTTAAATTTTGAATTTAAAGATAAAAATCAATTAGAAGAAATACTGCAACCTGAAAATTTTATTTTAAGACCATCTTGTAATATATTGGAAAGTATAGAACAAGAAGATTATAATATTTATCTTTTTAAAAAAATTACTTTAATATTAGATAAAGTTAAAGAATACTGCACTCCCTCAAATGACTATGTAAGAAATATTGGTTTATATTTATTTTTCTATAAGGGTGAAAATTCTTTTAATGAATTTTTTAATATTATTAATCGTTATGGAAAAGATATAACAACTAAAACTTTAGATATTTTAAAAAAGGAATTATATAAAACTCAATAAATATTACTTTTTATTTTTTATTTTACTAATAAGTAAATTTTTTTAAAAAAAAGAGAGGTATATATTTATGAGTTTTAAACCTTATAAAAGTTTTTTTACAGAAAAAAAATCAGTTCCTACTTCTGTTACACTTAAAAAAGCTATAAAAGAACTTAATGTTATTAGAAAGAAATTGTCAAGACTAAGAGAAGAAGAAGAAGTTGTTGATAAAGAGGAAGTTATCAATGACGTTATTGATCAAGTTGAAGATGTTATTAAAGATGTAATTGATAGTCTTGGAACAACTGATCCAACTGTTACTACCCTTATAGATACAGTGCAGGATTTACAGGATGAAACAGATTCTGTTAATGTTGATGAAGATTTTGATGACTTTGATGATTTTGGAGATGAAGAGATTTAAAGTTTTTTATTTTTATAGGTAGCATATTTTTTATGCTACCTTTTTTATTTTAGAAATATGAAAAATGTTTTATTTTTTTTGTTGTAATTTTTTAAATAAAGGGATTAGAAATTTATTCACAATATACCATGCG
>ERZ795052.6051-NODE-6051-length-11365-cov-3.934660_pt1 | contig 11365 bp, 10 predicted proteins | sample MGYA00375136_ERZ795052 | MGnify/ENA primary metagenome ERZ795052 (study PRJEB30181, sample SAMN05720156) | activated sludge metagenome | isolation source: Anaerobic digester | place: Japan | collected 2015-05-26 ... | reverse complement strand
GAGCGGAGGGGCCGGACTGGCCGCAGGTTTGGGCGCTGGCGTGGAGTCATCTGCTGGGCGATGGCTTTGTCAGCTTCCACATCGTGCTCATGCCCGCGCTCTCGGCGGCGCTGTCGTTCAGCAAGGCCGAGGCGGGCCTGGCGCTGGCGGTGTTCAACGTGGTGAGCTGCATCGGCCAGCCTGTGCTGGGCCACGTCTGCGACCTGGCCAGCCGCAAGGCGCTGCTGCTGGGCGGGCTGTTGGCCACCGTGGCCGGGGCGAGCTGTCTGGGGCTGGCGGGCAGCTACATGGCGGTGGTGTTGCTCTTGATGGGGCCGGCGGTGGGTTTGTGTTGTTACCACCCGGCCGGCGTGTCACTGGCGGCTTCCGCGGCCGGCGGGCGCAAGGGAACCGTCCTTTCCATCTACACCTCCATCGGCAACTTTGGCGTCATGCTGGGGCCGGCTCTGCTTGGACTTGTGGTGGGGCGTTGGGGGCTGCATGCCACGGTGTGGGCGATTCCGGTCGGGTTCGTCTGCGTGGCGCCGGTGCTTTTCCTCGTTCGAGAGACAGGACCGAGCCGGCGGGCAGGCGCGGAACGGCTGCGCGAGCCCACGCGCAAGGGCGCCTTCGTTCTGCTCGTGGCGCATATGACCGCGCGCAACGTGGCCATCGCCGGCTTCGCGACCTATCTTTCCTTCTATGCGTTGCACGAGCTTGGCATGGACCTGAAACATGCGGGGTTGGTGGTGTCGGTGTTTCTCTTTTTCGGGTCGCTGGGCGCGCTGGTGGGTGGCCATCTCTCCGATTACATGCCGCGCAAGCCCATTCTCGTGGCTAGTACTCTGTTGAGCGTCGCCCCGCTGCTGGGGTTTCTCCGGACAAGCGGCTGGGTCTCGACAGCGCTGCTGGTCGTGGGCGCGCTGTTGCTTTGGGCGGGCCACTCGGTCAACGTGGTGCTGGGCCAGGAATACCTGCCCCGCAATCAATCTCTGGCCAGCGGTATCACGCTGGGTGTGACGTGGGGGCTGGCGTCGCTGCTGCTGCCGGTGTGGGGGCGGATCGCGGACGTGCATGGCGAGCGGATGGCCTTGACGGTTCTGGCCGTGTCGGCGCCAGCGCTGACGAGCGTCCTGGCGGCGTTTTTGCCGCACACGGAGAAGAAACCAGCGGCGGGAGGCGCGGCATGAGGCCCAAGGTGACGCTGTTCGGCTCTTCACAGGCGCGGCCGGGCTCGGCGGCCTATGAGGCGGCGCTGGAGGCGGGGCGGCTGGTGGGCCGCGCGGGCTTCGACCTGGTGAACGGCGGATTGGGCGGCGTGATGGAGGCGTCGGCGCGAGGCGCGCGCGAGGCTGGGGCGCGTGTCATTGGCGTGACGCTGGGCTCTTTCGGCAAGCGGGCCAACGCCTTTGTCGACGAGGAGCGCCGGGCCGGGGATTTCTGGGAGCGGACGCGGGTGATGCTGGACCTGGGCGACGCCGTGCTGGTTCTGCCTGGCGGGACCGGCACGCTGGCCGAGGCGGCCGTGGCGTGGGAGATGCTGCACAAGCGCCAGTGCGAGATCAAGCCACTGGCGTTGGTAGGGGAATTCTGGCGTCCGCTGGTGACGATGATGTGCCCTGGGCCTCAGGCGCCGGCGTGGTGTGGCGGGGCGTTGCGGCTGGCCGCCGACGCGGCCGAGGCGGTGCGGTTTTTTGATGAGTTCTTCGCGCGGCCGGCCCTGGCGTAGGGGACGGGCGCGCGGTCTGCGCGCGGGAGTTGAACATGGCGAATCCATTTGTTGAGGACATTGCGGCGCGGGTCGGCGCGGCGGCGGGTCTGGCGCCGGCCGAAGTGGCTCAGACGCTCACCACGCCGCCGAACCCGAAGATGGGCGATTACTGCTTCCCCTGCTTCAACGCGGCCAAAGCGCAGAGGTGCAAGCCCAACGAGGTGGCGCAGGAGCTGGCGGCCAGGCTGGCCGAAGGCGGCTACGCGGGCACGGTTCAGGTTGTAGGACCGTACCTGAATTTTCTCATCAACCGCAAGGATTTCTCCGCGTGGGTGCTGCGCGAGGTTCACCAGCGCAAGGAGCGCTACGGCCACACGAACGCGTTCAAGGGCCGGAAGCTGGTGGTGGACTACTCTTCGCCGAACATCTGCAAGCATCTCAGCATCTACCACGTGCGCAACACGATGGTCGGCTACGCGCTGTGCCAGCTTCACCGGGCGCAGGGGTGGACCGTGGTGGGCATCAACCACCTGGGCGATTGGGGCACGCAGTTCGGGCTGCTCATCGCGGGCTTCAAGCGGTGGGGCGACGAGAACATCTTCCTGGGCGATGCGGTGGAAAAGCTGCAGGACCTGTATGTGAAGGCGAACGAGGAGGCGAAGAAGGACGAGGCCTTCGCGGCCGAGGGGCGGGCCTGGTTTCTGAAACTGGAGCAGGGCGACCCGGAGGCGCTGGCGTTGTGGAAGCGTTTCCGCGATGCGAGTCTGGCGGCGTTCTACGAGGTCTATGACACGCTGGGCGTGAAGTTCGAGGTGATCGGCGGGGAGAGTCTGGCGCGCGAGCAGATGCCCCGGACGATTGAGCGCGCCAAGGCGATGGGTCTGGCCACGATGAGCGAGGGCGCGCTGATCGTGGACCTCTCGGACATGAAGATGCCGCCGCTGATGCTGTTGAAGAGCGACGGAGGCACGCGCTATGAAACGCGCGACCTGGCCACGGCGGAGCTGCGCTACGAGCAGCACAAGTTCGACAAGATGATCTATGTGACCGGGCAGGACCAGAAGCTCTACTTCCGCCAGCTCTTCGAGACGCTGCGACGGATGGGGTACGCTTGGGCGGAGCGGCTGCGCCACGTGGCGCACGGCATGACGCGCATCGCGGGCGAGCGGATGCGCACGCGCACGGGCGGCGCCGTGAAACTGCGCGACGTGCTGGCGGAGGCTGTGGAGCGGGAGCTCGAGATCGTGGTGGCGCGAGAGGCCGAGGCCAAGACTCCGGCCGAGGCCAAGGCGCAGGCCGAGCATTCGCGCATGGTGGCCATCGGCTCGATCATCTTCCACGACCTCAAGCGCGAAGTGACCAAGGACATTGACTTCGACTGGGACGAGGCGCTGCGGTGGGAGGGCGACACCGGGGCCTACGTCCAATACGCGCACGCGCGCATCTGCAGCATACTGCGCAAGTACGGCAAGCCTGTGAGCGCGGACGTGGACGCCGGGCTTCTGAGCGCGGAAGAGGAGTACCTGCTGATCCGCAAGGTGTCGGAGTTCGAGGCGGAGATCGGCCGCGCCGTGGACCGGCTGGAGCCGTCCATGATCTGCCGCTATCTGCTGGACCTGTGCGCGCTGCTTTCGGACTTCTACGGCAAGCACAAGGTGCTGTGCGAGGACGAGAGACTGTCCGCGGCGCGCGTGGCGCTGATGGAGGCGGTTCGGCAGACCATCGCGAACGGGCTGGCGCTGCTGGGGGTGGGCGCGCCTGAGGAGATGTGACAGCAGGCCGCGAGGGCGGTAGAATGCCGCGGCGTTCCGCCGTGGGCGGCGAAGGCGGGGCGTGGCCGGACAATGGCCGCAGTTCCTGGGGACTTGCCCCAGGCCGGGAGACGGCGCCGTCTCAAGACGACGCGTGTGTCAGAAGATGCGAGCACTGGAGGGATGGACGTGGCCAAGAAGATGACGCACCGGGAAAGGTTCCGCCGGCTGATGCACTACCAGACCGTGGACCGCGGCGTGCATCATGAGTTCGGGTTCCTTAAAGAGACGTGGGAGCGCTGGCACAACGAGGGGCTGCCGGCGCAGTACAGCGACATCCCCAGCATCGAGGGGTACTTTGGCCGCGATCCGGTGGCGATGGTTCCGGTGAGCTTTGGGATCAACCCGCCCTTCGAGTCAAAGGTTCTGGAGGAGAAGCCGGACTCGATCGTCAAGCAGACTAGCGACGGCGCGATTGTCGAGGTTCAGCGGCGCGGACAGCAGACGATTCCGCACTATGTGAAGTACCCCATCGAGAGCCGCAAGGATTGGGAGGCGTTCAAGGAGCGCTACAATCCCGCGGACCCGATTCGCTATCACGACTACAGAGGCATGGCCGCGCGGTTCAATGCCATGGATGTGCCGGTGGGGATCAACGCCGGGTCCTATCTGGGTTGGATCCGCAACTGGGTGGGGTTCGAGCGGGTCGCGATCTGGGCGTATGACGAACGGGAACTGCTGGCTGAAATGGTGGAGCACCTGGCGGATCTCTTCTACAAGATGCTGGAGCCGGCGCTCAAATACATCGAGGTGGACTTTGCGCACGGCTGGGAGGACATCTGCTTCAACTCGGGGCCGGTCATCGGCCCCAACATTTTCCGCGAGATCGTGCTGCCGCCCATGCGGCGCGTGATGCGGCTTCTGCGCCAGCACGGGGTGGATGTGATCGCTACGGACTGCGACGGGAATATCTGGGCGCTGGCGCCGCTGTGGCTGGAAGTGGGGCTGAACGCCATGTTCCCGTGCGAGGTGAACGCCGGCTCCGATCCCGTGGAGCTGCGCCGGAAGTTCGGCCGCGACATGCTGCTCTACGGCGGTGTGGCCAAGAAGGCTATCGCCGGAACCAAGCAGGAGATTCTGGACGAGATGGCCAAGCTGGCGCCGGTGGTGGCGGACGGCGGGTTCATCCCGATGATCGACCATCGCTGCCCGGAGTATGTGTCGTATGACAACTACCGCTTCTATCAGCGCGAGAAGCTGGCGATGCTGGGCTTCACGCAGGAAGAGGTGGATGAGATCGAGCCGCTGCGCGGCATGAAAGCCACGACGCCCTGCGCGGGCGGGCTGATCGGCGGGTAGCAGCCTGTCGAAAATGTCGCGTCTGCTCCGGGGACACGTTGCGATCCCGCCGTCGGCGGGCTGAGGCGCCATGTCCCCGCCGACGCGCTGTCCGCGACGCGGGCTGCAACGGCTTCGTGGCGCTGGAATACGAAGGTCCGGAGGATGATCGCGAAGGCGTGCCCGCGAGCGTCCGCTTCATGAACGAGGTCATGGCTGGGCTTTGAACATTTACGCGATCGGCGACCTGCACCTGCCTGGCTCGCGGGACAAGAGCATGGACGTGTTCGGCGAGAGATGGCGAGACCACGCGCGGCGCGTGGCCGAGGACTGGGACGCGCGCGTGAAGGAGCGGGACTGGGTTCTTCTGCCGGGCGATCTGTCGTGGGCGATGCGGCTGGACGAGGCGCGCGAGGACCTGCGGTGGATCGGCGCGCGGCCGGGCCGCAAGGCGTTGATGCGCGGCAACCACGACTACTGGTGGCAGTCGTTGCGCAAGGTGCGCGAGGCGCTGGCGCCGGGATGCGAGGCGCTGCAGAACGACACGCTTTCGCTGGGGGGCGGGGCGGTTGTGGCGGGCAGCCGCATGTGGGCGCCGCCGGGGTTGAGCTTCGCGGGCGCGATGGAGCTTCCGGCGGGCTCCGCGGAGGCGGGCGGGGATCGCGAGGCGAACGCGGAGGCGGACGCGAAGATTTTCCGGCGTGAGCTGGGCCGGCTGGAAATGTCGCTGAAGGCGTTGCCGGCTGGCAGCCGGCTGCGGATCGCGATGCTGCATTTCCCGCCGCTGGACCTGCGATTTGAGGCATCGGAGGTGACGGCGCTGCTGGAGCGCTACGGCGTGACGGAGTGCGTGTTTGCGCACCTGCACAACGTGAAGCCGGAGGCCCGCTTCGAGGGGGTTTTGAACGGGGTTCATTACCAGCTCGTAAGTTCGGATTACCTGGGCTTTCGGCTGGCTGTGGTGGCGGAGGGGCTGTAGGACTGACGCGGGAGGGTTGGGATGAAACGGCTGAAGGCGTTTTTCGTGACGACGTTCCTGGGCGGTGTGGTGGTGATCCTGCCTGGGGCGATCCTGGCGTTCGTGTTCAGCTGGCTGTTCGGCGTGATGCGGGGGCTGATCCAGCCGGCCGGGCAGTTGGTGAAGGCCAGGTCCAGCCTGCCGGAGTACGCGGCGGACGCGGTGGTGGCGCTGGTCATCGTGGCCGGGTGTTTCGCGGTGGGGCTGGTGGTTCGGACGCGCATCGGCATGTTCGCTTGGTCCAATATCGAGGATCGCATCCTGAAGGTGGCGCCCGGCTACACGGCGGTGAAGGAGGCCGTGAACCAATTGCTGGGCCGCAAGAAGCCGTTTTCGACCGTGGCGCTGGTGAAGATGGGCGATGGCGCGCTGGCGACGGCGTTCGTGACAGACCAGCACGAGAGCGGTGTTTGGACGGTGTTCGTGCCCATGGGGCCGAACCCGACGAGCGGGCTGGTCCTGCATGTGGCCAAGGAACGGGTGCAGGTGATTCCCGAACCTGGTCAGGACGCGCTGAGAACGGTGATCAGTTGCGGGGCTGGGTCGAGCCGGCTGGTGGAGGCGTGGCTGCGGGCAAGCGGCAAGGAGGCCAGGGGGTGAAAAGGGGAGAGTGGGCGGAGCGTCTGGCGCGGGCGCTGCTGGCGCAGGCAAAGTCTGATGGCGTGGCGGAGGCCGGACCCAACGGGGACGCGGGGGCGTTGAGGACCTTGGTCAGGCTGGGCGCGGCGCGCCAGGGCGAGGGGGCTCTGGAGCGTGGCGTAGCGGCGCTGGCCGAGGCGGCCGGGGTGAAGGCGGACGCGATGGGGCGGGCCGTGGCGGCGCTGGCCGCGAGGCTGTGTGGCGAGACGCCGGCGTGCGGAGAATGCGGGGTGAAGGACTTGTGCCGCGCCGCGACCCGGGGACCGATGATCAAGGAGATGCCGGAAGACCAGCGTCCGCGCGAGCGGCTGATGCAGAGCGGCCCCGGCGCGCTGACGGACGCGGAACTGCTGGGGATCATCATCCGCGACGGTTCGGCGCGCGAGAGCGCGGTGGACCTGGGGCGGAGGCTGCTGGCGCAGTTCGGGGGGTTGAGAGGGCTGGCGGAGCGGCGCGTGACGGAGCTGTGCGCGGCCGAGGGCATCGGGCCGGCCAAGGCGTCTCAAGTGATGGCGGCGCTAGCCTTGGCGCGGCGTCTGGGGGCGGATTCGCTCAAGAAGGGCGTGGCTCTGAACGGCAGCCGGGTGGTGTTTGAGCACTTCTTTCCGCGGTTGAGGGGCGAGAAGCATGAGCGGTTCATTGTGGTTTTGCTGGATACCAAGAACCGGGTGATCCGCGACGTGGAGGTGGCCATGGGCGGACTGGCGAGCAGCCCGGCTCTGCCGCGCGACGTGTTCCGCTATGCCGTGACCGAGCCGGCCTCGGCCGTGATCTTCGTGCACAACCACCCCAGCGGCGACCCCAAGCCTTCGCAGGACGACCTGGCGTTGACGCGGCGGCTGTCGGAGGCGGGGGACGTCCTGGGCATTCGCGTGCTGGACCATGTGATCGTGGCTGAAGAGGGGTATGTGAGCCTGGCGGACATGGGGCGGATGCGGTAGGAGAGCGGGACGGGGCGGTGGGGACTGACCGTCGCGTTCATGGGGTCCATTGGGCTGCGGCCATGGCGGCCCTGGAAACGACAAGGCCCTGCCGGATGGCAGGGCCTTGTGGGTTCGATGCGGAAGCGATGGGTTAGCGCTTGGAGAACTGGAACCTGCGGCGGGCGCCGGCGCGGCCGGGCTTCTTGCGCTCGACTTCGCGGGAGTCGCGGGTGAGGTAGCCCTTTTCGCGCAGCATGGGGTCGGCTTCGGGGAAGATTTTGATGAGCGCGCGGGCAAGGGCGAGTTGGACCGCGCCGCTCTGGCCGGTGATGCCGCCGCCGTTGACCGTGGCGGCGAAGTCGGCGTTCTTCTCCAAACCGAGCGCGACGATGGGGGCGAGGGCGGTAACGCGGTCACGTTCGCGCAGGAAGAACTCCTCGAACGCGCGGCCGTTGACGGTGTACTGGCCGGAACCGCTGTTGAGGCGGACGCGGGCGATGGCGGTCTTGCGGCGGCCCGTGCCCAGGTAAACGCCGGGCTTCATCTCATAGGCCTGGGCTTGCGTCTGGGGCTGCTTTTCCTGGTCTGCCATTTATGTTTCTCCGGTCAGTCTAGAGCTCGATGGTGGCGGGCTGCTGGGCTTTGTGGGGGTGCTCGGCGCCGGCGTAGACTTTCAGCTTGCCCAGCATCTGGTTGGCCAGCTTGTTTTTGGGCAGCATGCGGCGGACGGCAAGGCGCACCACCGCTTCGGGGCTCTTGGCCATCATTTGGCCGAGGCTGAGCGTCCTCAAGCCGCCGGGGTAGCCGCTGAACCGGCGGTACGTCTTGTCCTGCAGCTTGTTGCCGGTGACGCGCAGCTTGGCGGCGTTGGTGACGATGACGAAGTCGCCGGTGTCGCAGTGGGGCGTGTAGGTCGGTTTGTCCTTGCCCATGAGGATGGTGGCGATTCGAACCGCCATGCGGCCCAGCACCTTGTCCGTGGCGTCGAGAATGTGCCACGACCGCTGAACCGTCTCCTTTTTGGCCATGAAAGTCTTCATCTCGGTCCTGCCTGCTCGAATGGTGTCCACAATAGGGGCGTCGAAGTTACGTAGTGTACCTGTTTTGCGGCGGTTTGTCAAACGGGATTTTTGGGGCATTCCCGGGGGCGGGGGCGCCACGCGTGGCGCCCCCGCCCAAGCCTGCGCCCCGGTTGAGGCGCGGGCCAGCGGATGCGGGTCAGACGGATGAGGCAAAGGCGGCTTCGAAGCAGGCCTGCAAGGCAGGCCGCTCGAGTCCGTGAGCAATCACGGTGAACGCGGTCGGGCCTCGGTCTTTGAGGGGCGGTCCCTGGACGAGTTCCTGGCCGGCGTATTCGGCGAAACAGGGACCGCTGGTGAACAAAATGTTGCCTTTGAGGCGCAGGAGGCTGGCGCCGAGATTGTGGATGACTTCGAGGAACCGCTGCCGGTCTACGGGGCGGTCCGTGTTGAACGAGGCGGCGGCGATGGTGGGCGGGGGCGCTGTGGCCAAAGCTTCGCTGGGCCGCGTGTGGGCGAGGCCGGCGATGAAGTCCCACGCCAAGGCGCCGCGCTGGACGCGGACGACGGGGGCGCGGGGGTTGATCTGGCGCAGCAGGCGCTCGACGCAGTCCAGATCGGCGGCCGGCGCGAGGTCGGTTTTGTTGAGGACGAGGCCGTCGGCGGCCGCGGCCTGGGACACGGCCGGCCGCAGATAGGCGGCCAGGCGGGTGAAGGCGGCGGCGTCGATAAGCGCGAGGTTGGCCAGGACGCGGAAGGCGCCGGAGATGGGCCGGGCGTCGAAGAGCGGCTCGATGTCGCGGGTTTCGCTGACGCCGGTGGCTTCGATGATGAGCAGGCCGGGCCGGACGCGCTGGGCCGCGTCGCCCAGCGCGGTCAGCAGCGAGGTCTGGGCGCAGGAGCAGAAGAGGCTGCCCTTGTTGATCTCATACACCTCCCACTCGCCCTTGCGCGCCAGGGCGCCGTCCACGCCCAAGGAGCCGAACTCGTTGATTAGCAGGGCGGGCCGCTGGCTCTGCACGGCCGGCTGGGCTAGGAGGTGGTTGAGCAGCGTGGTCTTGCCCGCGCCGAGGAAGCCGGTAATGAGCAGGACGGGGATGGGCGCCCGTTGGGCGTCTCTCGCCCGTTCCGGGGACACGTTGCGATCTGGCCGCTGGCCAGCTTCGGCAACATGTCCCCGCCATCGCGGGGTCTCTCTCAACGGGCTGTCAGACATCAGAGCAGGTCCTTGACCCATTCTTTGACGGCGGCGATTTCGGGGGTTTTGCCGCGGCTGCGCAGGCGGTACTTGACGGTGTAGACGGCGGGCGTTTGCGACTTAAGCAGGCCATAGTCCTTGAAGCGCTTTTCGTCGCGAACGCGGCGGATGGGCACGTCGGCGCCGAGCTCCTTGACGGCGCGTTGCAGGACCTCGTGGACGGCTTCGGTTGCGGGGCTGTCTTCGCCGACGAGGTGGATGGCGCCCTGGCGCTGCAGGATGCCCATGCGGAACTTTTCGTTGATGCGCTTCTGAATGGCGGCGACAAGCTCGTCGCGCGGCGGGATGCGGCTGACAAAGGTGATCTGGCCGTCAATGCAGATGGTGGGGATGTTGCGGACCATGAGCGAGGCCATGAACACGAGCGACTCGCGGTATTTGATTTTGTGTTCGCGCCACTCCACGATGTCCTGGAACTCGGGGGCGACCTTGCGGACCGCGTCCACCATGTACTGGCAGGGCGCGCACGCCTCGGAGTCGAGCGTGATGATGTCCACGATGACCTTGTCCTGCTGGCCGTAGTCGGCCATGTTCAAACGGTCCTGGCCCGAGGACTCGATGGCCAGGCTGCGGGCCACGTCGCGCTGGTAGGGGTCGGAAACCACGGGGAAGATGGCTTCCAGGTTCTCGGGCGGAGTGGCGTAGGGCAGGTCGCAGCCGGGGGCGAGGATGAAGCCGCGCTCGCCGGCCACGTCCATGCAGGCGATCGCGTTGCGCTGCGCGTCGGCCGGCTTGCCCAGCAGCAGCACGGAGGTGAGCTGCAAGTTGCCGCCAAAGCTGACGTTCTTGGACTCGCAGACCTCGCGTACGTACTGAAGGGGGATGTTTTCATCCACGCTGATGTTATCCGGCCCGCATTCGCACATAGCCTTGACGTTCTGCTGGGCGTGTCCGCAGACAAAGAACGACCCCAGGCCGCCGGAGCGGCGGATGAAATCGAAGACCGGGGCGGCGGCGGGGGTGACGAACTCCTTGAACTGGTCCGGTCCGATCTGGCTGGTCATGGGGTCCACGAGGGCGATAACGCCGCAGCCGGCTTTGAGGTAGTAGCCGGCCATGGCCTGGCAGACGTCGCGGCAGAAGCCCAGCAGCGCGCGGATTTCGTTGGGGGTCTCGAACATCTTGAGGAAGATGTCGGTACCGATGAGGTGGAGAGCGAGGGTAAAGGGACCGGTGATGAGGCCGTAGAGCGCGACGTCAGGATGCATCTTGCCGAGGCGGCGCGCGGCGGAGAGGCAGAGGCCGATGCGGCCGTCTTCGGGGCGCGGGACGCGGAGGTCCGCGAGGGTCGTGCCGTTGGCCAGGGGATGGCTGGTGACGGCGGGCGGGTTCTCCTTGGCCCATGCCAGCTCGCAACCCAGCGTCTCGGCCTCGATCTGCAGGTCAAAGACGACCGGGATGCCGTCGGCGTGGTAGCGTTCGATGGCGCGGGTGACGCCATTGACGATGTGGTCTTCACTGCGGAGGTATTCGTCGGCCGGGACGCCCAGCAGGGCGCCGGCGTGGCAGCCGACAAAGGGGACCCAGGGGGTGCGGTCCACGGCTTCGCGGCGAATAGCTTTGTAGATGCGATCTTTGCCCGTCACGGTGCGGCTCCTGAATGCAAGGACAGCAGAGACAGCTGAGACAGCAGGGACGGCAACGACGAACGGCGACGGCTGTTTGAGGAATCATGCAAGCGCCGGGTTTGTGTCATGTAGTGTTTCAGAGATAGCAAAGCTATTTCTGA
>ERZ795052.6036-NODE-6036-length-11382-cov-4.831994_pt1 | contig 11382 bp, 10 predicted proteins | sample MGYA00375136_ERZ795052 | MGnify/ENA primary metagenome ERZ795052 (study PRJEB30181, sample SAMN05720156) | activated sludge metagenome | isolation source: Anaerobic digester | place: Japan | collected 2015-05-26 ... | reverse complement strand
TGCACGAATATATTGGTGGTTAAAAATCTAATCGGAACAAAGTTAGGCATTAATTATTTTAATATCAAACAAAATAAAATCCAATATTGCATGTTTCATACATGTTGTATTGTTCGAGAAACATATTTTTGAACCCAATTACCAAAAAATGAAAAGTTTTTTCACACTATTTTTTTTAATAGGATTGACAGGTGTTGCTGTTGCGCAACAGGATGAATCAATAAAACGCACTTATTCCATAGATTGGCGCAGTAATGTTGTATTGAATGGCGAAGACAGGCTGAATTTTACCAATTGTTTTTATAAACAGGACAGCAAGATGCCCTATTTCTCTACCGGTCTGCCATTAGCGGATATTACTAAAGTCGCAGAAGTAAGTATTGAAAACCCTGTTTATGAGCCATTAATTAGTAATAATACGATTGATGCTTCATCGGAAATACTTCCGGAAACAAAGCTTTCTTACTTTAAAGGTAAACCTTCTTTGTATATTGAGTTTGTACCTGTAAGAAAAAATGCTGTTACAGGGCAAACAGAAAAATTAGTTGCATTTAATCTTAAGGTGACATCGGGCCAACAGAGTCAAAAAATTGGAGCTGTCTCAACACAAGTTTATGCGGCAAATTCTGTGCTGGCTTCTGGCGAATGGTATAAAATTTCAGTTACAGAGGATGGAGTTTATAAAATCACTTACAGTTTTTTAAAAGACCATTTAAAAATTGATTTGTCTGCTTCCTCACCTCAGTCATTCAGATTATTTGGCAATGGCGGTGGTATTTTACCTTTATTAAACTCTCAGTTTAGATATGATGACTTGCAGGAAAATGCTGTATTTGTAAATGATGGAGGTACAGCAGGAAAATGGGATGATCAGGACTATGTTTTATTCTATGGACAGTCACCGGTACAGTGGTACTATAATTCATCGCAGAACAGATATTACCATCAGGCAAATTATTATTCCGATTCCACATTTTATTTTATTACGTTTAATGGAGGAACCGGAAATCCTAAAAGAATTCAGCAATCGGCATCATTATCAGTGACACCTGACTTTGTTGTAAACAGTTTTGATGATTACCAATATCATGAACTAGATAAAACAAATTTTGTCAAATCGGGACGCGAATTTTATGGTGAGTCATTCGACATTAACCTGAATCAGACATTTTCATTTAACTTTCCAAACATTCTGCAACAAACGGTGACTATAAAAACAGTGTTTGCAGGTCATTCTCCCGGTGTTACCAGTTCGGCTTCAGCACGCTATCAAAATATAACCTTGTTTTCGGGTACTTACACAACCGGTTCACAATATACAGATGATTATGCAATGGAGCGAACCACAACTTCAACATTCTTGCCTTCTGCCGGTGATGTCGTGAATATTGATTTTACATTTACTCCGGCAAACACAGAGTGTATTGGCTTTTTAAACTATATAGAATTATTGGCAAAGCGTGCACTTACATTTGCAGGTAATGGTACTACTGATCAGATGTTTTTCCGCAGTATGGAATCTTCAGGTCTCGGAAAAACTGCACAGTTTAATATTGCATCAGCGCCTGCATCAATGACGGTATGGAATATCACGGACAGAATAAATGTCAGACAACAATTGCACAATAATGGTTCGTATATTACACAGGTTGACAGTACACAGCAATTTATAGCTTTTGGCGGAAATAATTTCTTAACACCCGGAGCCATTGGCGCAGTGGCGAATCAAAATTTACATTCATTGCCTCAAGCCGATTTAATTATTGTAACACATCCATTATTTGAAGATCAGGCAAACCGGATTGCAGATATGCACAGAACCTTGGACAATATGTCTGTGAATGTTGTGAGAACAGATTTGATATATAATGAATATTCTTCAGGAGCACAAGATATTGCAGGCATTCGCAATTTTGTAAAAATGTTATATGACAGAGGAATAAATAATGGAACGGAGCCAAAATACCTGCTTTTGTTTGGTGATGGTTCTTATGACAACAAATACCGCAGACCTAATAACACTAATTTTATTCCAACTTTTGAATCTGAAAACTCTTATTCGTTTTTAAGTTCATTTGTTGCTGACGATTTTTATGGTTTAATGGATGACAATGAAGGGTTATGTTCAAGTAACGAAAAAATTGATATTGGTGTAGGTCGGATCATTGCACAAAACATCAGCGAAGCCAAAACCGTTACAGATAAAACAATCCAATATGCATCATTACCACAGAACAGTGGTTGTCCCGGTTGTGATGGCAGTGGAGGAACTTTAGGCGACTGGCGCAATGTAGTAACATTTATAGCAGATGATGAAGACGGGCCTATACATGTGCCACCAGCCGAATCGTTTGCCAATTATTTAAATACCAATCATAAAACATATAACGTTGATAAAATTTATCTGGATGCTTACAAACAAATATCAACCCCGGCAGGTCAGCGTTATCCTGATGTGAATGATGCTATAAATAAGCGTGTCAATAAAGGTTCGTTGATTATTAATTATGTAGGTCATGGAGGCGAAACCGGATGGGCAGAAGAGCGCGTACTTACTAATGATGATATTAACTCATGGACAAATATTAATAAACTACCGGTATTTATTACAGCCACTTGTGAGTTTAGCCGATGGGACGATCCTGCAAGAACATCATCAGGCGAAAAAATATTATTGAGCGCTACCGGTGGTGGTGTGGCTTTATTTTCTACCACACGCCTGGTATTTGCCAGCAGCAACGAAGTCCTGAACAGAGCCTTGATAAAGTTTATGTTTGATGATCCAACTTATCGTTTAGGTGATATAATGGTAGCCAGCAAAACCGATCCGGGAAATCTAAATCTGAATACACGTAATTTTAGCTTGCTTGGTGATCCTGCGTTAAGATTACATTATCCTAAATTCAACATTGAGGCTACACAAATAAACACGCAACCAATTATTGCACTAAACGACACTTTAAGCTCGTTAGAAAAAGTGACCATAGCCGGAAGAATTGTTAAAGGTGGGCAACTTCAGTCTGATTTTAATGGGTTTATGTATCCAACAGTTTATGACAAAGCTTCAAGCATTACCATGTTGCGCAATGATGCATCAAGTCCTAACATAACATTTAAGCTTCAGAAAAATATTTTGTATAAAGGGAAAGCTACAGTAAAAAATGGTGAATGGTCGTTTACTTTCATTGTGCCCAAAGATATTTCCTATCAGTTTGGTTTAGGCAAGCTAAGTTTTTATGCTGAAAATGGAGTAGAAGATGGTGCAGGATATTTCGATAGTATAGTGGTTGGTGGTTCGTCTGCAAATATTATTTCAGAAACAGATGGACCCGGTATAAAGCTGTACCTTAATGATGAACGCTTTGCATTTGGTGGTACAACCAATGAAAAGCCAACAATTGTATGTTTGCTCTCAGATTCAACAGGTATCAATACTGTTGGTAATGGTGTTGGGCATGACATCACTGCAATAATTGATGGTAAGGTTGACCCCGTTTACGTACTCAATGATTATTATGAAGCAGATTTAGACAGCTATTCCAGTGGAAGAGTGGCCTATCCGCTATCAAAACTTTCTGAAGGAAGACACACACTTAAAGTAAAAGCATGGGATATCCTCAACAATTCAAGCGAAGCTTATACAGAATTTGTTGTGGCTTCGGATGCATCATTAGCACTGAAACATGTTTTAAATTACCCCAATCCTTTTACTACACATACACAGTTTACATTTGAATACAACAAGCCTTGTGAAGACTTAGAAGTTCAGGTTCAGATTTTTACCATTTCGGGTAAATTGGTTAAAACAATTTCTAAAAAGATAATTACTCCGGGTACAAGAATTGATGATTTAACTTGGGATGGTCGTGATGACTTTGGCGACAGAATTGGCCGTGGAGTATATATTTACAGAGTAAAACTCAATACAGCAGATGAGTCGGCTTCAGAGACGCAAAAACTGGTGATTCTTAAATAGAAACCTTTTTTATTTTTTATCGTATATTTGCCAGCCGCTTCTTAAAAGTAACAGCGTAAAATAAAAACCACTTATTGTCGTTATTCAAACTTAGCTTTTAAAACTTATTACTGAATTATTTTATACATGAGATATAAATTGTTATACGGTGCTTTATCATTAGCAGTACTTGCAATACAAAATCAGGCATCTGCACAGAATGATAAGGCCAACCTATTAGGTCAGATTAATACTATTACAACAGCAGTTCCATTTCTGATGATTTCTCCTGATGCCCGTGCCGGTGGTATGGGTGATGCCGGGGTTGCTTCCTCAGCAGACGTTAACAGTATTCATTGGAATCCTGCCAAGCTGGTGTTTGCAGAAAAAAAGATGGGTGTCGGAATTTCTTACACACCCTGGTTACGAAAATTAGTACCGGATATAAATCTGGCTTATGTAAGTTTTTTCACCAAGCCTAATGATGTTTCTGCTATTGGAGCTTCGTTACGTTATTTTTCTCTTGGAAATATTGACTTTACTTCTGAAACTGGCGATCCAATGGGATCATACAAGCCCAATGAATTTGCTGTTGATGTAGCTTACTCTCGAAAATTGGGAGATGAATTTAGTGGAGGTATAGCACTTCGTTATATCCATTCCAGCCTTACAGGAGGTATCACAGTAGGCGGTAATGCAACAAAAGCAGGAAACTCTGTTGCAGCCGATGTTTCATTCTTCTATAAAACAAATCTGGAAATTTCAGGAAAAGATGCAGAGTTCGGTGCAGGTTTAGCCATTACAAATATTGGTTCAAAGATGTCTTATACAGATAAAGGAACTAAAGATTTTATTCCTATTAATCTGCGTTTAGGGCCTTCTTTGAAGATAAAGCTCAACGACTATAATGAGTTGGCATTTTTGGTTGATTTCAATAAACTTTTGGTACCAACGCCACCGGTTTATTCTGATTCCACAATTGCCGGTGAAGAGAACCCGATTATTTTTGCAGGAAAAGATCCTAACGTAGGTGTGGCACAAGGCATATTTCAATCTTTTGGTGATGCGCCAGGAGGAGGAAAAGAAGAGTTGCGAGAAATTAATATTGCCGGAGGGTTGGAATATTGGTATGATAAACAATTTGCATTTCGTGCAGGTTATTTCTACGAGAATAAAACAAAAGGCAACAGAAAGTATTTTACTTTAGGTATAGGTTTACGCTACAATATTTTCGGACTTGATTTTGCTTATCTTATTCCAACAGAGCAGCGCAATCCATTAGAAAATACTTTACGTTTTAGCTTGTCATTCAACTTTGATTCAATCAAAGGAAGTGACAGTAACGAATAAATTGTGAATTTCAGAGTTGGTTTTGGTTTTGATGTTCATCAGTTAGAGCCGGGCATACCATTTTTTTTAGGTGGTGTACGCATAGAACATCATCAGGGGGCTAAAGGACATAGCGATGCTGATGTAATTATTCATGCTATTTGCGATGCCCTACTTGGAGCAGCAGCACTCGGTGATATAGGCAAACATTTTCCTGATACCTCAAATGAATTTAAAGGAATAGATTCTTCAATTTTATTGGCAAAAGTTGTTTCAATATTAAAAGAAAAGTCAATAGCAATTGGTAATGTTGATGTGAGCGTAGTATTGGAGAAACCTAAAATTGCTCCTTATATTCAGGCAATGAGAGAGAAATTAGCTTCAGTAATGCAAATTGACCTAGATTGTGTTTCAGTTAAGGCAACTACCAATGAGAAAATGGGTTTTGTTGGTCGTGAAGAAGGTGTAGCAGCCTATGCAGTTGCGCTGATTAACCGGCAGTAAGACTAAAATTCTGAGGATCATTACCGCGTTCTGATTCTATTTTGTAATAAAAGACTTCTGCAATTTTTCCCGCTCTTGTTTTTGCTGTATCTGCATTTCTGCCTTCAAACAAACTATCTACTGTAACTTCAAATAATTTTAACCAGTGTTTGAAATGCTTCATTTCTATAGGTAGCTGTCTGTGTGCTTCAAATGCACTACCATTGTATAACGGTTCGTTGAAAAGAATACTACGCCAGAAACCATACATCTTTTTCAGATGTTCGGGCCAGCGGTCTTGTATGTTGTTGTTGAAAATCGGACCCAATAAATCATCTTCACGAATAGCACTGTAAAATGTATCAACCATTAATACTACATCTTCAGGTGTAAGTATATCATGTTTTTTATCAGTATTCATTTTTTTGAATTTTCTTCTGCTGTAACTTCTCAGCTTTCGTCTGAAACAATTTTTATTCTTCTGGCTGATGGTTTTTTTAAGAATGAATTAAAAATACGATGTGATTCTAAATGATTCTTTAAAAAAGTTACGCTAATAATTTGATTTGTATTGAATGTTGTTGCTTTCTTCCCAAAATAATATCCTATTGAACCATTTTGTCTGAATACGTAAACCCATTCATCGTTATCAGCCATCGGATAGGCAAGTGCAGCATCATGCAAGCCATCATCAACAACCTCAAAGTAGGCATCATTAAAGCGGTTGTTATAGTTGTCTTTTTCATGGCTATCAAGGTCGGTTCCGTTGCATTGTTTAATTTGTTTATAAAAGCAGTTTTCACTGTAGTTCTCAAGATTATTGATGCAACGACAGAGGTTATATTTTGCAGTGATGTGTGATAGAAATTCATCAGCAGCTTTTCTTGAACCAAAATATCTTAACGGTTTTAAACTTGCCTTTGCAATGTCATTAATTGTAAATCCTAACAGGCCATTTAAATTAGCATTTATATAAACCCCGAAATTTTTTTCTGATTTGCCGGCACGGTTAAAGAAAGGTTGATATTCTTTAATGTATTGAATTTCGAGCAGACATGCCAGCAATTCACATCCTGTATTCATGTAGCATATATCATGCAAGAGTGCTTTTATTTTTTTTGATTTGGAATTGTTGTTGCGAAAATGTGTGGTAACTCTTTTTTTAATATTTTTTGCTTTGCCGATATACAGAATTTCATGATTGCTGTCTGTAAAGAAATATATACCGGGTACTTCAGGCAACTTGTTAATGAGTTCGTATGGAATTTCAGTATTTTTAATAGGCACACTGCGATGAAGCAACGTATGTTCAAGACCTCTTTCCGAAACCAATTTCTCTAATATTTCACTTGCTGCAATAGCATCGTTCATGGCACGATGATGACCTTCTAAAACTATTCCAAGATTTTTTGTGAGATTGCCTAATGAGTAGGAGCCAAAACCGGGGAAGAATTTTCTACTCAAAGAACAAGTGCAGAGTACTTCTGCATTAAAATCTATTCCACATCGTTTAAATTCAGCTTTGATGAAACTAAAATCAAAAGAAGCATTGTGTGCCACAAAAATTTTTCCATCAAGCAATTGAAGCAGCTGACCGGCAATTTCCTTAAAGCATGGTGCATTTTCTACCAATTCATTGGTTATGCCTGTTAGCCCAATGATAAAAGACGGAATGTCTGTTTCAGGATTAATCAACGTAGAAAAACGGTGTTCAATAGTGGTGCCATTATGAATTACAACTGCAACTTCAGTAATCCGGCTGCCTTGTTTTAAACTTCCCCCTGTAGTTTCTATGTCAACAACTGCGAACATGCCGTTACCGTTAGTTATTTTTAAATTTCAATTTTATATGCGCAGTCAAAATGACCTAAAGGGCAAGACTTGTAACCATGCAATCCGCAAGGCCGGCAACTCATTTCACCAACTTGCTTGATGACACTTTTGTCAGACAACGGCCCAAAGCCAAACTCAGGTACTGTAGAGCAGAAAAATGCAGTCACGGGAGCATTAACAGCTGATGCAAGATGGAGTGGGGCAGAGTCGTTTACATAGTTCATTTCAGCATGTTGCATTAAGGCTGCCGACTCGGTCAGTGTTAATTTACCACATAATATTTCAATTTTGGGATGTGATGAAAGCAACCTTATTTCATTACAAAGTGCAGCATCAACAGGTGCACCAATTAAATATATTTTTATATTGTCAGAAATAGTCAGAATTAATTCTGCCCACTTGGCTATGGGTAATTGTTTGGTAAACCAGACAGAGCCCGGTGCCATACAGACAAATGGTTGTGATTTTAATGGTTGTACTTTTTGAATTTCTTCCGCTGTAAAATACAAATGTGGCTTTTGATAGTGAATATTTTTCAGGTCATCAATCAATGAAAAGTTTCGATATGTTTCATGGTTTTTGCCAATGAAATGTTCTGTTTTTTTGTGATAACAAAATGATAATGGATTTTTATCATAGCCTCTTTTATTTTTTGATTTTGCACATAGTGCTATAAGACCTGTGCTGAAAAACCGTTGCAGGTTGACCACCAAATCGAATCTTTCTTTTCTGATTTGACCAATAAGTTTTATGAGATTAGAGAACTTATTTTTCTTTTTATCCCAGATATATAATTTATTGACAAAGGGGTGGTTTTTCAATAAAGATTCATTGCCTTTTCTTAGCACAAAATCAATCTGAGCTTCCGGAAATGCCTGATGAATGGATTCAATCAAGCCGGTAGCCAATATTACATCTCCAATATATGCTGTCTGTACAATTAATATTTTATGCATACTTATATGTCTCAGACTGCAACATCATATTCACGCAATGCATCGTTTAGTGAAGTTTTATTGTCGGTAGATTGCTTTCTTTTGCCAATAATGAGTGCACATGGCACCTGAAAGGTTCCTGCCGGAAAAGTTTTGGAAATTGAACCGGGTATGACCACTGAACGTGCAGGTACAACTCCTCGATATTCAACCGGTGCACCTCCTGATACATCAATTATTTTTGTTGACAAAGTCAGTACAACATTAGCCCCAAGCACTGCCTCTTTTTCAACACGGACGCCTTCAACAACAATGCATCGTGAGCCGATAAAACAATTGTCTTCAATAATTACCGGTGCTGCCTGAACAGGCTCTAAAACACCTCCAATACCAACCCCCCCGCTAAGGTGTACGTTTTTTCCTATCTGTGCACAACTGCCAACAGTTGCCCAAGTGTCAACCATTGTTCCGCTGTCAACATAGGCACCAATATTTACAAATGATGGCATCATGATGACACCTTTTGCAACATAGCTTCCATAGCGTGCTATGGCATGAGGCACTACACGAACACCTAAATCTTCATATCCTGTTTTAAGATCTATTTTATCATAAAACTCCATTGGTCCTGCATGATGTACAGCCATTTTTTGAATCGGGAAATATAAAATGACAGCCTTCTTTATCCATTCATTTACATTCCAACTATTATTCAATGGCTCTGCTACCCGAATTTTACCTTTATCAAGGTCTTCAATAACTGATCGTATTACATTTTTGTTGGATTCATCGTTAAGTAACTCTCTGTTTTCCCAAATATCATTGACAATTTTTTCTCTGACCGGCATAAATACTTTTTTTCAGCTACAAATATAACTACCATAATGCATTCATTGCCCGTTGTTTTTTATTTTTGCATCTTTCAATACAGACATGCCGCGCATACTTGCAGTTGATTATGGAAATAAAAGAGTAGGTCTTGCAGTTACAGACCCAATGCAGATTATTGCTACGGCCTTAACTACAGTTCATTCCTCCAAAGCGGTTGAATTTATCAGTGATTATTGCAATGCTGAAGTAGTAGAAGAAGTTGTTGTTGGCAAACCTGTACAAATGGATAATACGCCCTCTGAAATTGAGAAAAATATTTTGCTGTTCATTAAGAAACTTAGTGAAAGATGTCCAAATGCAAAGGTCGTTAGATATGATGAAAGGTTTACCTCAAAAATAGCACAACGAACATTGTTGGAAGCCGGACTTAAAAAACAACAGAGACAAGATAAAGCATTGATTGATCAGACCAGCGCTGTTATACTGTTACAATCTTACTTAGAACATAAAAGAAACTTTTTGAAAATATGATTTTACCAATTATTGCCTATGGCGACCCGGTTTTGAAAAAAGTGGGATTACCAATTGACAAAGATTATAAAGGTCTTGGACAACTTATAGAAAATATGTTTGAGACGATGTATGCTGCATCCGGTGTTGGATTGGCTGCACCACAGGTTGGCATTTCCATCAGACTATTTGTTGTTGACACCAAACCTTTTGCAGAAGATGAACCGGAGTTAGAAAATTTTAAGAAAGTATTCATTAACCCACAAATTATTGAAGAGGTGGGTGATGAGTGGAAGTTTAACGAAGGTTGTTTAAGTATTCCCGGAATCAGAGAAGATGTGATGCGGAAAAAAATTATCCATCTGCGTTATCAGGACGAAGAATTTAAAACACATGAAACAGTTTTTGAAGGATTGGCAGCAAGGGTAATTCAGCATGAATACGATCATATTGATGGTAAATTATTTGTTGAGAAATTGTCGCCTTTTAAAAAGCAACTGATAAAAGGAAAACTGCGTGACATTACTATTGGCAAGGTTGATGTTGATTACAAAATGCGTTTCCCAATAAAGAAATAGTAACAATGTTAATATTTCTGATTGGTTTTATGGGAGCCGGAAAATCTTCTCAGGCAAAAAAGCTAGCTGCAAGATTAAGTTTTGAAGCTGTTGATCTGGATGAATTAATTGAAAAAGCAAACAAACAATCTGTTTCAGAAATTTTTAATTTAAAGGGAGAACAATTTTTCCGTAAAGTTGAGTGTGAAACTTTAAGAACAATATCTGAAAAACAAAATGCAGTTGTTGCTACAGGTGGTGGCACACCTTGCTTTTTTGATAATATGCAATGGATGAATGAAAAAGGCATTACTGTTTATCTGAAGATACATCCGGGGACAGTATATCACCGCATTGCACCATCAAAAGCTAAACGACCATTGATTAGCCACATTAATGATGCAGATTTAATGGAGTACATTATGGAAACAATGACTGAAAGGGCGCCTTTCTACAATCAGGCAAAGATTCAGATTTCGGGACTGAATCTTAGAACAGAAGACCTTGTGAATGCGCTTCAGCCATTTTTAGAGCAGTAATGCAATAGTATTGCAGGTTAACAGTTTTTATTTATGTTTACAGTTCAAAACAAAAGATTATGAAAATATTATTATTCTTGTTGCTACTGCCAACCATGTTAGTTGCGCAAACATTTCAAAAAAATCAAGGTGAGAGCAATGAAGATTTTGTTAAGCGAATTGCACCGCAATCGGCTAATGAAGTTAAATATCTGCTCAGTGATACTTTTAATACATCTACACAAAAAGTTGTTTATGCTTATAGCATTTTTGAACACGGCAATCTGATAACCAATAGCGACAGTACTTTGACTTATTTTTTATGTATTCTTGTTCCTACCTCAGTAGGTGCAATGGATTACAATATGCAACAGTTTCGTATGGTAGCAAGTTATAAAAAGAAAGCCAGGATTGAGAGTGCAGAGATTATA
>ERZ795052.6029-NODE-6029-length-11388-cov-5.982617_pt1 | contig 11388 bp, 4 predicted proteins | sample MGYA00375136_ERZ795052 | MGnify/ENA primary metagenome ERZ795052 (study PRJEB30181, sample SAMN05720156) | activated sludge metagenome | isolation source: Anaerobic digester | place: Japan | collected 2015-05-26 ... | reverse complement strand
CACGATTTGATGTTCTTCTTGCTGGTCATCATCATACGCCTGCAGAGTGGTCTCGTGGATTCTCAAGAATCTGTTTAATGAATAACTGGGCAGGAACAAACGACTATGCATCAACAATGGGCCTTGGCGGACCTCCTAGCCAAAAGGTAATTCTTGCAACGGAAACGAATCCACTGTTTGCAGTGTATGAATTTATGATTGCACGAAAAGAACCACCCATAGCAATAAACACAGTCTCTCTCACATAGAAAGGATTAACACATGTTAAAGTTTTTGGCGCATCTCCCAGGAGATCTACGAGAAACATCTCTGGCTCTTGGAGCTATGCAGTTCGCAATCGACAAAGCTCCTGTACAAATTGACTTTTCGGCTGTAGCAGATGATCCGCTATCCATACAGCTAATCAAGAATTCAGGTCATGTCCGTCTTATCCCAAGTGATGATACAATAGGAAATCCACTAACAATAGCAGCAGCACGTAATGGTGGTGTTCATATTGCTAAGCAAATCCGACCAACTCTTGAGGATAGTGCTAAGTATGGAGAAGAGGAAGGAAGAAGGATTGTTGCTGACTTAATGTCTATCGATCCATCCTCTTCACCTCCAGATATTAAAGGATTAATGATACCCTACGGATATTGTGTAGCGCTAATGATAAGAGACGCTCTACAAGAACTTGGGTACTATTGGGACTTTCACAACAAGGTTGATAACTATGAGATCTTACCTTATGCAGCTGTTCGAAGAGCAGATATCAGAAAGGCCGAACAGCTAATAAAGACTGAGATAGTTCTTGAGGATAATATCCCAGTAAAGTCTAATAGCTTTATTATTACTGATGCTATTGAGTTTAAAGAGGATATGATTACACAGCTTTATGAAGGTGTTAATCCATCCACCATATATCCTTTGTTCTTGGAAGATTGGAAGATAAATGGCACGCCCATTTCACTTCCTCTTCTGATCGGACTGATAAAGCATAGTGGTTGTGTTGCTACAATAAGTACAGACAAAAGTTTTCTTAATTACCTCGCAGCAGCATGCAAAGTCCAGCATATAACGTTGATGACAGGAGAATGGCCTTCAGTCACTATTGCTGCAACAACATACCCAATAGACTATAATGCTATGAAACAAGTTATTCTACCACAATTAGGTATAATACTAGCGGATATAGCAACAAAACAAGATAAGCTATTAATCCGTAAATAAAGGAGAAAAGGATGAGCTGGCTTTCGTCACTCGTAAACAAATCGCTTGTATCAGGTCTAGTTACACAGGTTACTAAATGGCTAAAGGAACGTGCTATCCACATTCCAGATAGCGACCTTGCTAAGATCGACACGCTTGCTGTACAGCTCAATGTAAAAGCAAAGCAGGAGTTAGATAAGCATACTGCTGAAACACAAGCGGCACTTCGTAAGGTTGTTGGCGATTGTGTAGCTTCTGTACTTGCAGGAAAGGTTTCCTCAAAGGTACAGACACAAATTGTAGAAACAGTCTGTACTGCTGTCAATGAGCAGCTCGTTGCTCCCACGTTTGCTATGGTAGAAAGTATGGTACAGACTAATCTTAATACAATGGCATCCAATGCCAAGCAATACGTACGGGATACCGAGAATAAAGTCGCGTCGCAAATTGCTGATGAGTTTGCAAAAAACGTCAATAGTATAATCAAGCTATGACACGACAACGTAAGAAGAAAGCTTCTGTTATCCGGCGCAAATCAGAGGAAAATGATTATGATCGCGCCTTTAAGGCTATGCGACAACGCAATCTTGAGGACGCTATTATAGCAGCAAGCAATAAGCTTGGAAGACATGAAAAACTGCGCCGCATGGGAAAAACACTAAAGGACGTCTACGTCCCCAAGGCCGGTTAGATCTACTGATATAGGAGTAATTGAATAACTCCTTATACACTACTAAACAATAGCAGTTTACTGCTATCTTATTCCAGGGTCCCACTAATAGTAAGTATTAGAGGGGCCCTTTGTTTTTGAGAGATGCTATCAACACATAGACAAGACTTTAGAGTTGGCGACGTAGTAGAAGATCGCCATACAAATGAAAGGGGTATAGTATATAGAGTAGTTGCCGGAGCAAGACTTGGTCTGGGAATTACCGTTATAGTATGGCTCGTCAAAAAACGTATCCTAAAAACATATGCTCCTCAACTTCTCAATATAGTACAACAAGCAACTGCAGCTACCATTGCAGAGGTTCGTTCCACTGTAGCAGCATCTGCTAAAGATCTTGCTACTCTGACCAAAACGCAGGATATCTCTACTGGAACTCCAGCTGCTCCACCAACATCTGCAGTACCACCAACTGCACCGCCAGCCCCTACTACACCTACCACTAAACAGCGCTCCTCAGCTAAGCAACCAGAGCGCGCACCTAAGCCAACTGCTCCAACTGCAGCAAGTATTGATCTATCAAGACAACAGCAGCGTCACAGTGATGAGCTACGTGAGTTTGTTAAGCGACATATTAAACCAGATCTAGGACTTAGTGATGCTGACATCAGTAATATGACTGATGCGCAGCTTGAGGAGATGCTCCGTGACATAACAAGTCTATGTCAGCTTCAGCAGCTCGATGCTGAGATTGATAATATTTATAAGTCTGCGGCGACTACAACAAAGGCCTCCGCTGTAAGTTCTGCGCGCAGTTCATATTTAAGAAGAGAAGTAGAAACACTATATACTAGACTTAACATTTCTCCTAAGCTGCTTGCACAGGGTAGTGGTAGAAAGAGACTACTGGAAACACTTAGGCGACAGCTAGGTGCTCCAACAGCACAACCAGTAGAAATGCGTGATAGGCGGTTGCTTATACAACTGCTTACAGAACTTGATGTACTAGAAACGGAAGAACAGGCTGAGAAGGCACGTCTTCTTAGAGAAGCTGCTCGTCAACGTGTAGCTGCTGCAGAAAGACGGAGCGCACTTCGTGATTTGCAGCGCCAGTACGCAATGGCAGGTGGTAAAACACTAAGAGATAAGCTTGAGCAAAAATATAGTGCAAAGCTTAGTACAGGCGTATTAAAAAATAGTACAACATTTTCTAAGCTGTATGGTAGACTACGCGAATTTTGGCGCACACGGGCAAAGACTGTTGCTGTTGGACATATTACTGGACATAAAGGCCGTTATGCTGCAGAACCAACCTTTATAAGACCACTTACGGGCGAAGAGGCTGTCAATATTGTTGACCGTGCTATTGGCCGTATCGGAGTACCTGAATCAGCCATAACACCACAACTCTCACCAATAGCTGAACGTGTTATTCAGCGAATGAAGGAGCGTTTAGGAGAGGCTGCTTTTGATATTGACTATCTTACTAATAGCTCTGTAGAAAGAATAGCTTATAATGCACTACCAGGAGCTTTAGGTTCAGTAGAAAGAGATCTATATAAGGCAGCCGGTTTCCTTCGTAATCTATCTGTTGGTCACTTCCTAGTAGAAGGAGGTGCTGTTGCCAAGCAGCAGCTTGAGCTTTTTGGTAGTGCAGGTGTTGGCAAATTAACTGGCGCAACTGTTGTAAGAGATGCTGCTGGAAAAATCATCAGGGATGCTAGTGGAAAGCCCGTTGTCAGAACAGCAACAACTTCAGCAGAGTTTGTTGTAGATGCAATAACCAAGTTGTATGAACGTTCGAACACAACTATAGCGGAGATACAGGCCACTCTTAGAAAGACTCTTGGCAAAGATTATGCAGAATTCATAATCAGCAAAGTTGAACAACAGACACGAGCCTTTAACAAAGTAGTAGGAAAGAGTACAGAAATATCGGTCGGACAATATAGAGAAGCTGTTATTGCTGGTCTTGGAAGAGAAGCTGGACAAGCACTAGATGCTCAAGCTCGCACTGTATCGCAGTTAGCAGCACAAGAAATTCGCCAATACATGCTGACCGAGGCACAGACTGATGAAGAGTTATTTGACGCAGCACATGCTGCAGATACTGATTTTGGAAATGATATGGAGCACTTTTCTTCAGAAGCAGGCCTTACCGTTGATAGTGCAGAAGAGTTTGAGCGTGCCGTTGAGGCAGTAAGTTCAACAGTTAGTCCAGATTATACAAAGCCAGGTGTAGAAGAAGCAATACTTCATGCAGCAGAAGTACACAAGAACGAGGCTGTTGTTTTGCCAGAGCTTGACAATCTTGTAGTACGGGTGTCTAATGTAGGCGCAGCTACAAAGACAAATGAGTTTGCAAGAGCAACCATAACTCCAGTAGAATCTCCACAGCAATTATGGGCAAAGTTAACAGTGTCCTCTGATAAGGCGTTTGACGAGAGACGTTCTGCTGCATATCTCGGGGTAGTGAGAGCTGCAGAAATTAGTAAGCTATCTGATGTAGCCAAAGCACGCAATCAAGCCAAAGTTGCTGCGGCCAAGAGTCTTGCAGCAGTGGCGGCAGATAATCTGGAAGAAGTAGCAGAAAGAATTAGTACAGAGCATCAAGAAACACTCGTTCTAGAATTACAAAAATATGTTAGAAACTACCTTAAGGGCAAGGCACTACAGAAAGGTCTTGATAGAGATGAAGTAGAGTCAAATGCCATGCTGCTTATATCCCAATATGCAGCCACTCAGCAGCCCACAAGCAAAGAGGAAGCATTAGCGCTTGCAAGAACAGCTAAGATTCAACACTTAGACAAGTGGATGCAGGCAGCGCTTCGTAGAGAGCGCGATATTGATATTAGTGAAGTAAGTCTTGAAGCAGCAGAGCGTTTGCCAGACCAAAAAGCAGCACAAGAAATAGCTAGTATAGCTGAGGCTACACAGGCAAGAAAAGCCATTGCTATAACAGACTTACTTGATAACTATACAGGAACATCTACAGACATACTTCATGAAGCTATAGCTACACTTACAGGTAGACTCAGTTCAAAAGAATTGGTCGAGGATATTGATTCCTTGACTAAACTCGTTGTAACAGCTTCCTCAGTGTTATTTGATCCAACAAACGAGCAGCACTTACTCCTACTCTCCAAGGAACTAGAAAAAAGATCTATTAGTAAGAGACTTAGATTAATGCAAACGTTATCCTTGGTAAGGGCTAAAGACAAAGAAAAAGTAGAACGATTAAGAGTACGTCTACTAGACAGTATTAAAGAAGCTATTACGCACATCCCAGGAGCAGATGGTGCAGTTCCGGTTGCTGGTGAATATCCATCCACTATATTTACTACACTATCAAGAAAACTTCTTGATACTGTTATTTCAAAAGGTGCAGACATATCTCATACAGATATAGCTAAAGCCATTAGGGCTGCTACAGCTGAATACACTAAGGCTTTTACAACACATCAACTAGCTGTAGATCCGTTCGGTGCACTGAAGGAATTGCTAGCAGATAGGCCTGAATTAGACTCAATTCTCCGACTACCGTCTGCAGAGCTCGCATCAAAACTACGAAATCCACGCTTCTTACAACGTAAGGTAGCCGGAGGGTTGCGTGAAGCTGCTAAAAACGCTGTATATAATTCACAAGCAGCAGAGTTACGCACTGTCGCTAAGCGTGTAGAGGCATTAGTAGATGAGGCAACCAAGAATAAGGAAGCATTTGCTAAGCTAACAGATCTGCAACTTACAGACGCTATCTATGCTGCGATTACTGGCAAAGATACAAAGTTGTCGGCTGATCTATCTAGAAAGGTACAGAATGCTGTAGAGAAAGCCTTCTTAAGATCGATGCATGGTAAAAGTCCTGCTGATATTGGAAAAAAGCAAAGAGATCGTATAGTAGAAGCTGTGTATAAAGCCTTTCGTGCCGACGAGGATGCTACAACGATACTTGGTGTAGATGGTAAACCTATTGGAACAGCATATATAGAAGGTTTAACTGAAGATGATATTATAGAATCAGTAGTTTCTATAATGCAAGGAACTGCACATAGGCTTGGAGAGGAGGGGATTGCTGAAGGTGCTCTTGTAGAAGGTAGAAACATTTATATCCCAGTAGAGCAAGCAGGTGGTCTTCTTGAAGCTGTTCCAGATACTCCGGTAGTTATAAATCCTGGAGAAAGTGAATCAGTAGTAAAACTTCGACAACTATCAAAAGATAATCCATTGTCAAGAGCAGCCTCTCGACAAGGTCAACCTCCAATAATTGTTGCTGAAACTGAGGCTGGAACCTACGCCATTAACAGCAATGTTCGCGCAGCAGTTGGCTTATCAGCATTACGTGATCTACATCCTGTCGGTACACCATCCACAAAACTTGGTGAATATAGCGTACTTAGGGTTACAGCCAAAGGAGCGAATAGTGAATCTATAATTATCCAACCTACGCGTGCTGTTGGAAGAAACGCTGCTGATAGAACAAAATTTTGGACAGATTATGCGAGAAGATTTTCTGAGAAAAGCAATATTGTCGTCGGACTTGATATTGAAACCTACAGTGGCGTACCAAGTGCCGGAACATTTGAAAGACTTGGAAACGTTGCTATTGTACGTGCAAGCCAGAATAAGAACGAAGCGCCGACTGTAACCACAAATCTAGCCCTTGATGAGTGGATTCGTAGACAAGGAGCTACTGAGCAGCAACACTTGCAGCAAGACACAACACTTGCAGTACAGCGTATATTAAGCCCTACAGATACTCGTACATTTGAAGAAGGAAATGCTTTGGTAGGTAAACTTACGCATGAGCTTACAGAAAGAACTGCACGTGTTGATGAGCTCAAAAAACAGCTTGCTGAAGCAAGACAGCGTTATGAGTCGTTGAGCGCACAAAGACAGCAAAAAAGGGAAGAGCTGTTCGATCTTCTGCAAGAGCGTACTGTTAGACGAAAAATGGCAACTGCTGCACTCGATAAGCAGGTTGCCGAAATAGAAGCGGCTATTGATAGAGCTGATTCTTCTATAAGTTTTGCCAATGTAGAAAAGGCTCGACTACAAGTAGTAGATATTGAACGAGCAATAGGAGAAGAACAGAAATTACTGCGTAATGTGCACCCGAATCTGGCACGAGCTCAACGACAAGTAGCACGTCTTAGTGGTGTGATTGATAAACGAAGACGTGGTATTCAAGATGAGATGGTGTTTCGCACATATGAACAATTACTTGGTCTTGAAAAGGAAGCTGTAGCAGAAAAGAAAGGCTTAACCATTGTTGTTGCAAATGAGAACTATGATTTAGGTTGGCTTGCAGACTATGCCAGTACAAGAGCGGCACATTTTAGAGAATTAGAGGAGATTGCTCGCGGCAAGGCTGGTGGTATTGGTGCTGCTGACTTGCGTGCAATGCTCAGGGATGATGCTGCGTTAAAGCATTTAGTACAACCCATATTTGGTGCCGGCGCTAATGCAGATGCTATACAAAGAATAAGCAGTCCAATAGAATTACGAAAGATTGCTGATGAGCTTGAGGTGTTGAGATCTACACAATCAAGAAAACACAGGGTTGGTTCTGATGTAATAAGCAGGGTAAGAAAGTATGCTGGTATTCTTGAAAGGAATCCGGGCTTTGCGGAGTCAAGTCCAGAAAATGCTATAAACCTGTTTTATCAAGCAATGACTACTCCAAGCAGTAGAGTCCTTACTGCTGCAGAAAGAAGAGTGCATACAAAAGTAGTGCAGTGGGAACAGGTTGCTCACAAGTTTAATGTGTGGGCGCAAAATAATGAGGCAGATATATTTGTTGCGCACAGGGCCATACAACCTGGTTATGGGGTTGCTTCATTGGAAAGTATGTCCCATACCTATTTAGGTGTAGGTATAACCGAGGCAAGAGAACACTTTGCAGCAGGTGATGCTGAGCGTGCATTAAGAATTTTTGACGTTATAGGAGAACGGGCACAGAGTGTTTTTACTGGTGCTAACGTTAATATGGAGACTGAAGCAACAACACTCAATAACTACTTGCAACGGTATCGAGGCAAATATATTACATTTTCAAGGGGTGGTGAAGGCTTAACAAACCGTATATTCGAAGTACGTGACCCAGTAAGCATTCAGAAAGAAGGCACTGAGAGAGCAATGTCCTATGGGCTACGTCTCTATGATGTTGCCAATAAGCGTGAGGTAATTGCTTCGCCTGAAAGCCTGCACTTCCTTGGAACACTTCTTGAACAAGCAGAAATAGTACCTGAGGCAGAGGTTGAAACAAGACAGCAACAGATTGCTGCCGATCTTGTAAATAGACGATTACATAGACTTCTTGGAGGAGAAGTGACAGGCGAGCAGCTTGAATACCAACTCTTTGACATTAGATATCGTGCGGCAACAGCGTCTGTTGGTGATCCCAATGCTCCAAGGCAATACATTGAGGCTCAACTTGCGAGAATAGATAACATTATGAATAGGCTGAGCAGTACAGGTACAGAAGGTAAGGAAGGGCGTATTGCTCGTTTGGCTGAGCTACGACGCAGGCTAACAACACAGCTTGACTGGGCAACAACATATGGCTCAGATGTTAGAATGCAGCAACAATTTTCTGCCGCAAGTGAGTTTGTACAAAGAGATTGGAAATTACATCAACAATTCTTTAAAGAGCTTGATGCACTTCCATTATCAAATACTGCACGGGCAGATCTAATAAGCCGCAGGTTTCAGATGCTTTATGGTGAAGGTGGCGTACTCACAGAGAGAGCAACAAGTAGCATCCCCGTTCTCCAGCACATCCCATATCTTACTCCAAGATTTCCCGGCGTTAAAAACCCAACATCTATAATAACAAGAACACAGGCAACTACTGAGCGTGGACTTTCTACTTATATAGTAGATGCTATTAGAAAAACAGTTGGTGGTCCTACAAGAGATAGTAGTGTTTATGGAAGCGAAGCACAGAAGTTTATAGCAGAAATCGTACTTGGACAAGCTGATAATACAAGTGCATTGTTTGATGTAAGTGGTCGCCTAATCAAAGATAAGCGCGCGCAAATAATAGATACTTTAGCAAATGAAATGCTACGCAAAGATGTTGCTCTTCCAGTAGGTAAGAATAGAAGAGAATCTCTGCTCAAAGGTCTACTTCTAAATGTAATCGATCCAGAAAAGGAAGATGTTGATGAGCTTGCGCGTAGTGTTAGTTCGGCGCAGAACCCGCTGTCTGCACTAGCAGAAATCTATAGAAGCAGGGCAACAACACCTGAAGTAAGAAGACGTCTTCAAGCTGGTACGACTGAGGGATTATGGTTTGTCCGACCTGTTATTGAAGACGAAAATGTAGCACAGCAAGTTAGAGCAGCTGATGCTGCTCTACTTGAACCGTTACAGAAAGCATCTAGAGAAAGTCGTAATCTTAGATACGTTGCTGTTCCTGATCCGTTAAATAATAGTACTGCTCCACTAAGATGGTATCCAAAATCCACACAACGTGGAATCGATTTCTTTGAGCAGCAAGACGCGCGTGCACTTATTAATGCTGATGCAAGCGAAGTTTTCACAAAGGACATGCTAACGAGGAGTTATCTAAGAAGTTTTGAGCATGAAAGTGCCTACTTTAGTCCTGTACTTCTTGAAGGAAAAACCCCGCAACAAGTTGTAGATGAATATGGAGTTCGTGGCCTTCGAGCACTTCAGCGATTATATTCGCACGAAGCAAATCCACTACTTCACAAGGATATTACCCTTACCGGCGGGCAGCGTACTTCAATTGAAAAGCTACTTGGTTGGGATGCAGAAGATATCAATGCGTGGACAGTTATTACAAAAAGAACTGTAGAAGATAGGCCTATATACGCACAAACAACACTTGGAGAACTACTGCAAGGAGACGCGTCTCCTGAGTCAATAATAGCTCTTCTTGGTGGTGAAAGCAATGTTCACCCAAGAATTGCTGCTGTTTTAAATGCACTACGTGGTAAAGAAGCTCCAACATCACCAGTTGCTCCTTTCAATGCAGCTACAAATATACTAGCAAACGCAGGAGCAGCAGCTAATGCTGCTGCAAGTACTGTTGGAGGTCCGCCAAAGGGTCCACCAGTGGCTCGAACTGTTACACGCGCTGCAGTATCTGGAGCGCTTAACACAGGTAGTGCTCTTGGCACTGTTGCTAAAGGAACCATACCGCCAACACCAACTGATTTTGTAGATCAACTTCAAGCTCTTGTACGTGATAGATCTAATATCTGGCTATTAGGTACTGGAATACTTGTAACAGGTCTTCTTGCAAGTGATGTTGGCATAAAGAAAAAGCGAAATCCATATGATCTTGAGTATGGTGAAGAAACCAATATGGAGCGAAGGGGCGAGATTACAAATACAGCCCTTGATACTGATCCGCGGCACTACCATATCGTTGGTAAGATCCGCGCAAAAACTCGGAGCGATATTAATCAAGATAAAATCATAGATGCAGTACACAGTGCGCTGGGAATTCATATAGGAGATGCTGAAAAAAGTCATACACGAAGTGATGAACGAGAGCCCTTTGCAAAAAGGGCCGCAGAACATTTGATAAAGGGTCTTCTCCGTGCGTAGCATAACACCACCTATAAACACATACATTACTCGCGAGGATCAATTTGGTCGTAGTTTTCCGTCGCAATATGATATTACTGGTGCTTCCGCGGCGACAACAGCAACAGTAAGAGCACCATTTAATAGAACAACACCTACTACAATAACCATCCTATCCCCAAGCGTACCACGTCAGTTTAATCCACTAAAGAAGTCAAGTACGCGATTAAGTGACATATATAGAAAGATGGCATCAGCACCATCTTTAGATATGTCATTAAACTTTCCACACTTTGGAGTAGGTGAGAAAGGACCATTCTCAAGATACTTGGCCAGCCAACTTGGTACCTATGAAGACTATAGTAGGGTTGATCCAATAAAGGCTATAGTTAAGGCTATCGGCAGTATTCTAGGGATAACCTCTGGTGTTGTTGGAGGAAATATAACTGAACTAAGAGAGTCTAAGCGTAATCCTATAGCAACAGCACATATAGCAGTACATGCTAATGCTATGCTTGCTGAAGGTGTAGCACAATCAATAATGCAGAAGATCGAAGCGCGTGGTCGGCGTATCTGGGGCGGCATCACTAAGGGTTACGATGCTACGGCTGACTGGTTTGGTGACCGCTATGCAAGCTTAGCTTCCAGATATCATCAAGGAGTAGATACGTGGCAGCAATGGCGTTACCGCAGACGTATTGCTAGAGAAGAAAGAGCTCGGCTAAACTTCGAGAAGTGGAGACTGCGAGGTGAGCATCTAGCCCAGCGTATAGAGAGAGCCAAAGGCTGGCTGAGCGACCAGTACATCGGTACGAAGGCTATCCTGAAGACTATCGGTATGGGTGCGCTAAACCTAGCGTTGTGGCCGTTCAGAATGCTTGGCGTATTCGGTAGATGGGCTGGACGCGGCATTGCCAAAGGCTACAACGCTGCAGCAGATTGGACGCTTAACCACCTTATAGGAGCCAGCC
>ERZ795052.6016-NODE-6016-length-11408-cov-3.438651_pt1 | contig 11408 bp, 7 predicted proteins | sample MGYA00375136_ERZ795052 | MGnify/ENA primary metagenome ERZ795052 (study PRJEB30181, sample SAMN05720156) | activated sludge metagenome | isolation source: Anaerobic digester | place: Japan | collected 2015-05-26 ... | reverse complement strand
TAAAGATTATTTTTTTAGCCTTTTACACCGCCTTCGGTGAGTCCTCTCGTAAATAATTTCATTGTAAATATAAAAAGGATTATTATCGGGATACTTGCCATCGCATAACCAGCCATTAAAGGTCCCCATAGTTTTATGTATTCGCCAGACATTCTGAGTAATTGAACCATTACGGGAAGTCTGGATTGATCTCTTACTACGATTAAAGGCATTACGAAGTCATTCCATTGGGTCATAAAATGCATTACTCCAACTGTACCTAATATTGGTCCGGCAAGTGGAAGGACGATAATTTTCATTTGTTGAAAATGGTTGGCGCCATCTATTTCTGCGGCTTCGAAAAGGTCTTGTGGAATATCTTCTACAAAAGATCTGAGAACGAAGATTCCAAAGATTTGGCCAGCAGATGCACCAACTATGATTAAAGCCGTTAAAGTATTAAGTAGAGTAAGATCGCGTAAGAGTCTGAAAAGTGGTACTAAATTTGCGATTGTAGGCATCATCATAAGAATTAGAATAGCATTCCAGATAAATGTTGAAAGGGGCATTCTGTATCTTGCAAAGAAATAAGCTGCACAAAGGGCAAGAAAGAGAGTAAGAATTGTGGAGCTTATAGATATTACAACACTGTTTGCAAGGGTTGGCGTTATCATTTTATATGCCATTTGCCAGTTTTCCCAGTGCATGGGGTGAGTTAATGTTGCAGGGGCAAAATAAAACTGTTGATTGTCTTTTAAGCTGACAATCACCATTAAATACAAAGGAATCATAGCGCAAAAGAGGACAGAAATTATGATGGCATGTTTTGTAAAGCGCAGAAAATAAGCAAAAATTTTTGCTAATATTGGATGTGTTTTCTGTTTTTTTTGTGGTTGTTCACTTGAGGAACTTTCTTCTTTTTTAAAGTTTTTTAATATATGTGAGAATAATGATTTAAACTCTGGATAAGGAAATGCTGTAATAGTTAGAGCAATTCCAACTGCAATGAAACGACCAAAATAGAAACAAATTCCAGCAAGTAAAAGAGCTGAAACTTGCAAGGCTCGTTTTTGCCACTTTTTTACTTCACTCCACACAGTTATCATGTTACTTAACTTTTGTAGAGACATAACGATTGCGGTTAGAACAAGACCTACGGCACAGGCGAAGCCCATATCTTGATCGAGGAAGGCTTTTCTGAGCATGAAAAGTGCTGGCACTGTTGCATTGCCACCTGGACCTCCTTCCATTCCGGCAAGAGCGAGAATCATACCTGCATCTTTAATTGTGTCTATAATTACAAAAACGAGAAGCAACTTTATTGATTGAGTAATGAGTGGAAGTTCAATTTTTGTGAATTTAGTGAACCAATTGACGCCGTCAACTTCGGAAGCTTCATAGATGTCTTTTGGTATTCCCTGTAATCTGGCCAGGTAAGTTAGGACGGCGAAAGAACCAACCCATGGGAAACCCCAGATAATACATGCCGGCACAATTAGTTTTGGATCGCCGAGCCAGGCAGGTGAATTTCCATATACAAAAATACCTCCCCAGTTGAATGTTTTATCGAGCCATACAAGGATATTAAAAATTCCACTTGCATATAGGAACTTATTTAAATATCCATTTGTAGCTTCGAAAAAGAAGGAACGCCATATGAGGACAACTATAAGACCAGGTATTACCATAGGTACAACAAAGAGAACCCTGTAAAGGAACTGGATTTTTTCACTTCGGCATCGGTGGATACATACAGCAACCAAAAGAGCTGGTATCATTTTTATAACGTTCCATATACCGAGAGTAAAAGCAAGTTCAAATGAACGCCAGAAATCAGTATTAGATAAAAGTCTTTTAAAGTTTTCAATTCCTACATATTCTCTAATTTCCGCACCATTCCATCTATAAAAACTATGAAAAATACCGCTGGCGGCAGGATAATACTGGAAAAGAGCAATTAAAATAATTGTAGGCAGGATGAACAAATATAATTCCCAATGATGCCTGACATTTTTCCATTTTATACTTTTTGCTGGCATATTTTTTTGATTCCTTTATCTCGAAAGTTCAAAAAGCATTTTTTGTTTTTAAATAGTTTTCTTTTGCTTTTTTTAGAATTTCAGGGCGATGTACATAGGGTCCATATTCTTTGTCTTCCGGACCTTTTTCTACTCTCCAGAATTGTTCAGCAATCCATACATCCTGATTTAGTTGCCTGTCTCTTGTTTGAGCTCTATATTTTATCCATACTGAATCTGCGAGAGTTTTGTCAGATTCAGATAAAGCCAAACCACGAAGTCCTGTTAAAAACCTTTCATTTATGGCGATACCTCTTTGTCTATCTTTCATTTGCTCAAGGAAATCAAAGTAGCCTTTTTCTTTGTAAAAAGGTTCGAATTCGGATACAAATTGTTCTGCTGTGAATTCACGATTTACCTGGTAAAGAGAATTGAGCTGGAACCATTTTATCCACGTTTCTCCTCCCAGATAAGGGTTGAAATTGCCGTATATACCTTCGTAATTAGGCTCGAAGCCTTCGAGAATTGCGTCCATAGAAGTATTTTTTATTGCGGGGATCCAACCTATGATTTTGTTTAATCTTTCGTTATTTTCCTTTGAGGCGAGGAACATTAAGAAATCGAGAGCAGTTTCTGATGATTTACTCATTCTGTTTACAGCGAACATAAATCCAACGCCTGGGTTTTCATAACGAGGTCCCGGTACAAGATCGCCAAATTCCGGATCATCCGGTGTTGGTATTGGAAAATCCATAATACCAAGTTCAAATTTTCCTTTAGTTTGCTGTTGAAGACTTCTTGCATCCCACGTGCCGGTTGTCATGAAAACCGCTCTTTGTTGGGCGAATAGGAGTACACCATCATCCCTGTTTAAGCCTGTGAAACCAGGTTGGCAATTATCTGAGATGAATCTGGTTACCTGTAGCATACTCATTATAGGGCGTTCTTTGAAGGTCATTACTCCTGAACGAATTGCAGAGAAGAACTCATCATTGCTAACATAAGCATCTCTTGTAAAATCGGCTTTTTCCATTAAACGATAAGTCAAAATATCAGCCATTCCATAATTCCACATTCCGAAATGATATTTGGAGCCCACAATAGCTGTATAAGGTCTACCCTTATTATCTTTTTTTTCTGCGATTTTTTTACATATAGACTTAAATTCTTGATAATTTTTAGGAATTTTATCAGAACCTGTCAATTTTTTTAGTAGGTCTTTATTGTAGAAAACACGTATAGAAAAAGCTGATAGGGGAATAGTCATGAATTCCTGCATTTCATTTACATATGCGGCAGACATTCCATCCCTGTAAGTATTTCGGAAGGTAACATTTGCGAATTCATTGTTTTTATTATAAGGGTTAGGTTTATTGATATATGGAGTTAAGACCATGCAATAACGATTGTAATAAGCAATCATAAGTTGATATGGAATCATTCCCATTTCCACGATATCAGGAGCCGTTCCTCCGATTATTTGAGTACTTAACCACTGCCCATAAACACTTTCAGGAATTGCCTCTTGAATTATTCTTACATTTGGATGAAGTTTCTGATATTCCTCTGCTAATTTGTTGAAAGCATCGCGAACGCCACTCTCAAGTTGCCAATGTGAAATTCTAATTGTAATGGTGCCCGGGGGAGCTTCATTTATTCTATATGTAACAACGGATATGATAGCGATAACATATACTAATAAAATAACTAATAACGCGTAGTATTTTTTTAAAATCTCTTTCATTGAGTAATTTCTTCGTCAAATTTTTTTAGTAATTCATTAATTCTTTTTATAGCTGTGATTGCTGCGAAACGCCTTTTCTCCTGAGGATATTCATCAATCAGTAATTGGTAATATTTTTTTGCCGTTATAAAATCGCCGACTTCAAATTCTGCGGTTGTTGCAATTGCCCAATAAGTGCCAGCATTTTCCATTTTTGGATTTGTTGGGTCGAGTTCTCTCTTTTTTAGAGACATTATCATTGATTTTAACTGTTCGTCTGGTTTTTTAAGTATCTGGCATGCTTTTGCCCGGAGAGACCATATACTTGATGCATATGGAGAGTCGGGAAATTTATTGAGAAATTCATCAGCCAACTCGAATCCTTTTTCTATATCGTTTTTATTGTCAAATGAGGCAATATATGTTGATAGCATGTAGACGAATCCTTCATGTCCGGGGAGAGTGTTGGGATATTTTTCAAATAATGCCATATATTTTTTTCTGAGAGTTGGATAGTCTGCTTTTTCTCCTGGTGAAACTATATGTTCCATTCGTATGAGAGCAAGTTCACTCCATACTGCAAATTCTGAATCCGGGTATTCTTCAATAATTTGTTTAAATAATTTTATAGCAAGGGGTTTGTCTGCATCGGGAAGTTTTTGCCAGTGTGAACAAGCAAGTCCATACAAAGCATGAGGCCTAATTTTTTTATCCGTATCAGGCGAGAATGCTACCAATGAAAAAATCTGGATGGCCTTTTTGTATTCTCCAAGCCTGAATTCAGCCCATCCACTGGAAAGTAATTCCTGTGAATTTTCCGTTTTAATTTGTTTTTTGGAACATGAAGATAAGAGGGAAATGATAAGAAGAGAGAAGGCTATTAAAATCTTTATAGGATAGTGATGTAATGATTTTTTGCGGTTTGAAAAAAACATAAATTACATTACATATTTCACTTTAATTCTCTTCTCAAATATAGAATTTTAATTTTATTTATATGTTAATAAAACTTAATTTTGAAAAAATACAAGGACTTAAATTAAATTATCTCAAGATAATCTTTATCAGGGAGCGCTTTTAATTTTTCCGATGGCAAGGTTTGATACCAGAATGCAACAGATGAAATATCGTCCTGAAGAGGTAGATACCTGCCACCGCTTCTCCAACCAAGTGCCTGAATAGTTACTTTTATATCATTTTTGAATCTTATAGGATCGCAGAGATGCCAGCGATATAGGCCAAATCTCATCTGAGATCTGTATACGCCATCAGGTTTAATTACTTGAAGTCCGGTGTATGGGGTTGAAAAAGGTTGGTATTGTTTTGTTTCTTTGTTTTCAAAATTATATGAGCCGCAAAAGTAATCTTCGGTTCCTGTTCCGCAAATTGTTGGAAAATCCTTATCGCCATCAATATAAAATTTTATTTCACCTTCTCCCCACCATCCTGAATTATTTACTCCCCATGCCATGTATGTTCCAACGTAATGGCCTTTTCCTTTAACTCCATCAAGAATAGTATAAATTTCTTTATATGGGAGGGGATTAACTCTGCGAAAAGTTGCGTGAAAATAAGCAGCATCATCCGGGATAGATTCAAGAGAATAATTTATCTGGTAAAATATTACCATTTCTTCCTCAGCTATATTTTCAAGAGTAATTCTGCATCTTTTTTTAAAGGGCATAGGCCAGTAACAGTTTAGTGCACTGCCAGGATTTACGCATATAGCAAGAGAGGAAATTTGACTATAAATACCCCATCCACAGGCAAAAAAATCTCCGACTGGAACTTCTACTGATGGGTATTCCTGATTATCCCAATAAAAGCGTAGTATTGAAAATCTCCAATGTCCAGTAGGAGTCATCCAGATTTGTTCAATTTTTCCTGATCCGTTTATATCCGCGAGCGTAAAAGTAGTTTTTGGAGGGATTTTTACGCATGGAGAGATTTTCCAGCCTCTTCCTAAATCTCTGGCGCAATTTTTACTTGCACCATCTATCGCCATTCCACCTTTCCCCTTTTCTCCTGTAAAATTTTCGGGGCTAATTGATCTTGTTTCAGCATTTTTTAGTCTGAATAGATTGTCCATAAAAATTATTCCTCCTCTTTGATTTCTTTTAGGAAGACTTAATTTAAGTTTTTTCTTAAATAAAACAAATTTTTTATAAATTTTATTTATTTTGCGATTTTCGCAAATTTATTTTTAATTTTTTTACAAAGGGTTATTTTCAGATTTTTTTTTATAATCAGGCAATTATTATTTATAGATGCTTTTTTGTTTGATTTTTCTTTTAAAATGATGTGTATATATGCATTTACAATCCGAAATGTCGCATATTATTTTTATTGATTAAGCTATAACTTGAGTTATAATATCAGGATGAAATTTTTAACCCAACTCAAAAATATTGGAATTTATTGTTTTGCTGCACTGTATACTCATAAGGGTTCTGTTTGCACAGACATTAGACGAAAACCGCTCGAAAGTATAAAAGAAAATAGAGAGATGGAAGGCTTTACCGGAGAGAAATGGCAGATGGAAGCGACTCTGAATGAGTCAAATCCAAACAGTTCAAATCTTCTTTTTTCAGCATTGTTGTCAGAAGGAACTGCCCTTTCTGCAACGACCGGACTGGAATTCGATTTCACAGATTGGAGCCGTGAGGTATATACTGTTATTCCAGGCGCTGTCTACGCGGGCAATCGTTTTCCATCATTCAAATCGAAATATCCTCCTCTTCCAAGGCCTTGTAAGCCTGGCGAATTTGACAGTTTACCTCAAATTAGTGATGTCCCAAGACTTTCATTTGAAGACGGAGCATCAAGAGTTGAACAGCTTACATCAGATCCAGCAATTCCGGGTATAGGCTTTTTCTTTCCGTCTCGAAAAATCGGTTTATGGATAATGCTTCCTGAACGTAATTCGCATGGTTTGATCGGAATTGAACTTGAAGAAAACAATAACCGAAACGCTGCTGTTTTACGCATCACCTCTCCGGGAATACGGCACAAAACTGATTATGAAATATGCAATGCTGGGATCACGTCAAAATATCTTGCTCGCGATTTTCGCAAAGGTGAGAACATTGACATAAAACTGCACCTGAATATTTTTGACTGTGAGGATATTCCCTACTTATTTGAGAGATTGGCTTCTTTGCGTAATGTTATGGTTCCTAAATCTTCTATGACAGCGGAAATACCATTTTCTGAGGCATGGAAAATTTTAGAAGAAAAATATAATCGTGAAAATTGGGTTCCTGAAATGGGCTACTACGCAATTGGCGTAGAACCCATGCGCAGCCAATCAATATTTCAAGACTGGCAGGCTGGTTGGGTCGGTGGTCTGATAAATACCCATGCATTGATGCTTCTCGGTAATGAAGAGTCGCAAAAAAGAGTTTGGAGAACATTCGATTTTGCCATCGAAAAGACCATCACTCCCTCCGGGCTCTTTTTTGGAACATGTTATAAGGGGACCCCTCTAGGAGACAATTTTTTAGATAAAAAATTGCCATGGCACCTCGTTCGTAAGAGCGGAGACGCTCTATATTACGCACTTTCGACTCTGTTTCTGATGCGAGAACGCAATCTGCTCTCACTAATTAAACCACAATGGGAAAACGCATTACGCAGATGCGCTGACGCGTTTGTCAAAATCTGGAATAATTACGGACAATTCGGGCAATTTGTCAATCATAATAATTGTGAGATTATTGTTGCTAATTCCACTTGCGGAGCTATAATTCCAGCGGCATTGGTATTAGCTGCTGAGTATTTTCCAAACAGAAAATTAGAATATATGAAGGTTGCGAAATGCGCAGCCCGTAATTTTGACGAACAATACCTACTTCGCGGATTTACTTGCGGTGGTCCAGGAGACATTGCACAGTGCCCTGATAGTGAAAGCATTGCTGGACTACTTGAGTCTTATACGCGGCTTTATCAGGTGACAAGAGAAAAAGAATGGCTCGAATGCGCTATACGCGCTGCCTTTCAAGCAGCAAGCTGGGTTGTTTCATATGATTTCAATTTTCCAGAAGATTCAACATTTGCAAAAATGAAGATGCGTTCTGCAGGAACCGTCCTTGCAAACGTTCAGAATAAGCACAGCGCACCAGGTATTTGTACTCATTCGGGTCAATCCCTATTCCGTTTGTTCCGTTATAGCGGCAATCCTTTTTTCCTTGATCTCGCCAGGGATATTGCACATGCATTACCGCAGTTTATGTCAAGAGAGGACCGTCCGATCGAATGGAAAATACCTTACAATCAGCCATCAACTTTATTCGAAAAATACCTCAAGCCGGGATGGATGTGCGAAAGGGTCAATCTCACGCAATGGGGACCCACAGAAATCCCTGGAGAAGTCTTTTACTATTCGTGCTGGAGCGAAATATCTCTTATGCTTTCCTGCGCTGAATTACCAGGCGTGTATGCCCAGCCTGACACAGGCAGAATATGGGAAATAGATCATGTTAACGCTGAATGGGCTGATGACAAACACTCTGCGTTGGTTATCAGAAATCCGACAAAATTCAAGGCAAAAGTCAGAGTTCATGTGGAAACTTCGAGTCAGGCTAACTCTACAGACTTAGTATGGGATTACGTTTCACATTTACCAATCATAGAAATATTCCCCAAAGGCAAGTCGTATTTTCCATTACACCAGTAAAAGAAATTATTCTTAATTAATGACTTACTGGTCAGAAAATTGGCATGCTCCTGCTTTTTTTTTAAAAAAAATTTTTTTTTAATTTGCAATTTTTGACTGTTATGTTATCGTTAACGTAAACGATAACTAAAAAAGACCAATTTTATGAAAATAGCGAAGAGTATGGTAGATATCGCAAATATAGCCGGAGTTTCGGTGATGACTGTTCATCGCGCGATTCACAATCATCCTGGGATAAATCCGCATACAAGGACGAGGATATTGGAGATCGCATCCGAGTTTAACTATCGCCCAAATGCCTTTGCCAGAGCAGTGAGAAAAGGCAAATTTGCTAGTATAGGATTAGCAACAGGATACGCAAGTATAGAGATTGCTGTGATAGTTGGGATTTTCAGGGTTTTAAACGCCGAAGGTATCAGTTTAGCTTTTGCAGAATTGCCTGATAACAAAGAAGAAGGAAAAGATATCCACCTCCCTAAATTTTTCACTGAAAATATGATTGATGGAGTCATTATTCATTCAGCCATCGAAAAGAAAGTTCTCTTGAAGAATTGGTTATCCAGATCTCAGATACCATATGTCTATATAATAAAACAAGCTAAATTTAACTGCGTATATCCAGACTATAGCTCAATACTGCCGTCTTCTTTAGATGCCCTTGTTATGTCAGGCTATCGCAAGATTGTATATATAGGTCCTGTAGAAGCGCCTATTTACCATCATTCTTACTTTCCTCATATGCTATTCAAAAACTGGAAACCAGCAGATGGAATCTCAAAAGAAATCATAGCTACTGATATTTCCATTCCTCAAAAAAAATGGAGGGAAAAAGTTGCAGATTTGCTCGGAAGAGAAAAGAAAAGGATTGCCTTTTTAGCAGGCTTTGAAGAGGCTAGGGCATGTCACTCTATTGCAAGCTCCATTGGTAGAGGAATTCCGTTTGATACTGGGATTCTATGCATTGGTACACGACGGAACCATACCGACACGGGGCATCTTTTAAGTGGGCTTATCTACTCGAACTACGAACTCGGAGATGCGTCTGCAAAGATGATACTCGAAAAAATATCGAGAGGAAGAGTTAACGTTCCTAGCGTCAAATTGCCATTCAAAAAAGTCGATGGCGATACGCTCTCTCCTGATTTCTTTTTATACTTAAACCAAAAAAAAAGGGGGTAAATAATGCAAATAGAAAAACTGATAAAAAATCAAGATCGCTTTGAATGTATTAGGCTACAGAGATACCGAGTTGAGGCTAAAAGTTCAAACCGTTTGATAAAATTTACTCTCATTGAATTGTTGGTTGTAATTGCGATTATCGCGATACTGGCGGCGATGCTCTTGCCCGCTCTGAACAGAGCAAGAGCAATGGCGAGAGCCACTCAATGCGCAAATCTCCTTAAACAAATAGGAACAGCTGAATTAATGTATGCCAGCGATTACAGGGAATACGTCACCCCTCCACAATATAAAAAGTATGTTTCGAGCCTGGATCAACAGATACTATGGATATCATTACTATGGGAATACATTGTTCCAAACAGTCCGACACTTAGTCCCGGACAAATCGCCCCATTCTCATCAAACATACTTACTTATTCCAAAGGAAAGGGTGGCTTCCCCTTCTGGGGATGCCCTGAATACGAGAAGGATTCGAGTAAATGGAACTGGTGGTCACTTGCCTATGGTATCAACAGTGAACCATTTTCACCACCAAAAAATAGGGCAATTGATGGAGGAACACCAGCAAGTTTCAGGACGATGCAGTCGGATAATCCAAGCCAACTCGAACTCGCAAGAATACCAGATATCAAAAAAGCTTCAGTTAGAGCGATGTTTGGTGACTGCCAGGGCAATGTGCATAACTTCTATCATCCCTCAGCAACTGATGGACTGAACAGCAACATACCCAGTAAAATATATTATTCCGCTGTCCGTCGTCATGGTTCAAGTGGTAATTATTTTTTCTGGGATGGGCACGTCTCGGCTATTGTATGGAATGAAGCTTATAAATACTATGCTCCGGATCATTACTTCTAAAAAAAATGAATGACCCATATTCTGAAAACAGATGAAAAAATTCGGTGAAAATTTAGAAATCGGAAAATACATGCTACGCCCGACGGAGCAGGAAATTTTTTGCACAAAGGACGACGGCTACAGGGGGGCATGGCACGCTCAGCCTCCGCTCTTCGAGTACGGCTACAAATACTCAGGAGGGCTCGGAACTTACTGCTCCAGCCATTCGCCGTTTGCGATTTTCGCAAAAGAAGTCAACAAGACATTCTTCTGTTGGGGCGGGATGGTGAAGAATCAGCACTCGCGCCCTCGCAACTGGGATTTTTGCACCGGACAGCAAATTCACATGGTAAGTTACTACGACCATAAAACAGGATTAGTTCCCCGTCCAACCATTCTATTTGACAAATTTTGCGCTGACACTCACGATAATCCGGTAATTTCAATTGATTCTCAAGGTTATATTTGGATTTTCTCTCCATCTCATGGGGCGTGGACAACGCCATCTTTTATTCACAGGAGTAAGGAGCCTTATTCAATTGAAAAATTTGAAACAGTGCTCGAAACGCTTTTTGCCTATCCACAACCTCATTGGCTTAAAAAATATGGTTTTATTTTTTTACACACCAGATATCAAGATGGCAGAATGTTGCACATTCAAAATACCGTAAATGACTTTAATTGCTCTGCCCCACGTCCTATCGCAGGTATCGAGCAGGGGCATTATCACGTTTCTACTTCAAACAATGAAAAAATTTCGGTGGCTTTTAATTTTCACCCAAAAATAGGCGGACTCGACTCAAGAACAAATCTTTACTATATTGAAAGTACAGATGGTGGAGTTACCTGGCGTAATATTCATGGTAAAGCAATTGAAACACCAATTTGCGAAATTCGCAATCCCGCACTCGTTCATGATTATCAAAGTCAAAATAGATTTGTTTATCTTATGGATATAAATCTTACATCAGAAGGAAGACCGGTAATTCTCTAT
>ERZ795052.6014-NODE-6014-length-11413-cov-61.365821_pt1 | contig 11413 bp, 8 predicted proteins | sample MGYA00375136_ERZ795052 | MGnify/ENA primary metagenome ERZ795052 (study PRJEB30181, sample SAMN05720156) | activated sludge metagenome | isolation source: Anaerobic digester | place: Japan | collected 2015-05-26 ... | reverse complement strand
ATCAAGCCAGGCTTTAAAAGCTTCCGCCAGTTCTCCATCGGCTGATTTGAGTGCCCCATTAATAATTTCCGCCAGATATTCACGACGTTGAATAGTAGCTAAAGCCATTCCAAAGCCATATTCGGCATTGTCTTCAAAGAGGGAATTAGCCCAAGCCGGGCCATATCCTGTTTCAGTGACACAATAAGGGCAAACTACGCTACCGCTGTAGATTGACGAACAACCGGTGGCATTCGCGATTATCATTCGGTCGCCGAATAACTGAGTGATGACTTTGAGATAAGGCGTTTCACCACATCCTCCGCAGGCGCCGGAAAATTCAAAAAGCGGTTGCTGGAACTGACTTCCCTTAATGGTATCTTTCCGCATCGCATTAGCCTTGACCGGAATAGTTTCAAAGTACTCCCAGTTCTCTTTCTGTTCCAGCTGAGACTCAAACGGCTTCATCACCAGGGCCTTTTCATTTTTACGTCCCGGGCAGACGTCGGCACAGTTGCCACAACCGGTGCAATCCAGCACCGAGATCTGCATACGATACTCGTAATTTTCGAGTCCTTTGCCTATGGCTTTAATGGTCTCGAAAGTTGTAGGTGCTTTGGCTTTTTCTTCCGGAGTGACCAGTACCGGACGAATGACAGCATGCGGACAGACAAAACTGCACTGATTGCATTGGGTACAATTTTCCTTGATCCATTCTGGAACTTCGATGGCGATTCCGCGCTTTTCATATTTGGTTGTTGCCGTCGGGAATATGCCACCCGCCGTGAATACGCTACTTGGCAGATGGTCACCTTTAAAAGCATTTATCGGCTGTAAAACTTTTTTAACAAAATCCGGCACAGGTTTTGGCGATTCGGCAGTCTCTTTGGCTTCCGCCCAAGATGCCGGGTATTTTATCTCGTGAATGGCATTGATGGCAGAATCTACAGCCTGCCAGTTCATCTTGACGATTTTTTCACCCTTGGCGCCGTAAGTTTTCTGAATAGCATTTTTTAAGTGCTTGATGGCGTCCTCAAAAGGCAAAACTTTGGACAGCGCGAAGAAGGCTGTCTGCATTACCATATTGATGCGACCTCCGAGTCCCACTTCACCGGCAATTCTATTGGCATCTACCGCATAGAACCGAACTTTCTTGGTTGCGATCGCCCGTTTCATAGCGGCTGGCAAATTGGCGTCCAGCTCGGCGTCATCCCAAAGCGTATTCAGTACGAAAATGCCGCCCGGTTTAAGATTAATCAGCATATCGTAATTATTAACATAACTCTGTTTATGACAGGCAACATAATCTGCCAGATTAATCCGATAGGGTGTATGTAATTCTTTTGGTCCGAAACGCAAATAGCTGACCGTCAAACCACCCGATTTTTTCGAATCGTAAGAGAAATAGCCCTGCGCGTATAAATCGGTATTGTCGCCGATAATTTTAATCGCGTCCTTATTGGCACCGACCGTTCCATCCGAACCAAAACCCCAGAAAATAGATTGGACGGTACCTTCCGGCACAGTGTCAATATCTTCGGTAACCGGCAAACTGCGGAAGGTTACATCATCTTCGATGCCCACCGTAAAACCGTTTTTCGGCTCGGGCAGTTTCAGATTGTCGAAAACGGCTTTTGCCATCGCCGGACTGAATTCTTTTTGACCGACACCGTAGCGCCCGCCAACGACTAAGCGATTGTCTTTTTCTCGCTGTAAAACAGCACACACATCGGTATAAAGCGGTTCACCAAAAGCGCCGGATTCTTTGGTACGATCCAGCACAGCAATCCGCTTAGCACTCCTGGGCAAAGCCGCTAAAAAATGCTTAGCCGAGAAGGGACGATACAGGTGAACCTTTAATACGCCGACTTTTTCACCTCTGGCATTTAAGTATTCAGCAACGCCCTGAACGGTCTCGGACCCGGAACCCATTATAACAACCACCCGCTCCGCATTCGGATCACCGGCATAATCGAACAGATTATAATGACGGCCGGTAACTTCCCCGACTTTTCGCATCATCTCATCAACAATTTCAGGAACAGCATCGTAATATTTATTAGCCAATTCAGCTACTTGGAAAAAGATGTCCGGATTCTGAGCCGTGCCACGTAGTTGCGGGTGTTCCGGGTTCAAACAGCGCGCTCGGAATCGATCAATATCGGTAAAATCAACTAAGGACTTAATCATCTCGTAATCAATGACTTCGATCTTCTGAATTTCGTGGCTGGTGCGAAAGCCATCGAAGAAACTGACAAACGGCAGGCTAGCTCTCAACGAAGCCAGGTGGGTGACTAGTGATAGATCCATCACTTCTTGCACCGATCCGGAAGCCATTAAACCAAAACCAGTCGTGCGAGTAGCCATAACATCCGAATGATCACCGTAAATCGAAAGCGCCTGCCCGGCTACCGCTCGCGCCGAAACATGAAATACGGCTGGCATCAATTCACCAGCAATCTTAAACATATTAGGAATCATTAATAGAAGACCCTGCGAAGCGGTAAAGGTTGTGGTCAGCGCGCCAGCTGAAAGACTGCCATGCACGGCTCCCGCCGCACCGGCTTCACTCTGCATTTCAACCACTCGGAGGGGCTGTCCGAAAATATTTTTCCGACCTTGCGCCGACCATTCGTCAGCCAGTTCTCCCATCACCGACGATGGTGTAATCGGATAAATAGCCGCAACTTCACTAAGAGCATAGGCTATATGAGTTGCCGCTGTATTACCATCCATAGTTTTCATAGTTTTAGACATGGTGATTCTCCATTGAATATTTTAATGTTTATAAAATTATTTGAATTATTGCCGGGTTTTTCTGAATTAGTAAATTCATCACTTTCAAAACTAAAGAAAGTTACGATGGAAATGCCCAGAAAAGCAACCGCAATCTCTATCAGAAAGTAACTGCAGATCCACACCTATTTTTTTCGGAAAAAAATGAAGGGAATATTTCCAATTAGTCTTAGAAAGGGAGGAAAGATTGATCGTTCTTAACATAACGCTATCCATTTCATCATCATAATCAGCTTCAACACCATAAATCAGTTAAGGGATAAATTATGGTTCCAATAAAAAAGTGAAGCCCAAAAAATATCACCTTGCCGCTCCTTTTGAAAGCAAAAAGGGCAATCATGCGATTGCCCTTTTGCGGTGTCCTCATAGAGAGGAGGGAGGAGGGAAACTTTGTTTACTTATCGCTGGTCATGATAAAAAACGATTTGTTTTCAAAACTCTTATACTTAGGACGCAGGCGATCGGTTTCATAAAATTTTTCAACATCTACCACTTTTTTGGTGCTGGTAACAACCTCTAGGTCCGTATGACCATAGACACCATTACGCAAGTTGACCAGTAGTCCGGAACGACCATTCATAATCAACTCAAATGCGATATTACCATAAGCCATCGGCACAATCGAATCGAGGGCATCTGGATCACCGCATCGCACCAAATAACCGAGTTTCTGGCTGATGACGTTAATTTTATGACCGTTATTATATTTTCCGGATAGTTCTTTAAGCTGCCTTGCAACTACATCCCCGATTCCGCCCAGTTTTTTATGACCAAAGGCATCAGTCTCTTCGCTCTGGAACATCATCTGATCCTGATTCTGCATCATAGCACCTTCTGAAACCAGAACCACCGAATAGCGACTGGGATTAGTAAAGCGATCCTGCACCAATAGCTCGGTTAAGCGCTCCATATTGAATTTATACTCGGGAATTACACAGCGGTTGGCAGCCCCAGCTAGAGTCGGAAGCAAAGCCGTAAAACCGGCATATCGTCCGAAAACTTCGATTACCAGAAAACGTTCGTGTGAACCGGCTGATGTCCGCAAACTATGAGTCAACTCCAGCGTCCGCGTCACACAGGTACTAAAACCGATGCAATAATCCGTACCGGGGACATCATTATCCATAGTTTTGGGAACACCAATCACCTTGACCCCCGCTTTATGCAAAGTGACGCCGTAGCTCAGGGTATCATCCCCACCGATCGGAATTAGGTAATCAATCCCGAGAAAATCGAGGTTTTTAAGTACTTCAGGGGTCAGATCATTAACCTCAGCTGTATATTTATCCCGCAAATGCTCCGGCACGGCATCCAATTTAACACTACTTGGCCGCGTGCGGGAAGTATGTAAAAATGTCCCACCGGTGCGCCCGGCCTTGTTGACGATTTCCTGATTCAGTATGATGAAATTCTGGCTGTTATCAGCCTCTTTATCTCGAATGATATTGATCATTCCTGCCCAGCCGCGTCGGATACCAATAACCTCAAAGCCCTCTTTTAATGCCCTTAAAGTAATGCCGCGAATTGCCGGATTTAAACCAGGTACATCGCCGCCACCTGTCAATATTCCGATTCTCTTTTTCAATTAATGCTCCTTATATTGTTTCAACTAAAACAGATCATCAAATCGGATTCAATTTTAACATAAATTAAGCAAATTTTCAACAATCTTATTAAACTTTGGATTTAGGATTTTTCTTAAAATGAATAAAACCAATTGCCCGCCAGAATATCCACAAAATCACGCCATATACTATTAAAAGCCCGAATGTAATCCAGTATCCTTTGAGGCTATTATTGAAAAAATTCATCGGCACATTTAGCAGTATTAATAGCGGAAAACCCAGAAATAGCGCAATGCCGCTGGAATAGACCAAGTCTTCGGCTACCGGCGTCTTGAATTCCGGATCGGTTACCCGAATCATTACTAAACCGGAGTTTAGCGTCCCGGTCATTTCGGCAAAAATCGCCGCGAACCGTTCAAAATGGTAATCGTCAAACGCGCGATAACAAACATACTTCAGTAAATAATAAGTAGCAAAGCCTCCAATGACCGACATAATTAAAATCGGCGCCCAGTACATCCAGACTACTTTCAGGCTGATACCGCAAATCGAACCGACAATCAGGTAATCAACGAAAAGCCCAGCTGTGCGGGTCATAAGCCCCGGATCAATCAGGTAACTTTTTTTAATTTTATCTAAGAGCTTACGCATCGCCAGCGCAACTAAAAGGGCTATTACAAAATGAAAAGCCCAAACGGTTGCAACGAACCCACCGGCTCCAATTTTCAACAATGCAATTTCTACCCCCTTGGCTACCCAGAACGAAATTAAATAAACTACTCCGATTACGCCCACTTGGAAAGCCAGCGGCTCAATCGCCTCCAGTGACAAAGTCAAAAAACCAGCTATCGGTTTTTCACCATATTTAATAACGCCGGTGCGCATATCAGAGGTAATTGCGTCCACCCCTGCGATTAAAGCCGTCTCGCCCCGCTTGATACCTTTATTGACAATGACCATACCAGCAAAGTAAGCGATCAAATAGCCGATAGCCGCAATCGTTAAACCAGCCATTCCACCACCGGTAAAGCCGTACCCTTCCCAACCTTTACCGATCGTAAATGCCTGTCCTGGTCCCATTCCAAATCCCATCGGCAATAGTATTCCAAGCCCAATAAAAAGGTCGGGACGAATGGTATATACAAACCCAAAGCATACCAACATACCGATTAAGCCCTGAATAATGTAACTCGACAGCATACTTAGTGAAAAACTTAGAGGTCCCTTACCCCAGGAAGTTTTTTCACCGCGCAAACCGATAGATACAAAAGTCAACGCCAGCAAATGATAAACATATAATCCCATCCTATCACCAGATATTGGGATAATGTTCAATACTTGCGAGCCCAGAATTAATCCGAGAAAACCGGCAATCAGGTTATTCGGAACCAAATATTTCTGGAAAAAAAGACCGTAGCGGCGAAAAACTGTCCCGGCAATCAAAAATACACTCATAAAGGAAAAATCAAGAACCATGTCTTTAAAATTCAGTGTGAAATCCCATAATTCCATCGCTCTTCTCCCAATTAAAATTAATTAGAATAAATATCTCCCCCCATTACTTTATCAAATCTCATCCGGTTTTCATACACGACTTCCTTCTCGCCATATTTTTAATTAGAATCTAGTTCCAGCGAAATGTACTGACCGGCTTTTATCAGCCATTTGTCAATTCTTTTTCACCTGGTAATAGCACACTTTGGGCGATTCGACTTTTCCCTGTTTCTTTAAGCCCGCGATAACCTTGGCGACTTCGTCTTTGGTTAAACCGGTTATTTCGGCTACCTCCCCGGCTTTTAGGGGCTTACCTGCCTTTTCGAAGGCAGACAGGATTTTGTTTTCGATGTCAGACACTTTCAATCTCCTTTGTAAAAATTATTCAGTTAGAATTGTTTGGATTATTCGGGCGATCCAATGCCCCCGGATCTTGCAGTCGCCTCTCGACACCTTTGGTTAATACCCCAGCTTGGTAACCGTCCACGATTCGATGATCGAAAGTTCCAGTCAGCGGTAAAATGTCTCTAATGACAATCTGATCATCAATCACCACCGGCTTTTTCGCTATTTTCCCCATCGCTACGACCGCCGGAAGTTTGCCAATTGGAAAAAGCGCTGGCATTCCGGTATGCAGACCAAAAGTTCCGATATTAGTCAACATAATACTCCCGAACGGATCTGGTTTGATTTTCAAAAACGGAAATGCCAAGCCCATATCGAAAATCCACCATTTTATAAATAGAAATACAGGCCGCCGAAAAGGCCAGGGAATTTTAGCTAATTTATCTTTGGCGGCAAAAGCACCTTCCTCTTCCTCGCCTTGGCGCTTTTTTGCTACAACTTTCTGGGTTATCTGGCCAATTTCAGTAGCGGACAGTTCCTGGCATTTTCTCAATACCAAACCGGTCATCGCCTCCCCGCCGACATTTACCGATAAAAAGACATCGGCATTCTCGCGGGCGACTACCTGTCCCCGTCGGATAAAACAATTAACTTCCGGCATATCTTCATAAAGCGCCCGAGCAATCGCCGCCGCTACAAAATAGGTTATAGTCAGGTGAATCCCGGCTTCCCTTTTCTCCTTGATATACTGGAGAACTGAGGTGACATCTACCTCATAAGTTCCATAAATACGGCTATCCTTAGGCGCTGTATAAGTAGCAATCGCCAATTGGCGCCAACTATTCATTAGATTTTTTGTTTTACTCAATTTTAATTTACACTCACCCCAAATTACCTCTAATTTAAAACATTGCTAAAAAAAACGCGATTATTTTCCAAAGCCCGAAAAACACAGAGAGATTAATCAGATTGCCCGCGTTTTCCCAATGTATTCCAGTATTTTTTACAATGCCTTAAATTCAGTCCGATCCTAAAGTGAATAGCTCGAACTATCACGCTTGTGGCATCCAGGTTAATTTTTCAATCATTTTGACGGTGAAATCCCTCCATTGGGACGATGGTAATAGATTATTTCTATTCGTAATTTTGTAACAATACCTTTGAGGTAATAACCAACCTCGCCAGCCCGTCTATTCCCAATAAATAGCGCTAGCGTTAAGCAGTATCCTGTTTAAAAGCTTGGAATTTTTGTAATCAAGTTGATAGGATGCGATAAATCTTTATTAGCTCTTCATCGAGTGGTTTTTTCTTCTCCCAGCTTTCCGGTAAAGGAATAAATGTCACGGAGTTATTTATCCAGCCGACCATAACATCGGACTTGCCATCCTCAAGTGCCTTAACTGCATGATAGCCTAACCGACTGGCTAATAAACGGTCGGTTGCGGTAGGGCTACCGCCACGCTGAATATGTCCGAGCACACAAACATGACAAATCGTGTGATACTGCTGGTATAATTTGGCGGCAATCTCATGGGCATTACCGAGTTCATCACCTTCCGCTACTACGATTAGACTGCTGGTTTTTCCGGTAATCGCCCAGGTTTTTATCAAATTACCAAGGTTCTCCAGAGTCGCCTTGGTTTCTGGCACTAGAATCTCCTCTGCTCCACCACAAATCCCGACTTCTAAGGCAATAAATCCGGCGCTCCGTCCCATAACTTCGACAATGAAGAGTCGGTCGTGCGATGCGGCTGTATCCCGAATTTTATCAATCGAATCGAGAGCCGTGTTTACGGCCGTGTCGTAGCCGATAGTTATATCAGTACCATAAATATCATTGTCAATTGTAGCTGGTATACCTACAACCTGGATTCCGCTTTCTTCATAAAGATCGTGGGTACCTCGGAAACTGCCATCTCCACCGACTACTATCAGACCGTCAATTTTCCATTCAGCCAAGTGTTCAGCGGCGCGTTTGCGACCCGATTTATGCCGAAAAGCCTCACTACGAGAAGTTTTGAGGAAAGTGCCACCTTTTTGAATCATATTGCTTACCGAACGTCGGTTCAACGGAATAACATCGCCGTTAATCAAACCTTCGAATCCACCATATACTCCGAAAACATCAATACCATCAGAAATGGCTGTTCGTACTACGGCTCTTACGCAGGCATTCATCCCCGGCGCATCACCCCCACTGGTGAGAATCGCAATTCGTTTTAAAATACCCATATATTTAACTTCCTAAATTGAAAATTCACATCTCAACGGGAATCTCGATATACTGGGCTTTGACACCGGATAGCAGGTTGAGTTTGCGGGCTAATTCAATATGTTTATCTCTTGCGCCGACAAGCTCCAGAATAATCGAACCGACATCCGAACATTGATCCAACACGCCTTCGTGCAGACCAAGTCGGGTCCGGATCAAGCAACCCCATTCGGTCAAAATTTTCTGGACATTGACTGCTTCTTTTTTACGCAGATTTACGACGATGATCATAAAACTTTTAGTCATAGATCCTCCTGATACTTTAGCAATATATTGTTGAACTTATTATCATTTAAAATGTAACACATTGGTTTCAGCGAATTGTTTCCAAACTCTTTGACTGGCTTTCTGGGCTTCTTCACGAATTAATTCTTCATCGAGAGTTAAAAATGCTCCGTCGGTGTAGATTCGTTGACCATCCACCATAACCATATCCGCGCGAGCGCTGGGCATTCCATAAATGATATGACGGAAAATATTGTCCGAGTTAAACGGCGTAACCGGTATATAATCGAAAACCGTAATATCCGCCGCCGCACCTGCTACAATTTGACCTAATTGGAAGCCGATCAATTGACTGGAAAACGTGGAATTGGTTTTGAATAAACATTGCGGTAAATAATTGAGGATTTGAGTGTCGGCAACCCCAGCTTGGCGCTGGATTAAATAACCGGCACGACAGGTCGCCAGCATCGCAGAAGTCATCCCATCCGTACCCAGTCCAATCGAAACGTCATCTGCCGGGGGTAAATTCAATCGCCCGACGGAATTATCGGCATTCGATTCAGGATTATGTACGATAATACTACCACTCCGAGCAACTTCGGTCAGTTCTGCTTGATCGAGGTGAACGCCGTGCGCCAGAATGGATTTTTTACCCAGTAATCCAAAATGTTTTAGCCGACTGACCGGTCCATCATAACCTAATTCACGACAATATTCCCGATCTATTTTATCTTCTGCACAATGAATATGAATACCAATTTCCGGGTCGTAGTACTGAGCAATTTCAACCATTGATTTTTCTGATAAAGTAAAATTGGCATGCAAGCCGAGAATTCCTCGTAATCGTCGCTGATCGCGATGAGATTCGATAAAGGCAAGGTTTTCCTGTAAACTGTCCTGGAAAGTTTTCCGGCCGTTGCGGTCAGAAATTTCATAGCAAAGACAAGCCCGCATGCCACTCCGCTCGACGACTGCGGCGATGTTATCGAGACTGCCTTTGACGTGCGACGGCGATGAGTGGTGATCAAAAATCGTAGTTACCCCGGATTTAATGCAGTCCAACAGAGACAAAAGCACCGCTAATTGAACTGCTTCTGGATCAAGCGCCCGGTCGAAACGCCACCACAAGTTCTCCAAATATTCTTGAAAATTTGTTACCGGCCTTGCCGGAGAAAGCCCTTTAGCTAGCGCCGCATAAAAATGATGATGCAGATTAATTAATCCCGGAAAAATTACTTTCCCCTGAGTATCGTAAATTTCGACTTGTTCCGTATTAGTGACTTGGGGAAACACCTCAGATTCATTGCCAACTTTCTCGATTATCCCATCGGAAATATACACAGCTCCGTCTTCATAAACTTTGTTGATACCATCAAATAGTGGTCCCCCGTAAATAACTATTGGAAGATTTTCTTTTTTATCCATAAATACCTCTGCTAACTGTGTTCAATAAATTAGAATAATGTGCCACCATTAGTATTTAAAGCTAACTTACCGTTTAAGACTGGCTGGAAATTCAATTTGTACTTTAAACCTTCTAATATAATCACGATATAAAATAGTAGAATCTATCGAACATTCAAAAAATTAATTCTCTTCAAGAGCCGGAATCGGGATTATTCGAAATCCCATTAAAATTAATTTAAACAAAATATTTACCGTTTCGAGTGAGCAACTACCTGGAGCGCCAGATCAATGAAATCCTGGTACAATTTCTTTAGTTCCGGATAATCATCCAGTAAAGCGAGGTGTTTTTCAATCGTTTGATAGTCGCCGCGCATCAGAGGCCCGGTTAAAGCGTCTGCGACGTTTTTCTCCCAGCCATTGAGGACAGCTTGCTCGGTAATCGGTTGTAGAATCGCCCGAGCTTTTGACGGCTCAAGATTACTGTCACTGTTCAGTATTTTAATGGCATTAATTAAAGCGACTACATAATTATTCAAGAAAACGGCTGATAGGTGGATGGTCTCTTTTTGCTTACGATTAAGCAGGTAAGGCTGGCCGCCGATTGACCTAACGATTTCTGCTAAGGATTTCTTAATTACGCCTTCGCAAGTATAAACGCACTGACCAAGCAGGCGAATGCCCGTTGCTATGTCTGGCACACTGACAACCGGGTGCAAAGAACCAGTTGCGGCGCCCTTGCGTTTCAGACTGCTTAACGCCTCCGAACTTAAAAAACCGGAAGTGTGAAAGACCTTGACCGCCTTAAAATCGGGAAGGCATTGACTTATTTGAGTTGCAATCTCCTCGATAGCGTCGTCGGTAACAGCGATGATAATCCAGTCCGGCTTATCACGGCAAGCGGCTGTCAAATCGGTTGAAAAATTCTGGAAAGGCACGGCCTGCTTAGCCTGAGCTAAACGTTCCGGGCTACGATTCCAGACAAATTCTGGTTTGAACCCAAGCCGGTTCAGATGATAAGCCAGCGAAACGCCAACTCGACTGGCTCCGAAGAGGTTAAACCTTTTTCCCGAAAGATTATTCATATTGGATCGCCAAGAAATATCCGCCGACTTTTTGAATTGGAATCATTGGCATTTTTGAATAAAACGCTCCCATTATCTTGCGAATTTGGACTGTATTTTCCTCCATCTATTCCACCGCTTCATTTGGTTTAAAGTAAACAGCTGCTAGCTAAATAACAAGCCCGCTAACCAATTAAAATCGTCACATTTCTAAAACGGTTGTCGCGGAACTCAATTGTCTGGCAAGCCAGTTCCAGACATTTTTATAA
>ERZ795052.6009-NODE-6009-length-11418-cov-7.548007_pt1 | contig 11418 bp, 7 predicted proteins | sample MGYA00375136_ERZ795052 | MGnify/ENA primary metagenome ERZ795052 (study PRJEB30181, sample SAMN05720156) | activated sludge metagenome | isolation source: Anaerobic digester | place: Japan | collected 2015-05-26 ... | reverse complement strand
GACCAAAAAGTATTGTTCAACGATGCTATCCAATACTACAAAGACAAAGGACTTTCTTACGAGGAAGTAAAATCACGTTTAGATAAGAATGATGTTGATTACGAAGAAGCTGATTTGAAAGATGCGTGGGATGGTGGTAAAGATGTTCCGCCTGTTGACGAAAACAAAAAACAACAATCTAACAATCCAAAAGAAGTAAAGAAAACTGTATTAACAAAACGTATCTACGAAAATCCAAATGAAGTAGCTGAGTTTAAGCATGAGATACAAACTAACTATGATTTAAAAAGAAAGACTATTCCGCATGAAGAAGCATTATTTATTGCTAATGATATTGTAAAGAAATATGGCATTGATAATGCCTTAGATGCAGTTAGAAAAAAAGATATACAGGGTGGGGTTGCTCAGGAAATATTTTATGCTAAATATAAAGATTTAGATGCAAAAATAAATAGCACAAAAGATGAAGGTGAAAGACTACAATTAATTGGTGAAAAAGCAAAAATTGCAAGTGAATGGAGTGACTTTAATACAACCGCAGGACAGCAATCTTCTCAGATGGCGGATATTTATAAAAGGGATGATGGTGTTTTGTTTAATGTAGAAATACAAAAACAGAAATACCGAGAAGCAAATGATGGTGTATTACCAAAAGAGATTGAAGAAAAGTTCGATGCATTAAATAAAACAATTGAAGATGCGAATAAACGAATATCTGAAATTGAAAAAGAGAAACAAGAAATAGAAGATAAATACAAAGAATCCGTTGACAAAAAACAAGTTGACGAGTATATAAAGGAAGCCTACGAAAAAGGGAAGAAAGATGGTTCGGCAGGAAAGGCAATCAAAACGAGTAAGGTTAAATTAGAAAAGGCAAAAGCTGAAATAGCGGAAGGATTGCAGGATTTCTTGCAAGCCGTTGGTGGTTTGAATATGGCTGCAGGAAATGTTATGCCAAGCATAACAAAAGCATTGAAAAAGATTGGTAACGGTTTAATTAAAGCAGGTGAAGCTACAGCAGAGAATGTATTCGATAAAATAGTAGAATATATAGAAAAAAACACTGGTAAAAAACCTGACATTGAAGATTACCGAAGTGAGTTTGATACAAAGAAAGACGACGGTAAAATTAAAGTTTCAAGTTCCCGCGTTAAAGAAATTGTTGAAGCACGAAGATTGGATGGGAAAGATACCACTGTTAAAGATTTGGTGGATGAATTAAAAAAAGACTTCCCAGACGGAACAACAGATAGAGTAATTCGTGATGCATTTACTGGATATGGTAAAACATCTGAATTACCACAAGGCGATGATGCTACTGTTCGTAAATTAAGACGAATGAGTAGGTATGAATCTATTTTGGAGGATTTGGATAATGGAATTAGACCTTCAAAAACAGGGAAAGAAAGAGATACATTAGAATCTGATGAACGTGCCAAATTAAAAGAGATTCGTGAGGGATTAAAGAAGCTGAAACCGAGTGACGAAGATTTATCTAAGAAACTTAAAACTTCTCAGGATGCCATTGAAACACGATTGAAGAATAGGATTGAAGATTTGAAACGTCAGATTGATGCAGGGAAAAAAGATACTCGAATTATCAAACCTATCAGCACTCCTGATATTGAAAAACTGAGAGATGAAGTAAAAAAACTTGAAGATGATTTAGATGAAGTGGTATCTAAAAATCGCCATTCAGATACATTACAGGAATTAAAAGACAATGCAGAAGTTTCAGGAAATACTACAATATCAAAAGCAGATGTTGACAATGGTTTGATTTCAGATTTAGTACAAGCGCATATAGAAAAAGGCACACCAATAAGTGAAGTTCAACAAACAATATTCGATGAATTAAAAGAAATATTTCCTGACACAACAGAAGCACAAGTTCGTGATGCAATACTGAAACAAGGCGATTTTAAATCTGAGCCAAAAGAAACGACAGCATTAAAAACAAGACTATCTGAATTAAAAACACAACTTAATTTACAGAAAAGCATTGAAGAAACTCAGGCAGGTATTATTAAAGCCACAAAAGAAAAGGGCGCACAAAGCGATGAAGTGATTGCCTTGAAAAAGAAACTTGCAGATGCAAAGAAAGAAGCACTAAGCAAATATCCCGAAGTTTCCGCAAAAGAATTAGAAAAGAAAATTGAACGTACCCAAAAAAGCATTGACGAGTATAAAAGAAAAACAGCAGAGAAAGAGTTTGTAAAAACACAAGCTACAAAACGAGAATTTCACAATAATGCTGATTGGGTTAAGAAAAACAAAGAACTGTACCTTTTACAATTTGAGAAAGCTAAAGCTAAAGCTGAATTTGAAAGAGAGCAAGATAAGTTAAAAGACAAAGAAAAAAGTAATACCGAAAAAGTAGGTGAGTTTTTGGGAAAGGTGAAAAGGTTTGACATATTCACATCTTTCTTTGGAATGGGAAGGTTAGCACTCGCAGCAGCAGCAAGACCACTTACATTACCATTAAGAGAATCGGCAAAATATTTATTATCAAGAAACCTGCCTGACTTCATAAGAAACAAAACAGGATTATCACTGCCAACTGCAACGTTAATGGAAAAATCTGCAGGAAATTACAGAAAGGATTTTGCACAATCACTTAGGTACATGGCTGATTATTACGCAAGTTATTTTGGTAAAAAAATATACAAGGATGCAATAAGTGAGTTTAATAAAAGAAGTAATTATAGCTTAGAAAAAGATGTAAAAGGAAAAGATAGATACAGCAGTTTTATAGGCAGAATACTATCCGCACCAGAGCAGGCGCATGGATTTATGAAAGCATTTGCAAAGCTACCTCAGTACAATGCAACATTTAACGTGACTTTGGAGAATATGAATAGAATGATTGACAAACGTACAGGTGAGATATATGACATAACTGATCCATACGTACAAAGTCTTGCCATTAAAGAAGCAAAACGTGAAGCAGATGCAGATGTATTTATGGAAGATTCAGATTTAGCAAGAGCAAATTCAGCATTATGGTCGGGTTTATCTAAAAGCGATAATTATATAGTTCAACTCGCAGGTATTTATGGGAAACAATTAGAGCCTGTAATTAAAGTTCCGGTTAACTTTTTCAGTGAAACACTACAAGGCTTTCCGTTAGTTGGTTTTGCGGATGCAATACAAACCATTGCAAGGTCAGGTGATGTTAAAAACAAGAAGTCAGGCGGATATAGAGGTATGTCAAATTTAACTCCCGAACAAGCACACTTAGCTTCAAGAAAGCTCACAAACCAAATAGTAGGATTTATGGGAATCGCAATCGGAATGGGATTATATAAATTGTATAAAGATGATGCAATAAAAGAGTTGGAACATATAGAGCATTGGGCGCACAATACATCATTCCCTTTAATTATGATGGGATTGGATTTAGCTAAAGAACTGGAAAAAGAAGATTCCATAGGCGATATAGCTAAAATACCATACAAAGAAGCAAAGAAATTAACTACTGCACTTCCACAGTATAGAAGTATGAGAGATTATGTATTCACTACAGAAAAAAGCATAGGAAAACGCGCAAAGGGATTATTAATACCTACAGTGTTAAAAGAATTAGGAATCGTAAAAGACGACAAGGAACCAAAATCAACAGGCAATAGAAGAACAGAAAGGGATAACACAGCAAGGACTACAAATAGAAGAACAGAAAGATGATAGCAAGAAAGAAATATGATGTGTTTGGTAAGGAAGAATTATGTGTAACCTATCCTGAATTATCAATTATGGTAAGTGGAATATTTATAGAGAATGCCATAATAAAACTCGATGAAATTATTAGGTATATTGTTTATTTTTACAATAGGGATAATAATGAACTTAGGGAGCATACTGACGTATTAAGGGCGAGGGAAGCATCACTTGCTAAATTTAAGATACCAAAATCTGTATATCAGAGAAAGGAATTTGAAGATGCTGAAAACGAGATGGCACTTAGGTTTATGGTATATGGATGTGATAATTTATTTAATGTATTTATATCACTTTCATTCCAATTATCTAATATGTTGGCAAGTATAAGGAAAAACAGTAAAGATGATACATGGAGTGATAGGTTAAATTCTTTAAAGTCGTCTAATGAGATTGTAGAAATATCAAGTAAGTTAGATACGATGCGACAGAATATATTTGGCGACATGAAACATATAGAACAATTTGCGATGAAAAGCGAATTAGAAAGACAATTTAAAGCAGAAGCAGCAATGATTTAATTATGGAATTAACAGGGATAATAGTAAAAGTAACAAAGGTAAACGGATTAGAAACCTCAATGCAAAAAGAATGGGTTAGGTTTGATGTTCTTATAAATTATTTACAAGGTGAGTTTCCAAAAGATGCTTGTATTCGTTTTAATGGTGTAAAATTTTCAGCATTAGAATCATATACAGGTAAAACAATATCTGTAAAATTTGATATTACATCAAAATATAAAGAGGATAAATGCATGACAAGTTTAAATGGATTTCACTATAAAATACATTCGTAGTTTTGGGTAAGGAATTATACATAGAACAGTTTACTGATTTCACAACGGGATGTCAAGTTGGTGAGTATTTTATTCCGTTTCCATCAATGCCTAACAAGAAAGATATTGTAAATTATGGAATAACGAGGGAAAAGCAATTTTTCAAAAGGACTACTTACGAGATAAACGGTAAGAATTATTTTGCATCTGATTTAGTTGGTGATTTATGGAAATTCTTACCAGAGAATAAGAAGAAAGAGATTTTCACAAAAGAGTGGGAATATAGACGACATGGCAGATGGTATTACATTGACGGTAAGACAATATTTATAAATGGTTTTAATTATTATTTTTTAAATTATTTTAGATTAGATGGTATAAATCGACCCCAATTTTGGGATAGCCAATGGTTTTTAAATCTATTATTAGAGGATAGTTTTTACCACGATAACGTATTGGGATTGATGTATGTCAAGGGCAGGCGTGGTGGTGGAACAGCACCCATGAATAGTGGAAGTGCGAATATAGCGACACAATTTAAAAACTCAAATTGTGGGTTAATGAATTATAATGTGGAGCAAGCATTAAAGGTTAATTTTTCACCCATAAGACAAACGATATTAAAACACCCTGATTTCTTTTTACCTGACCCATATCTAACAGCACGAGATAAAGGCAAACAAGCATTAGATAAACTAAAAACAACCAATGAATTAGTGTTTCCAGATGTGAACTGCAATATTTATATATCAGCGACAAAGGAGGAGGGTTTTGATGGTACGATACAGCGTTTTTCTGTATTAGATGAACCTTATAAATGGAGTAACACCGACCCACTTATAACACTTGAAAAAAACGTATTATGCGTAAAAGATGGTGGTATAAAACAGAATATTCGCAATGGTGAAACTGGTGAGATAATAAAATCGGCAGGTCTTATAACATTTGTATCGTCAGTAGATGAAATTAGCGATGAGCAGATACAAACTGTAAATGATATGTGGGATATATGTTCACCAGATACTGCTACGCAAGATTGGTGTAGTACTTATGGCGCACGTAGATATTTTGAGCCAACACCATTTGGATTTAAAGGGTTTATGGATAAATTTGGGTTTTCGGACTACAATCGTGCGGAAGAATACGTGGAAAGAGAGTATGAAAACACATTAAAGAACGCAGGATATGATAAGGCACGAGAATTTAAGAGAAAAAACCCTACTTGTATTGAAGATGCCTTAACTCCATCATCGCAAGTTTGTTCATTTAATTTCGAGATATTAGAGAAAGCAAGGCAGAACGCACTAAATATTCCTTTTAACGACCCACGTAAACCTATTTTTGGGAATTTAGAATGGTTAATACCATATAGGGAGGTGATATGGAGACCTAAGCCAGATATTCGTGATTTTTGTAAAGAAGCACCGTTTTGTATATCTGGACACCCAGAAGAACCCAACAAGATAGATACATCAATGGATAATATAAGACCTATGAATGGTGCTAAATACCAATTAGGACTTGACCCTGTTGATTACGATAAAAAATCACTTAGTAAAAGGACTAAGGGTTCAACTCCTGCTTTTACAGTAAAACGCCTACTTGATATGACGGTGGATGGTGATAAATTTGATGAAAAAGGCAATCCAAGAGATAATGGATATGGATTTGAGACAAATAGAACAGTATTAACTATGCTTTTTCGCCATAGTGAAACAAAAGATTTATGGGAGGATATTGCAAAGGCATTGGTATATTATGGTTGTCCTATTGGACATGAACGCAGTACACGTTCTATTTATGATTTTCTTGTAAGAATTGGTTTTAAAAAATTTATCTTTGATAGCAAAGGTAAGATAATAACAAAAGATACGAAAGATGATTATGGTATAAAAACGACAGAGCAATCTAAGAAAAACTATTTTGACAATAAAAAGACATATATAGAACTTTATGGATTAGCGGAAAGGCATATTGAATTAATAGACCAATTGATTGTAGTACAGCCAGAGACAATGACAAAATACGACTTAGCAGCAGCGGATATGATTAATGAAACTTATGATGTTGCTATTTCGTCAAGATTTAAAACGCACCGTAGGGAGCAAAGAAACACAACATCAATATTTGAAAATTTTAAAGCATAACCAATGAAAACAGAGGACAGAATATTTACGCCTAATCAGAAAAAAACGATGGAATATTCACTTGTAAATTGTGAACGCTTAATGGCTATGCCTAATTCTATCCCTAATAATTTAATTTTAGAGATAAGAAACAATAGGAGATATGCTAATGGCACACAAGACACATCAAAATATAGCAAGGTGTTTGATAATAAATTCACTAAAACACAGGGTTTTGATAAATATTTCAAGATAGAGGATATAGATATAACTCCACTTGGGTTATGTAGATTAATATACAATAGTATTTATGCAAGACTTGATAAGGTTGACAACTTCACAACAATAGAACTTGTTGATGAAAATAGCAAAGAAGAAAAGATGAATGATATATTTGAGAAACTTGCGAAGTTGGAATTAAGGCAACCTATACAACAGATATTGGGTTATGATATTGTATCTGATTCTGACCCACAGAATCGAGATGAACTTGAAATGTATAAGACTATTGGTTACAAAAACTCCATAGAGCTTTTACTTGAAAAGCATATTTCTATAATAAACAATCAGAATAACTTTTTTGCGGAGATAAAGCCATTTATAAATGACAGCTTGATAACATCAGGACTTTGTGGTAGTTATTTATTTTTCGATTCAGATGGTTCAGTAATTGAAGAACCACTTGCTATTGATACGTTAAAAATAATAGGAGGTACTAAGCGTAATTATTCTGATGCGACAGGCTTTATTATTGATAGGATTTTCAATGCGGAGGACTTTTGGGAAATGGTAAAAGGAAGTATTGAACCACAAAGAGAAGGTTACGACAAAGAAGAATTATCTCGTACACAAAGAGAGGAATATGAGAAAATATGTAGCATTAAAGATGCACAAGGCAATATCAATGTGAAATTATGTTATTGGTCGTCATGGGATAATTACAATTCAAAAGTTGCATTTGATGACAAAAATAATCCATTTGTTAGGCAGCACAAGGGTTCTGCTGATAGTTCTGCGAAAATACATAAATGGTATATGGCTTACTATATTCCATCTTTAAATTCTGTATATAATTATGGTGCTGTGCCGAATATGTCAAGAAAAAAAACAAACGGAAAATTTAGAGATGCATACTGCCCTGTATCTGTTGTGCGAGGTATAGAAAGGAATTTAAGTTTAGTAAAACCTATAATGACTGTTTCTCAAAAGTTTGAGAATATGGCTACTATTATATGGACTAAGTTACAAAATGAAGTAGCAAGAATAAAACCAACAAGAGTAGATATAGATATTAGTTCTGCTGAAACAGTGCTTGAAAAATTAAAGATAGTGTACCCAGAGATAGATATAACACACTTAATTCATGCTTTAAATTCTGGGTTAGGATTTGGTGCGAGTACTGATTCTGACGACCATCCTGTACGAAACCATAGACCATTTTCAACAGAATCTCAATCATTAATCCCTGTAAAGGAATTTTTTGATATAATAAATATGTGTATGGATTTATGTTTTTACTTTTCTGGTGTACCAAGAATAGATACAGGTGTTGAGCAAAATCCAAGAATAAGCAATTTACAAACTCAATTATCGTTATCTGGTGCAGATAAGTCCATTATAGAATTGCTTGAAATAAAAGATGAATTTATAAGATTAAGTTCGGAGAAGAAAATGGCTATGGTGGTGAGGTTGTATCAATCTTCAGATAAAATACCTAACCCATACGCTTTAATGTTTGATGATTATGAAGTTGATATGCTTTCGAGTATAGATTTTCTATTAAGTAGGGAGTATAATGTTAAAATAGAGAAAGGTTTTACGGAGGAGGAGTTAAGGGAAATCAAGAATGATATTTTACTTTTAAACAATAGGTATAGGGAAACAGGCGGGAAAGAGGGTATGTCTATCGAGGAAATGTTACTTGCTATGTCGTGGTTAAAAGAAAATCCGAAAGAGGCTATTTATAAGATACAGATGTTAAAGAATAAAAAACAGCGTATTGCAGAGCAACAGAAACAGCAGGATATTGAAAATAACATGAAATCTCAAATGATGTCAAACGAACAAGCACAACAAGGACAGATGCAAGTTTTACAGGCACAAAGAGAGAATATTATTACTGAATATCAATTAAAAACGGAGTTAGCAAAAAAAGAGAGTGAGCTTAAGACAAAGCAAATATTACAAATTAAGGCATTTGAAAAAGGTATTGATTTATCATTATTAAACACAGAAGAAGAAGAAGAACAGGATAATAATACAGATAAACAAGTCAATACAGATGAAGAACAGAATTTACCAATAGCCTAATTTGTTTACTCATATTAAGATTGTTATTTACCATTTTAGAGAATGAAATATAGGTAATATTGTACCCATTTTCATTAACTACTCTATGTAGCCATTTTAGGGAGCGACCTTGTTTGTATAATTCAAGCATAATGTCAGAATAGAATGCTATTTTGAATCCATATTTTTCAGCAAAGGTTTTTTTTGTTATCATTTTTTGCTTAAAAGATGGTTTTTTAAACCCATATAGACCTCTTTCTGTGTCAAATTCAGCTACACACAAATCAACATAACCTTGTGTCCTTCCATTTTGATATACATAAAATGGCGGAATTAAAAAAAGTGTAACCTTTAGAAACATTCATTAAAAATTATTACCAAAAGTAATAAAATATGCTTAATATTGTACTAATTTAGAACTATTCTAATCAAATTAATATAATTTATATGGTTGCTTATGTTACAATAATAGATGATTGTCCGTTTATTACATTTTTAACAGACACAACAAATAAAGTGTCAATACATAAAAACAATATAAAAGTTCAAAAAGTTGATGAAACAGTATATGTCACACTGGTAGATGATGCTTCACAGTGTTTTTCTTGGGATGCTAATCAAGCATACGCTTATGGTGGCAGGACTATTCCTCAATTATATAATTATATTTTATCAATAATTTCAACACCTTGTTAATATGGCTTACACAACAGTAACAGATGAATGTCCTTTTATAAGATTTTCGGGAAACACATTAGAGGATGTTGTTGTCGAGAAATCTAAGGTAAAATTAGAACTCGTAGGTACTACTATAAATGTGGTATTTATAAGTGGTGGTGCGCAGATAATATCATGGAACGAAGCACAAGCATTAGAATATGGATATACACCAACTTCCTTATACTCATATATTCTTGGGATATTGAAAGTACAATGCGGTGGCGGTGGCGGAGGTATTGATTCTGTACAAGCAGGAACAAATATTATTATTGATAATTCAGACCCATCTAATCCAATAATTAATGCTACATTCTCGCAAGAGGGAAAGTATTTAATTAGTGGTGGTGCTGCATGGAGTGGAACAGGACTTACTTATGATGTTACTGCTTTAACTTATTTCTTTAATGGAAATAAAATATCACTTGCAACACAAGTAACATTAGCAGTTGCAGACCCAACAAATAATAGATTAGATGCTATTGTGGTTGATGAAGCAGGTGTGGTAAGTGTAATACAAGGAACGGCAAGTGTTAATCCTATTACTCCGCCAATTCCAGAGGAGCAACTATTAGTTCAATATATTTTGGTGGAGGCTGGTTTAGCTTCTCCATCTGTATCAAATGAAAACATATACTTAGATGACCCAGCAGGAAGTTGGACATTGTCCACTTATACAACAGGTGCACCAACAGGTACACTTGTATTTAACGGAACTACCTCACCAAAAGAGGGAATTAATCACATACAGGCTAATGCAGACCAAAGACTTGGTGCAAGGTTTGTTAGGGCAACTTCCTTTGATGCTTTCCAATATACTGTATTACAAGTGTGGGTAAGGTTTACAGGTACAAATGTAGATAGCAATAAATCATTGAATGTAAGATTTGAGAATAGTGTAGGAACGTTGGTTGGTAATACCTTGAATTTGTTTAATTATGGTATACAAAGAAATGTACTAAATACATGGCAATTAGCTGTAATTCCTATTACTGCATTTGGTAGTTTACCATCAACAGTAAAAGGTTTCAGAGCAATTATGATAGGTGGTACAGTAGGAGTTACAAGACAATGGGATATGGATTGGATATTACTTTCAGATTCATCTGTTCCAAATGTTGAAGTACCTAAAATAAACTTCTTTAAAGATGATGTTACAGTAGCTTCACAAAGTGGTTTAAATTTAAAGGCAGGTACTAATATTGGTATTACTGCTGTTGAAGATGCTTTGAATAATAGAGTAGATTATGTCATTACTGCAATTAATAGTGGTATAGAAAATAATACAACATCTAATATAAATGGTACTTATCTGATAGATTTGTCAGTACCTATTGGTCATCATATACTAACAATGACTGGCAATACTCTAATTGATTTTACGAACATGATAAGTGCAACACAGACACTTACTATATCGCTAACTGTTTTTGGAAATTATAGCCTATCTTTACCATCATGGCTAAAACCAAAATCTGCAAATGACAGTTATAATGGCTCATTGCGGAATGAGCTTGTTATACTAATAAAAATGGGTGGAGTAAGCCCAATTGGTTATTATTCACTAACAAATGAACCAATATAATATGAAAGCAAATATATTAAATGGAATAATTTCTATTGGAGTGCCTGATACATTTGTATTTAATGATAAAACATATCTTAATTACAGGAATATAGGTGAGAAAATATTAGAAGAACATGGGTGGAAAGATTTGATTATACCTGTAATTGATTCCAGAAAACAGAAATTAGGTGAATTAGTATTAGATAAATCAAGAAATATTTCATTAT
>ERZ795052.5990-NODE-5990-length-11456-cov-4.378476_pt1 | contig 11456 bp, 6 predicted proteins | sample MGYA00375136_ERZ795052 | MGnify/ENA primary metagenome ERZ795052 (study PRJEB30181, sample SAMN05720156) | activated sludge metagenome | isolation source: Anaerobic digester | place: Japan | collected 2015-05-26 ... | reverse complement strand
GGAAGCCCCTGCACCTCGCGGATGCAGATAATTCTTTTTATCATCATTAGGAATTGAATGACCGTAGTCAACTTCAATATTTTTTATATTCAATAATGATGCATCTGTAAAATTATAATCAAGTACAGTTGAATTGATATAAGTACCGCTCATCCCCAACAAAAAATTGACTGTGCCACCGGCTGTTGTAATATTTTGTCGGTTTGTTAAAATTGTTTTAGCGAAAGTAAATCCGGCTTCGGCATACACCAAAGCGCCTGCACTGAAGGAAGTAGAATTCCACGGAATTTTATGTTGTGGGCTATAGTCACTTCCCTCCCAAAGAAATTTAGCCAAATGATAAGGTACTTTTATTGCGCTTAACTGGCTGCGTAATGAAAAATGAATTCCGAAAGCTGCTTCTTCATTACGCCAAACAGCAGACGGACCTTTAAGCAATAAATTGCCATAAGCATTCTTCGGTGTTTTATCATAATGATCACTATAATCTTCGTGACGTAATGGCTCAAACCTTGCAAACTTACCTGTTGGAATGTCTGAGGCCGGAAAGTAAATATAATCATTCTGAAAAAAAATATCTCCCGACAGTATATTAAATTCAAAGCGATAAGGCATTGTAGCAATGGAAGCAGGATTCATTTCTATACCCATATTTCCTGCGAAATTGCTATGTGCTATACCATTCATTTCCTGTCCATAGGATAGATTAACACTACTAAGAAAAGCTATAAAACAAGCCAAACTCAAATGCCTTTTCAGCATTTTAAGTCTAAAAAAAGTTTGCAACATACTATCCGGTTTCACTTTCTGAATTGCTGCAAAATTAATTATTGCATTTCTTAATCAACGTTAAAAATTAATAAGTAATGCACCTAAAGTTGGATTATTTCTGCATTTTTGCAGCATGAAGAAATTTTATTTTCTTATTCTATCAATTTTTATGATTACATCTTCATGCAAGGAGAAGAACAAGCTTAACGATTTAGATTGGTTAATCGGAAAATGGGAAGGCACAGCAAGAAACGGTAACATATTCTATGAAGAATGGAAAAAACAATCAGATACTGCATTTGTCAACAATAACTATCATTTCGAAGGTGATAAACAGGTTTTTGGCGGAACTTCCAAAATTGCATTAAGAAACAACCGCCTTTATTACATCAATGACAGCGACAGTCTTAAAATGCTGCAATGGGAAGCCGAAGTGCATAATCCCACTTCCATGACTTTTCATAATGACAAAATCACACCCTATAACCGCATAACATTTTCACTGTCAGAGCAGAATACATGGGATGCCATGCTTATGGGTAAGAAAGACACGGTAAAATATTCTTTAAAAAGGAAAATAATGCCTTATTAAACTTAATATATTTTTGACTCTTGTTTCATCAGAAATGAGTTAAATTCTGCACTTTTGCACTTCTGAATTTTAAAATTAAATCATAAATATTATATCAATGAAAAAGAATTTTCTGCTATTTTTTATCAGTATTTTATTGTATTCTGCTGGTTATAGCCAAAGCTGTTTTACAATTAACAGCATTCTTGTAGATGCCTGTGGAACCCCCGAAGGTGAAAATGAAATGGTGCGTTTTACTGTAGGCGCTTCTCCATTACAGGTAAGTTCGCTAAATGTTACATGGCCCAATACAAGTCTTAACTTTTTGGGGATTTGTCAAAATGCTACAACAGCACAAAAAGTAGCCGATTTGAATGCAACTATTCAATCATGTGGTTATTTGCTTGAACCATCAAATGATATTTTACCTGAAAACAGTAAGGTCATTTTAATTACCAGTGAAAATTTTAATACTGCCTTCAACTCTTTTGCAAATCTGACTGATACGATGTATGTCATTTTTCAATGTATTGGGAACACACAAGGTCATTTCAGAAATTATTCTGCTACGGTTACAACACCACGTATTTTAACTATGAATTTTGGAGCAGTATGTAGCCAATCTGTTACTTTCTACCCCAACTTACTCATAAATCAATTCGGACAGTTAGACACTGCAGCACAGGATGGATCAAGCGTAGGATATGATTCTTTAGGAAATGCAACATATTATAACAATGGTTGTCAGGCTCCGATTATTTCACTAACAGCTACATTACAAAGTAGTGCTACAACAGTTTGCTCCGGTGATTCGGTTATCCTAACAGCAAGTAATCTTTCAGGAAATTATTCAGGATACTTTTGGAGCGGTGGCAATGGCACTTTGAGTTCTCCTAACAATCTTGTCACAACCTATCAAACCAATACAACATTTACAGGAACAGACACCATACAGTTTTCCATGATTGGGCAATGCAATGACACTATTACAAGCAATATTTACTTAATCGTACAGAATGGTCAGCCTGCATCAATAACGGGTCCTTCTACTGTTTGTACCGGAGACAGTATAACATTGACTGCATCATCAGGAACAGCATACCAATGGAGCAACGGTGCAACAACACAATCTATTACCGTTTTAACTCCCGGAACTTATTCAGTTACGGTGACAGGAACATGCGGAACACCTACAGCATCAGCAACTATAGCAGGAGGCACTGCTCCTAACATTACTGTTACACCTGGAACGAATGTCAGTATCTGTGCCGGTCAGTCAGTAACATTAGCTGCTTCAGGTGCTTCAACTTATCAATGGTCAACCGGAGCAACAACATCATCAATTTCTGTAAACACAGCAGGAACCTATACTGTAAGTTCGTCCAATGCCTGTGGAACATCATCAGTGACTATCAATGTTACACAAACTACAACACCTGTTGTAAATATAACTTCAAACAGCGGAACAGAAATTTGTCCGGGACAAAATATCACGCTTACTGCATCAGGCGCAAGCACCTATGTTTGGTCAGGCGGACAAACTACGCCATCAATCACAATCAGTACTGCAGGGACATATACAGTTACCGGTACCAGCTCTTGTGGTACAGCATCCAACACAATCACTATCACTGCAGGCAGTGTTCCTTCAATTTCCATTTCACCGGGCACAGCAGTAAATATTTGTAGTGGACAATCTGCAACTTTAACGGCATCAGGAGCTACAACCTATCTTTGGTCAACCGGTGCAACTACGGCATCCATTAATGTCAGCACTGCAGGAAACTATACTGTTACCTCATCTAATGCTTGTGGCTCTGATACTGTTGTTGTGAATGTCACTGTAACCAACACACCATCTGTTTCTATAACATCCACTGCAATGGTAATCTGTCCGGGACAAAGTGCTACGCTGACGGCTTCAGGTGCTTCATCTTATTCATGGTCAGGCGGACAGACAGGAAACTCAATTACAGTCAACACTGCAGGTGTATATACAGTTACCGGCACTTCTACCTGTGGCACAGCAAGTGCTACTATTAATCTAACACAAGGGAATGTACCAACAGCAACAATCTCTTCTCCGTCAACAATACTCTGCAATAACAGCACGCTGACATTAACAGCAACAGGTGGTGATAGTTATCTATGGAGCAATGGTACAACTGCATCTGCAACAACAATTAACACACCGGGCATTTACGCAGTTACTGCAACAAATACCTGTGGCAGCGACACTGCAAATTTCACTGTTACCTCAACAACAATTGATGCAGTATTTACAGCAAGTGTTTATAGTGGCCAAGCTCCTCTGACAGTAGATTTCACCAACAACAGTTTGAATTACACTTCTGGTTCATGGGCTTTTGGCGATGGCAACGTTTCTGCAAATAACAATGCATCTAACATTTTTAATTATGGCGGCACATTCAACGTAGTGTTAACCGTAACAGACAATGCAGGCTGTACAGACACTGCATCTGCAACTATCGAAGTTGTTGACGACTCATTAATAATTCCTAATGTTGCTACCCCTAATGGTGATGGCAAAAATGATACTTTTACTTTTAACAGCACCTCCATTAAAAGTGCAGAAACAACAATCTTTAACCGCTGGGGTAAAAAGGTAACATCTTATTCTGACTGGAAAAATGGCTGGGATGCAAAAGACAATCATGCAGGAGTGTATTATTATGAAATAGAAATCCAATTTCATAACGGAACTTCCAAAAAATATCATGGAGCGCTCAATATTATCAAATAACATTGCGTTTTAGATAAAAAATTATTCTCCAAAACAAAAAATGCTGACTAAAGTCGGCATTTTTTGTTCAAGAAAAAGCAAAGAACAAATTTTCATTAAACTTACCATTTTACTACAAATAGGTCTTAGCGCAAGAACTATATTTGCTCTTCCTTTAAAACACTATTAATGAAATTTTCCGCAAGAACTTCTTTATTGCTTTTAAGTATGGCTGCTTTTAGTCAAACTTGGGCACAACCACAGGTAAATATTGTTGAATATGCAAACGGCATTTATGGCAAGACATCAGAACTTGCTGCCAATGGCGATGGCAGAATTTATGCAGCAACACAATTAGGTTATATTTATATAATTAATCCCGGAGGTGTGGTTGACACCGTTCCGTTTTTAGACATAAACAATAAAGTTACTCCAACATCATTAAGCAATACAGGTGAACAGGGTTTATTAGGTTTAGCCTTTAGTCCAAATTATGCTACTGACAGTTGCTTTTATGTTTGTTATACCAACAAAACAGGGCATGGAAACAGTGTGCTTGCCAGATACAAAAGAAGTGCTGACCCAAATGTTGCAGACACTGCAAGTGCAGAAATTATATTTGCCTTAGCTCAACCTTACACCAACCACAATGGTGGTTGCCTGAAATTCGGCAGTGATGGTTATTTATATCTTGCTCTTGGTGATGGAGGCGATGTTGGTGATCCGGGTAACAGAGCACAAAACATGAATATGTATTTCGGTAAGATTTTAAGAATAGATGTCTCACAACCCGGTGCATATACTATTCCATCAACCAATCCTTTTTTTGGTGTTATGAATATAAAAAATGAAATATGGGCAAGTGGATTCCGTAACCCCTGGAAATTCAGTTTCGACAGACTTACACATGACATGTGGATTGGCGATGTGGGTCAGGATATATGGGAAGAAATAGATTTTCAGCCGGCTAATTCAACAGGTGGTGAAAATTACGGATGGCGTTGTTATGAAGGTCTTGTCACCTACAACACAACTGTAGGATGCACAGGAAATTATGTTTCGCCCGTCCATGTATATAGCCATGCCTCTACCGGTGGCTGCTCTGTTACAGGCGGGTTTGTATATCGCGGCACTGCCTACCCCGCTCTTTATGGATATTATTTCTTTGCCGACTTCTGCAATGGAACAATTTACACCTTAGATCCAAACAACGGCAATGCCGTTACCGTTGCAGGAACATTTCTAGGACGTGCATTCAGCACGTTTGGCGAAGATGATAACGGTGAATTATTTATTGCAGATTTGGTAAATCAGAAGGTGTATCAGGTTACAGACACCACAACTTCTATCACTGAATATGGTAATGAGTTAAATTATGCTAACGTATTTTTCAATCAAAATGAACAGTCGCTTCAACTGAATTTAAATTCTAAAAATAACAATCAGGCTACTGTTCAACTTTATGATTTAAAGGGTGTATTAATTGCAGCGTGGAAATTGAGTTTAAAATCAGGCAGCAACACAATCAAACTTCCCATTGACCTTACCTCAGGAATTTATTTAAGTAACATTACTTGTGGCAATGCTTCACGCAACATTAAAATACCTGTAATAAAATAAACTTTCTACTTTTTAATTACCTCGGGTAGTGGTGCTCCTGCAGGAATAAATTTCAATGAGCTGGTATTAACGCAGTGTCTGGTATTTTTAGCTGTAAATCCTTCGCCTAAAAAAACATGACCTAAATGTCCTCCGCAATTACTGCAAACAATTTCTGTACGCATACCATCTGCATCAGGAATTCGTTTTACAGAGCCTTTTATTTCATCATCAAAACTTGGCCAGCCACAGTGTGCCTCAAATTTATCGGCACTTTTGTAAAGCGGTGCATTACATCTGCGGCATACATAAGTTCCTGCATCTTTTTTAAGATAATAATCTCCGGTAAAAGGTCTGTCAGTTGCTTTAAACAAAAGCACTTTTTCTTCCTGAGGTGTCAATTTATTATATTCCATTTTCTTATTGTTTTGTGCAATACTTAGCTGCCACATTCCCATCAGGACAACTAAGGCAATATTAAATATTCTTATTTTCATTGATAATTTTTATTTGATACCTCCACTCAGTCAATATGTAAAAAACACATTACAAGAAACAAAGTTAATGACCGGTAGCAGATTCATTAAAAAGCTATATTTTAGCAGCAAATTAAAGCATCAATTATGAATTTTGATTTAATCATCATAGGAAGTGGCCCCGGAGGGTATGTAGCTGCAATCAGAGCATCGCAATTAGGTCTTAAAACAGCGATAGTAGAGCGCGAAAACTTAGGTGGTATTTGTCTGAACTGGGGTTGTATTCCTACTAAGGCATTACTCAAAAGCGCCAGTGTGTTTGAATACCTGAACCATGCTTCCGATTATGGAATTACTGTTGAAGGTGGTAAGGCTGACTTCAATGCTGTCATAAAAAGAAGTCGCGGTGTAGCTGACGGTATGAGTAAAGGTGTTCAGTTTTTGATGAAAAAAAATAAAATAGAAGTCATCAATGGTTTTGGGAAAGTAAAGTCGGGAAAAAGTGTAGAAGTTACCGCAGCTGATGGCAGCAAAAAAACATACACAGCAGCGCACATTATACTTGCAACAGGAGCACGTTCGCGCGAGTTGCCCAACCTGAAGCAAGATGGTAAAAACATAATTGGCTATCGCGAAGCTATGAGTCTGCCCGAGCAACCCAAATCAATGGTAGTTGTAGGCTCAGGTGCTATTGGTGTTGAGTTTGCCTACTTCTATAATGCTATGGGCACAAAAGTTACAGTGGTAGAGTTTATGCCGAATATTGTTCCTGTAGAGGACGAAGAAGTGAGCAAGCAATTAGAACGCTCCTTGAAAAAAGTTGGCATTGAAATAATGACAAACAGCTCTGTTGAATCAGTTACAGTAAGTGGCGGAACATGCAGTGTAAAAATTAAATCGGCAAAAGGCGAATCTGTGATTACCTGCGAGAAAGTACTTTCTGCAGTAGGTATTACAACTAATATTGAAAACATAGGTCTTGAAGAGTGTGGCATCATTACCGATAAAGGTAAGGTTGTGGTGAACGATTTCTATCAGACCAACATACCTGGCATTTACGCTATAGGTGATATTGTAAAAGGTCAGGCACTGGCACATGTGGCATCTGCAGAAGGAATTATCTGTGTTGAAAAAATTGCAGGACATCATCCTCAGCCTCTCGATTACAATAATATTCCCGGATGTACTTATTGCACTCCTGAAATTGCCTCTGTGGGCATGACAGAAAAAGCTGCAAAAGATGCAGGCATTGGAATAAAAGTTGGTAAATTTCCATTCAGTGCTTCAGGAAAAGCAAAAGCCGGAGGACAAAGTGATGGTTTCGTTAAACTTATTTTTGACGAAAAGTATGGTGAGTTGCTTGGTGCACATTTAATCGGTGCCAATGTTACAGAAATGATTGCAGAATTGGTGTTGGCTCGTAAATTAGAAACAACAGGTCATGAAATAATCAAGGCTGTCCATCCGCATCCAACCATGAGCGAGGCTATTATGGAAGCTGCCGCTGCTGCCTATAATGAGGTTATACATTTGTAAAAATGACCTTTGTTGTTACCCAACAACTTTTTCTTAGTTTCTAAATCAATCAAAAGCATGTTTTTCATGCTTATTAGATAACTGCATCCTCCCCTTTCCTGCTTACGCTGTAAATGCTAAATTTGCAGCACAAAGGTAATTCTGATATGCAGGAGTCAAAAATTTATACCCCGAAACATAAAATCCGTATTGTAACAGCCGCTTCGTTGTTTGATGGGCATGATGCCGCCATCAACATCATGCGCAGAATCATTCAGTCAAGTGGTGCAGAGGTTATTCACCTTGGACACGACAGAAGCGCACAAGAAGTGGTGGAATGTGCCATTCAGGAAGATGCCAATGCTATTGCTATGACTAGCTATCAGGGCGGACACATGGAATATTTTAAATACATGTATGACTTATTGAAAGAAAGAGGCTGTGGGCATATAAAAATATTTGGTGGCGGTGGTGGCACTATATTACCTGAAGAAATCAGCGAACTTCAGGACTATGGTATTGCACGTATTTATCATCCTGATGACGGACGTGCTATGGGCTTACAAGGCATGATTAATGATATGCTCCAAAAATGTGATTTTGCCACAGGAGTAAATCTAAATGGAGAAATAAAAGAGCTGACCAAGAAAAATTCCAAAGCCATTGCAAGACTTATTTCTTGTGCAGAAAATAATCATTCAGAATTTGAAAAACTATATCCTGAAATTACTACTTCTATCTCAAACAAAGCCAAACAAAGTCCGGTGTTAGGAATTACAGGAACAGGTGGTGCAGGTAAATCATCTATTGTTGATGAATTGGTAAGAAGATTTCTATTGGAGTTTAAAGATAAAAATATTGCCATCATTTCTATTGACCCAAGTAAACGTAAAACCGGTGGTGCATTGCTTGGTGACCGCATTAGAATGAACAGCATTCGTAATTCAAGAGTGTATATGCGCTCACTGGCTACACGTCAAAGCAATCTTGCATTGAGCCGTTATGTTCAGGAAGCATTGGATATTGTAAAAGCTGCACAGTTCGATCTGATTATTCTTGAAACTTCCGGTATTGGACAAAGTGATACTGAAATTACCGAACATAGCGATGTGAGTTTGTATGTAATGACGCCAGAATATGGTGCGGCAACACAGTTGGAAAAAATTGACATGCTTGATTTTGCCGACCTCATTGCATTAAACAAATTTGACAAACGCGGGGCCATGGATGCATTGCGCGATGTGAAAAAACAATACAAGCGTAATCACAAGCTGTTTGATATTGCTGATGATAAAGTACCTGTTTTCGGAACAATTGCATCGCAGTTTAACGATCCGGGCATGAACCAACTATACAAGTCGGTGATGAATACCATTACAGCAAAAACCGGAGCAGACTTAAAAAGCGATTATCACACCACGGAAGAGATGAGTGAAAAAGTGTTTATCATTCCTCCGCATCGAACACGATATCTTTCTGAAATTTCAGAAAACAACCGTCATTACGATCGGTGGGTTGAAGAACAAAGTGAACTTGCGCAGAAGCTTTATTCTCTTTACGAAAGCATGCAAATAATAAAAGGTGCAGCGGCTGAAGAACTGAAGAAGCAATATGATATACTTGAAAGAAGTTTTGATGGTAACAACAAAAAACTTCTTGAAGATTTTCCTGCTAAAACAGCAGAGTATAGCAAAGATTATTACGAATTTAAAGTGCGTGATAAAGTTTTAAAAATTAAAACTTTTGACGAATCACTTTCGCATAACAAAATACCTAAGGTAGCTTTTCCGAAATACAAAGCCTGGGGCGATTTGCTGAAATGGATTTTGCAGGAAAATGTTCCGGGTGAATTTCCGTTTACTGCAGGTGTTTTTCGCTTTAAACGCGAAGGCGAAGACCCAACAAGAATGTTTGCTGGCGAAGGATGTCCCGAGCGCACAAACAAACGTTTCCATTATGTTTCTTTAGGCATGCCTGCCAAACGGCTTAGCACTGCCTTCGACAGTGTGACACTCTATGGCAATGACCCTGACCATCGCCCTGACATTTATGGAAAAATAGGAAACAGTGGTGTTAGTGTATGTTGTCTTGATGATGCAAAAAAGCTTTACAGTGGATTTAATCTTTGCGACCCGGCCACTTCAGTATCAATGACCATTAATGGTCCTGCTTCAATCATTGCAGCCTATTTTATGAATGCAGCTATTGATCAGCAATGCGAAATTTATATCAGACAAAACGGATTAGAAAAGGAAGTTGAGAAAAAAATTACTGACGAATTTTCAAAAAATAAATCAAGCAGACCTGAATACAACTACGATATTCCTGAAGGAAACAACTCGCTTGGCCTCATGCTGCTTGGAATCACCGGTGACAAAGTACTTCCAAAAGATGTTTACGATAAAATAAAAACCGACACGCTGAAACAAGTGCGCGGCACAGTTCAGGCCGATATTCTGAAGGAAGATCAGGCACAAAACACTTGCATTTTCTCTACAGAATTTTCTCTGAGGCTGATGGGCGACATGCAACAATATTTTATTGACAAGGCTATCCGTAATTTTTATTCTGTTTCCATAAGCGGTTACCATATTGCCGAAGCAGGTGCCAATCCTATTTCGCAACTTGCTTTTACATTGAGTAATGGCTTTACTTATGTGGAGTACTATTTAAGTCGCGGCATGGACATCAACTCTTTTGCGCCCAACCTTTCTTTCTTTTTCTCCAATGGCATTGACCCTGAATATTCTGTTATCGGACGTGTGGCAAGGCGTATTTGGGCTAAAGCGATGAAACTAAAATACAAAGCCAATGAACGCTCGCAGATGCTCAAATATCATATTCAAACTTCGGGAAGAAGTTTGCATGCTCAGGAAATTGACTTCAACGACATCAGAACAACACTGCAGGCTTTGTATGCTATTTACGACAACTGCAACTCCCTTCACACCAATGCTTATGATGAAGCTATCACCACACCTACAGAAGAAAGTGTGCGCAGGGCTATGGCAATACAACTTATCATCAACCGCGAATTGGGTCTTGCCAAAAACGAAAATCCTTTGCAAGGTTCATTTATCATTGAAGAATTAACCGATTTGGTAGAAGAAGCCGTGCTGTCAGAGTTTGACCGTATTACAGAACGTGGTGGGGTTCTTGGCGCAATGGAAACAATGTATCAGCGTGGAAAAATTCAGGAAGAAAGTCTTTACTACGAATCACTAAAGCACACCGGTGCTTATCCGATTATCGGTGTCAACACATTTTTATCGAGCAAAGGATCTCCTACCATTTTACCTAAAGAAGTGATTCGTGCCACAGAGGAAGAAAAGCAACAACAGATTACTACTTTAAAAAATCTGCATGCACGTTATGCATCAACTGCACCTGAAATGTTACACGACTTACAACTCACTGCCATCCATAATCAAAATATGTTTGAGAAGTTGATGGAAGTAAGTAAGTATTGTTCTTTAGGACAAATCACCAATGCATTGTTTGAAGTAGGGGGCCAGTACAGGAGGAATATGTAAATAACGATTTTAATTTAATAAATATATTTAATCAAAGAGAACTTCACTATTCACACTGCTCCCTACATCTTCTTCAATGCAAATATTGAAAAATCAGAATCCATTTTTCTGATGGTATTTGACAGCACTCCAAGGCCTGTAATTTCCATTTCAACTGTATCGCCTTCCTTTAGCCATTGTGGTTTATAGTCAGGATTATTCAATAAACCTGTTCCGTTCAACTCTAAGAAACAACCTGTACCAACCGT
>ERZ795052.5989-NODE-5989-length-11456-cov-5.425050_pt1 | contig 11456 bp, 1 predicted proteins | sample MGYA00375136_ERZ795052 | MGnify/ENA primary metagenome ERZ795052 (study PRJEB30181, sample SAMN05720156) | activated sludge metagenome | isolation source: Anaerobic digester | place: Japan | collected 2015-05-26 ... | reverse complement strand
AACCTTAGTCTAAAAACCGCTTCCATTGGTCGGACAAATGGGGAGCACCTCAACCGGCTGGAATACCACCGGCATCTGGAAAACCAATGGCGTTGGAACCGCTGTCACCGGTGTGGTCCCGGGAAACACCTACGAGTGCGCCTTTAACGGGGTGCCTTTTGGGAACAACACGGCCAACACCCGAATGCGCAACCTCTACGCGACCACCTCGCCCCTCTTCCAAACCTTTCCCGGCGATTCTCTAACCCTTCATACCAATACCGAGTTCCGCTTCAAGCGGATTAGCTCCAGCAACATCCCCACCGTTCATTTCCCCGGCGTGGGCGGCAATCCCGGCCTGATTCTGAACGGGGGCGTGCTCAACGTCGGGGATGACATGGTGATGCCCATTGACGGAAAGGTTTATGCCGTCCCCGGCACTGTATCTTTTATCTCCTCGGGCGACAACGGCTTGGGACCAACCGCCCGCAACAATCGCACCTTTAACATCCTGGGCGAGCTGTCAGGCAGCGGCACCCTTTATCTCCTTCAGTCCCCCGCCGTTAATCCCCATCTGATCTCCGGCAACTCGAACACGTTTAGCGGACAGTGGACCATCCGGGCCGGCTGGTTGCGAGGCGTGGGCACCAACTCCCTTGGCACCGGAAATATTGTGGTGGACCCCTACGCTGAAGTGCCGCTGGACCCGAACGTGGTCGCCACCACAACCATTTTTAACGGCCCGGCCATTCTCGAACCCATGTACGATCTGAACAGCCCTGGCACTCTGACTCTCGCCAACGGCGGCCAGATGCGGCTGCACCAGAATTGCGCGTTCACGGCCGTCACGATTGACGGCGTGCCCCTGAGCAGTGGCACCCATTACTATGCCGAGCTGGCCGCGACTTATCCGGCCAACTTCCCCGCCGGCGGCTCCGGTGCCATCACCGTCAAACCCTATGGGCAGCTCCCGGTCATCTTCATCCAGCAACCTTTGCCGCAAATGGTTTATCAGGGCAAGACCGCCCGCTTCAGCGCGGTGGCCAGTGGCCCGGGGACCGTCTCCTATCAGTGGCGAAAGGGCGGAGTCAATTTGTCTGACGGGGGCAATATCAGTGGCGCCAACACGTCGAACCTGACGATCAGCAACGTGAGCACCCTTGATGGAGGCAATTACGATGTCGTGGTCTCCAATGGCGTGGACTCCAACACCAGCCGGGCGGTTCCCCTCACGGTCGTCATCCCCTCCGGCGAGGCTTATGAAGCGGCGGTTCTCGCGGCCAGCCCCGCGGTCTTCTATCGCCTCAATGAAACGGGCGATCCGGTCACCAACGCCTATGCCTTTGACTATATCGGCGGGGGCTTGGGCAATTACGGCGCGGCAACTCTGAACGGCTTTAACAGCATCGCCGGTCCGACCTCCGCCAGCGGCTTCCCGGGGTTCGCCGCCGGCAACAAGGCCGTTCAAGGCTCGGCCTATGTCGCCGGTTCCCGGGTAACAGTGTCTCCTTGGAATCTCAACACGAACACGGTGACCATCACGGCTTGGATTAATCCCAGCACCGTCCAAGCCCCCTCGGTCGGCTTGGTCTTCTGTCGCGGCAGTGGCACGGTGGCCGGTTTGAACTTCTCCAGCGGTGTGGATGCTCTTGGGAACCGCACCTTGGGTTATACTTGGAATAATGAGTGGGAGACTTACTCGTGGGATTCGGGCATCGCGCCGCCCTCCGGTCAGTGGTCGTTTGTCGCCCTGGTTGTGAGCCCGACCAGCGCCACGCTCCACCTCATGAACGCAAACGGCTTGCTGGAATCCACCCGGACCTATGCTCATGTGCCCCAGTCCTTCGCCGGCACCACCTTGATCGGAGACGATCCCGCTGCCGGGGATGGTTCCCGCTCGTTTGCGGGGGTTATTGACGACGTGGCGGTCTTCCCCAACTCGCTTTCCAAAGCGCAGTTGGTCGCCCTTTACAGCGCTGCCCTCGGCAGCGCCGCCAACTATGCGCCCGTGATCAGTCTCCAGCCTGCCTCCCAGTTCCTCTACGCGGGCCAAACCGCCACATTCCGGGTCGCGGGCGGCGGCACCGAACCCCTGACCTATCAATGGAAGAAAGGAGCGGTTGGCAGCGGTGTTTACGCCAACCTGACCGACGGGGGTAATGTTTCCGGCGCCACGACGGCGACCCTCGTCATCAGCAACATCTCCGCCGCGGACCAGATGGATTACGTCGTGACTCTTGCCAACTCCCTGGGTTCGGTCACCAGCACCCCGCCGGCGACCCTTACCGTGCTGCCCACGTCGCCTGCGGAAGAAATCCTCATGGCGGGGGTTTTGCAGCCTGCGGGTTCCGATTGGAACACCCCGGGACACTGGAGCGACGGACTTCCAGCCGCGGACTCGGCGGCGATGAAGCCGGGCAGCACGTATCGGCTCGTTCCTTCGGGCGGCCTGAACACCCGCCTGCGCACACCGGAGGCTCCCCGCACGGCCATCTTTCCGGGCAGCGTCCTGACGCTGGATGGCACAGGGGTGTTCACCAACAACTTCGGCACCAACGGCGCCTACACGGAAATCCGGTTCAAACAGCCCAACCCGGGCCGGGTCATTTTCCCCAAACTCGTGATGAATGGCGGCCAGCTTGACTCGGGCAACGACGGCATTATTGAAATCGGCGGGTGGATCGAAGTCCGTACCAACACGCCGATTTACAACGACAGTGGCAACGATCGCGGGTACCTGATCTCCGCCCGCCTGACGGGCGGCGGAACCATCGAGTACTACGGCTACTCGCAAACTGCCTTCCGCTCCAACTACGTCAACAACCTCAACATCGCCTGCCCAACCAACACTTTCACCGGCAAGTGGAACGTGGTCATGGGCACCCTCCTGGGCACGGCGCCCAATGCCTTGGGCACCAATGACATCACTGTGGGCGCCAACGGCGCCCTGCAAACCACTTACGACATCAACAGTCCCAACGCGATGCTCATCCTGGACGGCCGGATGTACCTCCACCAGAATCACACCTTCAAGAGCGCCATTGTTAACGGCGTGCCGCTGGCCGTGGGCACCCACACCTTCGCCCAGTTGAACGCCGCCTATCCGGCCCAGTTCCCGGCCACGTGGATGCCTCAGGCAGGCGCGACCAACTACACCTCCGGTTCGGGTAGTATTACCGTGCTGGTTCAGCCCGCGCCCACCATTGTCCAGCAGCCGGTGTCACTCTCCAAGTATCCCACTGAAACCGCTCAATTCACGGTCTTGGCGCAGGGCAACCAGCCGCTGTTCTATCGCTGGCGCAAGGGAGGCCTGCCACTCACGGACGGCGGCAACCTCTCTGGCGCCACCACCGCGAGCCTTTCGATCTCCAACATCGTCCCGGCCGACGCCGGCTCGTATGATGTGGTGATCACCAACGCCATCGGCTCCGTCACCAGCCTCGTCGCGACGCTGACCGTCTTGCCCACGGGCCCCGCCCTCAACCTCACCCTCGACTATGGCGGCGCCCCCGTCGTGCAACCCACAGGCGCGGACTGGGACACGCCCAATAGCTGGAGTGATGGCAACCCCGCCTCGCTCTCGGCTCTGGCCAATCCAGGCAGTACCTATACGGTCGTGCCCGGGGCGCGGCTTCGCACGCCCAACGGCGCCACTAACGCCGTGTTTCCGGGCGACGTCCTGACCGTCGCCGGGGATGGTGTCTTTGCCGAAAACGGCGCGAACATCGGCGAAATCCGGTTTAAGCACACCAGCCCCGGGGTGGTCTATTTCAAACGCCTGGTCATGAACGGCGGCCAACTGGACAGCGGCAACAATGACGTTTGTGTCATCCAGGGCCGCATGGATGTCCTGGCCAACACTCCGATTTACGCCGATAGCGGTGCCGGCCAGGACCGCGGCTGGCGCATCGAAGCGTGGCTGACCGGCAACGGCAGCATCGAATTCCGCAATGCCACGGCCAACTTCACCGCCAACCTCGACATCGCCGGTACCAGCAACACTTTTTCCGGCACTTGGAACGTTGTGCGCGGCGTCTTGCTGGGCAGCGCCCCGGGTTCGCTCGGCACGAATCATATCAACGTCGGTGCCACCGGTGCCCTCGAGACGCTCTACGACATCAACAATCCTCACGCTTCCCTGACCTTGGATGGCCAGTTGTTCCTGCACCAAAACCACACCTTCAAAGCCGTCACGGTCGCGGGCACGCCGCTGGCGCCAGGCACTTACTCGTTTGCCCAGTTGAACAGTGCCTACCCCGCCAACTTCCCGGCCTCATGGCCGATGCAAGTCGGGAGCGCCTTCTCCACCGGCTCGGGCAGCGTCACGGTCTTGGGCGAGGCTCCGCCGCAAGTGCCGCTCGGATTCTCGTTTGCGGGCGGCAACCTGACCTTGACTTGGTCACAAGGCACTCTGCTTGAGGCCACCAATGTCACTGGTCCGTGGGTGACCAACAATGCGCCCTCGCCTTTCACGGTGACACCCACGGAACTCCGGAAGTTCTATCGGGTTCAGGTCCGCTAAGCCGACTATCCGTAAAAATCCCGGCGCCCCCGTGAACTATTCAGCTCGCGGGGGCGCTCTCCCTCATGGTAGGTTGAAGGGGTATTGGTGTCTTGTGCCGGCACCATCGCCGTTATGTTGAAGAAGTATATCTCGCCCCACGGGTCTTTCCCCTTCGCGCTGACGTTCTTTCTTGCGGCAGGGATTATTCCCACCCCCGCCGCCAACCTGACCACCACCAACGTCGTTCCGGGCGGTTCGGACTGGAACGCAGCCATCTGGAAAACCAATGGAACCGGCACGCCGGTGGGGCCCCCCGTTCCGGGCAACACGTACGAGGCGGTCTTTAATGGCGTCAACTTCGGCTACAACAAAAACAACACCCGGCTCCGAAACCCCCTGAGTCCCTCGGTCGTTACGTTCCCGGGGGACTCGCTCACGCTCAACACCAACACCGAAATCCGCTTCAAACAAGGAACGAGCGGCCCGCTCCTCCACTTCCCCGGCGTGGGCTCCAATGCCGGTCTGATCCTCAAGGGCGGCGTTCTCAACGCCGGCGACGACCGGGTTTTCACCATCACCGGCCGGGTCGCCGTCGTCTCGCAATCCTACATCTGTCCTGCTGATGGGGGGGCGGGTCCTGTCCGGCCTCTGCGCGGGTTCAATCTCGCCGGCCAGCTTTCCGGCGGCGGCACGATGGTTATCTTCCAGGCCGGTACCAATGTGGCTCAGGAGGTCTCTGGCAATGCCAATACCTTCTCTGGTGAATGGGTGGTCAAAGCTGGCTGGCTGCTCGGTTCCGGCATCAATTCTCTCGGTACCAACAGCATCACCGTGGACCCCAACTACGTCGTGCCGCTTGACCCGAGCATCGCCTATGTTGCGGGCCCGGCGGTGTTCGAGCCCGGCTACGACCTCAACAGCAGCGGCACGCTCACGCTCGCCAACGGCGGCATGATGCGGTTGCACCAGAATTGCGCCTTCCGGTCGGTGGTGATTGAGGGGAATGTCCTGCCGCAAGGTTATTACCCTTACGCGAACCTCGCCGCTCTTTACCCCGCCAATTTTCCACCTGGCGGCAGCGGATCCATTGCCGTGATTCCCCCAGGCGCGCCTTTCTTCACCCGTCAACCGGCGTCCTTTGTCGCCTTCGGGGGTGTCGTGACCCAGTTGGTTGCCGCCGCGCTGGGCAACGCGCCGCTGGCTTATCAGTGGCAGAAGGGAACCAACGGAGTGTTTGTCAATCTATCCAATACGCCGACGGTCACGGGGGCCCGATCCAATGTGCTCACCTTCTTGAATCTCGACCTGGCCGACAGCGGCGATTACCGCCTCGTTGTGACCAACACCATCGCACGCGCCACCAGCCAGGTCGCGACGGTGACCGTCCTGACGCCGGATTTCTCCCCGCCCTTCATTGCCGAGCTGATCCCCGCCCCGGGCTCCCTGCTCGGCAGCTTCACCCAACTGCAGGTCACCTTTAATGAAAACGTGGCTGGTGTCGCCGCGGCCGACCTCCTTGTCAACTCTCTCCCCGCCACGTCGGTCTCCGGTTCGGGGTCCAATTATGTCTTCAGCTTCCCTCAACCGGCCGCGGGGGCGGTGCAGGTCACCTGGGATGTTGACCATGCCATCACGGACCTTGCCGGCAATCCCTTCCTCGCCTCGACAGCTTGGACTTATACCGTGGCGGACACCACTCCTCCCGCCGTGGCTGAAACCTCCCCCGCTCCAAACTCAACCGTGGGCAGCCTCTTCGCCATCCGAATTCTCTTCAATGAACCCGTGACCGGGGTGCTGGCCGCCTCCCTTCGTGTCAACGGCCTGGCCTGTACGAATGTCACCGGCTTCGGACTTGGCCCCTACGTGTTCAGTTTTCCGCCGCCGGCACCCGGCGTGGTGCAGTTCGCCTGGGCGCCTGACGCTGGTATTCGCGATGCCTCTTCCAACCTGTTCTTTGGAGAACCCTGGTCGCTGACCCTCGAGCCCGCCGCCGCCGCCGCGCGCACCAACATCGTCATCAACGAAATCCTCGCCGCGAACACCGGTGGACTATCCGATGAAGACGGCGAGTTTTCCGACTGGATCGAAATCCATAATCGCGGCTCTCAACCGGTGAATCTCGCCGGCTGGTCGCTGACCGACAACTCGAGCCAGCCGTCGCTCTGGACTTTTCCGTCAATAACCCTGGCGGGCGGTGAATACCGCATTGTTTTCGCCTCGGGCAAAGACCGTCGCGATCCCTTCGGGAATCTTCACACCAACTTCCGGCTCGGTTCCAACGGCGAGTATCTCGGCCTTTATGGTCCGGAGTTTCCTCCAGCCGCAGCCCATGAATACGCGCCCCAATACCCGGAACAGCGCAATAACATCTCCTTTGGCCCTGATGTCAGCGGGGCCCTGCGATACTTTTCCGTCCCCACTCCCGGCGCGCCCAACGGGACCAGCACGATTACCGGCTTGGTGGCCGACGTGAAATTCAGCGTTGCCAGCGGCTTCTTCAACAACCCCTTCCGCCTCCATCTCACCACTCGCACCCCTGGCGCGACGATCATTTACACCACCGACGCCAGCGAGCCGCAACTCAGCAGTGGTTTCACCAATGGCCAGCTTTACGCCGGACCGCTCACCCTTGCCACCACCACCCCGCTGCGGGCGGCGGCCTTTGCACCCGACCTCCTTCCCTCCCGGGTTACTTCCCGGACTTACTTGTTTGTCGAGGACATCGTGCGCCAGCCTAACGACCCGCCGGGTTATCCCACCGGCTACGCTTGGACCCCCGTACCCGGCACCGTCCAAAATGGCTCCCTGGCCTACTACCAGATGGATCCGGTCATTGTAAATGACCCCCGCTATTCCACCAGTGTCCGCCAAGGGCTCCTCTCCATTCCCACTCTCTCCCTCATTTCCCCGATTGACGGCCTGTTTGACCCCGATTACGGCATTTACACCCATCCCATGGAACGCGGGCTGGCGTGGGAACGCGCCTGCTCGATGGAACTGATCTTTCCCGGCGGCGCCGCCGGCATCCAGGCCGATTGCGCCCTGCAAATCCAGGGCGGCACTCAGCGCGATCCAAACAAGAACGCCAAGCACTCCTTCCGTGTCAGCTTCAAAGGGGATTATGGCCCGGGCCGGCTGGATTTCCCCGTCTTTCCCGATTCCCCGGTTACCAGCTTTAACACGCTCGTCCTCGATGGCGGCATCAACATGTGGTGGCACTATGTCGGCGGCGCCACGCCGGCCGACCAGCGTTTCCGCGCCCAATGTGTCCGGGACCAGTTCGCCAGCGACCTCATGATCGCCCTTGGCCAGCCTTCCTGTTACGGCCGCTTTTTCAACGTTTACCTCAACGGGCTTTACTGGGGTCTGCACTACGTCCACGAGCGGCCCGACGAGGACTTCGCCGCTTCCTGGCTTGGCGGATCGCCCGCGGATTTTGACGTCCTGCGCATCACCACCACCGGCTTGGAAATCATTGCCGGAAACGCGGATGCCTGGAATGCCGCCCTCGCGCTCTCCAACACCGGCCTCACCAACAACACCCAATACGAGGCGCTTCAGCAATACGTGGACGTTGACAACCTCATTGACTACATGATTGTCAACCACTGGATCGGCAACGAGGACTGGCCCCACCACAACTGGTATGTCCTTCGCAAGCGCGCCCCCGGCGAAGGATTCAAGTTCATCAGTTGGGACGCCGAACATATTCTCAAAACCACCAGCGTCAACCGGACCACTGCCAACAACAGCGGCACGCCCGCCCAAATTTATTGGGCCCTGATCAACAACCAGGAGTTCCGTCTCCGCTACGCCGACCACCTCCAGCAACATTTCTCTCCCGGCGGCCTGTTTTACACGGACCCGGACCCCGCCGCCGCCCGTTGGGACCCGGCCCAGCCGCACAAAAATGTCCCCGCTTCCTATTACATGAAGCGAATTCAGGAGATTGACACCGCGATTGTCGCCGAGTCCGCCCGCTGGGGTGGCTACACTCTCACCACCAACTACACCCGCGACGACCATTGGCTGCGCGAGCTGCACAATCTGCTTGGCTACACCAACAACCCCGGCAACACGACCAACTGGTTCCCCCTCCGCTCCGGCATTGTGCTTAGCCAGTACCAATCGCTCGGGCTCTTTCCCACCAACGTAACCGCCCCCCTGTTTAGCCTGCCCTCGGGGACGGTTTCCGCCGGTCAGGTCCTCACGATTTCCAATGCCGGCCCCAGCGGGGTCGTGTATTACACGACCAACGGAGCCGACCCCCGCACCTATGGAGCGAGCGTGCCCTCTGCCACGGCCCGGCCGTACGCTGCGCCTTTAATCTTGAACCAGAGTTGCGTCGTAAAAGCCCGCGTGCTGGACGGCTCCTCCTGGAGCCCCCTTGCGCAGGCCACTTATTCCGTGGCCAGCTTCGGTGTGCCGGTGCGGATTACCGAAATCATGTACAATCCCATCGGGGGTGATGCTTTCGAGTTCCTCGAACTCCAAAACGTGGGGCCCAGCCGCCTGAACCTTGCCGGCTTCAGCTTCCAAGGCATCACCTTTGTCTTTCCCAGCCCGGCCTACCTTCAGCCCGGCCAGACCCTCGTGCTGGCCTCCGCCGCCAATCCCGCCGCGTTTGCCTCGCGCTACCCCGGCGTGGCGGTCTTCGGCTGGTTCGCCGGCAGCCTCTCCAATTCCGGGGAACGCATCGCGCTGCTCGACAGCGCCGGCGCCACCGTTGTTTCCGTGGATTACAAGGACTCCGCCGGCTGGCCCACGGCCCCGGACGGCCTCGGGTATTCCCTCGAGATCATTGATCCGCATTCTGACCCCGATGACCCGGCCAACTGGCGCGCCAGCAGCGCGCTGAACGGCTCACCGGGTGTCGGCCCCTCTCCTGCCGCCTTGCCCGCGGTGCGCCTCAATGAGTTAATGGCCGACAACCTTGGCGCTGTAACCAACGGCGGCCTGTTCCCGGACTGGGTGGAGATTCACAATGCTTCGCCAGCGGCTGCTTCGCTGGCAAATTGGAGTCTTAGCGATGGGGGCAATCCACGCAAGTTCGTGTTCCCGCCTGGCACCACCATTCCTGCCAACGGTTTCCTGGTGGTGTGGTGCGATACAGCCACCAATGCCCCCGGCCTCCACGCCGGCTTCGCCCTCGGTCGCAAGGGTGAATTCCTCGCCCTCTACGACGCCCAAACCAACCGGGTGGACGCGCTCTCGTTTGGCCTGCAACTGCCCAACGGCAGCATTGGCCGCGTCGGCCCTGCGGGAGCCTGGGCACTGACCCTTCCCACGCCCGGCAGCCCGAATCTGGCCGCGCCCGTTACGCTCACCAACCTCGTCATCAATGAATGGCTCGCCAATGCGGCCCCCGGCGGCTCTGACTGGCTCGAACTCTACAACAGCTCTCCCAGCCTGCCCGCGGCTCTGGACGGCATCGCGTTTGGCACGAGCAACGCCATCTTCCATTTCAAGTCCCTCTCCTTCATCCCCCCGCTCCAGTTCATCCAGCTTTTTGCCGATGAAGCGCCGGGCAAAGACCACCTCGACTTCACCCTCAAAGCGGGAGGGGATGCCATCACCCTTTTTGCCGCTTCCGGCCAGGTGCTCGATACGGTCAGTTTCGGGCCGCAAATGGAAGGTGTTTCCGAAGGCCGCCTCCCCAACGGCTCCTCGAACCTTGTCGCTTTTCCCCTGATCCCCAGCCCCGGCGCCAGCAATTACGTGATCGCGTATTCGGGGCCGCTCCTGAACGAAATCATGGCGCGGAACACCGGCAGCCTCTACGATCCGCGTGGCAACACGCCCGACTGGATTGAAATTTACAATCCCGGCGCCTCCCCCTTCGACCTCGGCGGCATGAGCCTCACCACTGACCCCGCCAACCCCGCCAAATGGACCTTCCCCGCCGGCACGACGCTCAATCCCGGCGCGTTCCTCCTCGTCTGGTGCGACGCGGACCACCCCGCTTCCACCACCGCCGGACCCGATATGAACACCGGTTTCGCCCTTTCGGCCGACGGTGAGTCCGTTTACCTTTTTGACCCGGCCCGCCGCCTTGCCGACTCGATTGCCTTCGGGTTCCAGATATCCAACCGTTCCATCGGTCGCTCCGGAGGTAGCTGGGCCTTGCTCGCCTCGCCCACCCCGCGCGGGCCCAACGCTGCCCCCGCCGCCCTCGGACCCGCCTCCAGCCTCCGCATTAACGAATGGATGGCGTTCCCGGATGCGGGGGATGATTGGTTGGAACTGTTCAATTCGGCTTCGCTTCCGGTCAGCCTTACCGGCCTGTGCCTTACCGACGACCCTTCCATCAACGGTGTCTCCAACAGCCAGACAGGTCCCCTCAGTTTTGTCGCCCCCAAGGGCTGGGTGAAATGGACAGCCGACCGCAATCCGCGCAAGGGCCCATCCCACCTGAAGTTCGCGCTCGACGGCGATGGTGACAGTATCCTCCTCTACGACGACCTCGGCGCGCTTCTCGATGCGGTGGACTTTGGACTGCAGGCACCCGGCGTTTCGCAAGGCCGCCTGCCTGATGGGGCGTCCTCCATCACCAGTTTTTCCGCCACGCCAACCCCCGCTGAGAGCAATTACCTGCCACTGCCCGCGCTCTTTGTGAACGAGGTGCTTGCGCATACCGATCCGCCGCTCGAGGATGCCATCGAACTCTACAACGCCGGCGCCACCGGGCTCTCCATCGGCGGCTGGTTCATCAGCAATTCCCAGGATGATTTCAAGAAATACCGCATCCCGCCCGGCACTGTCGTGCCCGCCGGCGGTTACCGCGTCTTCTACGAATACCAGTTCAACTCCACCAATGCCTCCCCCTTCAGCCTCAACTCCGCCCATGGCGATTCAGTGTTCATCTCCGAGGCGGATGCCGTCGGCAACCTCACCGGCTACCGCGCACAGGTCTCCTTTGGCGCAACCCCCAACGGTGTCTCCCTCGGCCGCGTGCCCACCAGCATGGGCGTGG
>ERZ795052.5988-NODE-5988-length-11456-cov-5.662398_pt1 | contig 11456 bp, 7 predicted proteins | sample MGYA00375136_ERZ795052 | MGnify/ENA primary metagenome ERZ795052 (study PRJEB30181, sample SAMN05720156) | activated sludge metagenome | isolation source: Anaerobic digester | place: Japan | collected 2015-05-26 ... | reverse complement strand
CGTCTTTCGCAAATCCGGCGGCGCGGGCAATTTGGAATGCCAGGTTCCCCTGGTCCTCAGCGGCACGGTGGACACCCAAGCGGGCGCCTTGCTGCTGGGCGGCGGCTCGAGGCTCAACGCCGGCAGCCTTTTCAGCGGAGCGGGCGCGACCTGGCTTTACGCCGGTACGCACACACTGAACGGCGGCATTACCAGCGCGAACTTGGGCATGCTGGGTGACCTTGACGCCCTGTTAACGGGCAACGGGAGTTTGAGCGGTCTGTTTACCTGGGCGGGCGGCACCATCGGAACCAATGCGGTCTTGATGATCGCTCCCACCGGACGGTTGCTGATCAAGAGCTCAGGCAACTTCAACAAAGTCCTTTTCGGCCATTTGAGCAACGCGGGCACCATTTCGTGGCAACCGCTGGGCTGGCTGTTTCTGGGGGGAACCTTATGGAACCAAGGGCTGTTTGAAGCGCAGGCCAACTCCAGGATTGCTGCGCTGAATAACGGGGAACAAATCGTCAACCTGGGCATTTTCCGTCTGACCACCGCTGGAGCCACAGTCTGCGATGTGCCCTTTGTCAACTACGGGAGCGTGGAAGTCGGAGCCGGCACCCTGGGGTTTGAAAGAGATTTCATGCAGGCGGCCGGGTCGCTTTCCCTGGCGGGTGGCACGATCAAAATGACGCAGAGTCCGCCGCGACCCCTTCATGTGGCGGGCGGCCGGCTGACGGGGTGGGGCACGGTCGAGGCTGAGGTCACCAACGCCGCCTGTGTCCGGCCCTCGAGCTCCAACGGGGTGCTAACCATCTCGGGGAGTTTCGCCCAGTCGCTCGGCGGCATGCTGGAGCTGGAACTGGCTGGCGATCTGCCCGGGACCAATCAAAGCCGCTTGAACATCACGGGGCTGGCGAAGCTTGGCGGCACCGTTGCCATTCGCTGGCAGGAGGGTTACCTCCCGGATCCCGGAACCCTCTTCCCGGTGTTGAACTTTGCCTCCCGCCGGGGGGAATTCTGCTGCTTCGACCATTGCGTGCTTTTGGGTCAAGGCCGGCGGTTGGAACCCCTTTACGCGGCCACGAGTCTGACGCTGGCCATGGTCGCCGCCCCCGAGCCCCCCGCGGTGCCGCTGCGGGTGACGGCGGACGGCGGCGCCTTGATTTGCTGGCCTGCGGAATTCACGGGCTACGCCCTTTACTGGTCCAGCAACCTTGCTCAGCCGAACTGGACGCGCCTCAGCGGGGTGACCAACCGCTGGCTCGAGGCGCCGCCGCTGGCTCGCGAGAAATTCTTTCGTTTGCAGTCGCCCTGACGAAGCGGGTGGCGGCTCGCCGTGCGGGGCTGGGCTGCCGTCTTGTCCATTAGATAGACAAGTAAAAGTCAATGCAATTCGATTGATTCCGCCGCGGGCCGTGGCATAGTTCGACTGTAATCACTGAACTGCTGGCTGCGGCGCGATGTGGCCGCGGCAGCGGTTGTGGCAACCGAAATGAAGTGCTTGGCTATGAACCCGAATTGCAAGACCCTCCATCTTTTCCCCCTGACCGTGTTCACGACGCTGATTTGGAGTGTTTCGGCAGCCTGGGGCGGGCTCAGTCTGACCAACATCCCGCCAGTGGGTTCCGATCCCTCCAACGAAGGCCGGGCGATCACCCCGGACGGCAAATATGTTGGCGGTTTGTCCGGCACGGCGAATGGCTTCTTCTATGACGTGGCCAACGACTATCTGGCCGTGCCGCTGGCAGGCGGTTATGCTTCGATCATCACCGGCATTGGCTACCGCACGGACACCAACCAGACCCCGCCGGTGCTGCAAATTGTACTGGATGGCGCCAACAGCGGCTGGCACGGCCAGTACATGACAGCGGATGGAGGACTGACCTGGGGCGCCAAACGCCGGGATGTGAACACGTATGCCTGGACCGACTACCCCCCGCCGCCGGCCAATTCCCTCGTCGGCTCTGTGAGCGGGGACGTGTATTACACGATCTTCCGGGATTCAGGGCGCAACAACCTTTACACCTGCCGGGGGTCGAATTACTGGGACGCGTCCATTGCCGCGCAGGTCCAAATCATCGGCAAAGGGCTCGCCAGCGACCGGGGGGAGGTGTGGGGGGTGGCGGCCAGCGGACGGATTGTGGGTTACCGGCAGGTGACGGGGAATCCGCGAAAGAACTATGTGATGGACTACCCCAACAGCTCCGGCACGGCGTGGTTTTTCAACGGCCTCAATGGCACGACGGACGGCCAGGCGTTTTGCATCAGCCTGGACGGTAACGCAATCTTTGGCCATTCACCGATGACTGTGGGGGGCGTGGCTATGTATGGGTACAAAGCCGTGGTCACCAGTGCCATGAACTCCCTCCAGAGTGTCAACCCGCTGCCCGAGTTCTCGGATACCGGCGGGTCCACCTCCCGTGCCATTCCCTACGGCTGCACCGCCGACGGGCGTTATGCCGTGGGCATGAATTACCGGGGACAGGAAAAAGCGGTGTTGTGGGACACCGGCAGTGCCGATCCGGCGCTGTGGACCATCGTTGACCTGACGGACCTGGCAGTGGCCAACGGCGTGCCAGACATTTTTACCCGCCTGGGGCGTGCGTACAGCGTGGGGACCAATGAAGTGGGCGACCCGGTGATCACGGGCGTCGGAACCGAGGGCAGCGTTTCCCGGGCGTTTCTGATGACCGTGCCAAAGTGGATTGCGGCCATTGGATTTCCGGGGCACCGGACCGTCAATTATGGGGCGACTGTTACGTTCAGCGTGGTGACCAACGGAGCGGATGCGCTTTCGTATCAGTGGTATAAGAATGGGCAGCCGTTGTCCGGGGCGACCTCGACTTCAATCAGTTTTGCCAACGTCAGTTGCGCAGGAGGGGAGGCGGGCAGCTACCAGGTGGTGGTGAGCAACGTTCCGATTTCCGGCGTGGTCACCAGCGGGGTTGCCAATCTCACGGTTTTGGACCCCTTCATTACTGCGCAGCCCGCCAGCCGGACCAATCTTGAGGGAACCGTCGCCACTTTCAGTGTCACCGCCGATGGCACGCCGACCGTGTTGTATCAATGGCAGCGCGGCGGGTTCAACCTCTCGGACGGAGACTCGGGCTGGGGATCGGTCATTGCGGGCGCCAACACGCCGACCCTGACGATTTCCAATGTGAATCAAAACGACGCCATGAGCGGGGATTACACCGTGGTTGTGACCACCACCGCGGGCGGTTGCAGCGTCACCAGCCGGGCGGCGAAACTGACAGTGGTGGGACTGCCGATCCTGTCCAGCGTCGTGGCTGATGGCATCGGGAATTACACCTTGAATATCACGGGTCCCTACGGGCAGACCTACAAGATTCTTTACAGCACCGACCTGTCACTTCCCCTGAGCAGTTGGATTCCGCTCTTTACCAACACGTTCACAGGCGGCTTCGATGTTTTCACCGACCCGGCCCCGGCCGACCCGCAGCGGTTTTACATTCTGGCCTCGCCTTACGTCTTGACGTCCCCGTAGTGCCCTTGCGTTTCAAACGCTTCGAGCTTCGTCTTGAAGTAATCGCCCAGACCGAGCACGTCGGCGCCGAGGGTGAACACCTGGTAGCCCTCGGCCTCGAGGGTGGCGCGGGGGGCCAGCATGCCCGGAATCATGGCAAACTTGCCGTGTTGGCGCGCCGCGGCGCCGACGCGCCGACGCGCCGCCAACACTTCCGGGGCGTCCAACTGTCCGGGCTTGCCAATGAGGTGGGCAAAATCCCCGGGTCCAAACAGGAGCATTTCGTAGCCGGGAACCGCGGCGATGGCTTCCACCTCGGCCAGTGCCTCGGGGGACTCGATCTGAAGAATCAACAGCCGTTCCGAGTTGCTGTGGGCCATGTAATCCCGGAGCGGGACCTGGCAGTAGCGCCCGTCGGCGTTGCCGCCGTCGGCGGCACGCCGGCCGAGGGGATGGAAGCGGGTCATTTGGACGATATGCCTGGCTTCGTTGGCGGTGGTGACGTGGGGGACCATGATGGCCGTGGCGTCGGATTCAAACGGTTTGATGTAGTCGCTGTAGCTCCCCTTCTCGACGCGGACGATGGTGTCCACATCATACAGCTTGGCGGCGCGGACCTGGTTTTCGAGGTTGAACCAGTCGTTGCAGACGTGCTCGAGGCAAATCCAAACCGCCGAGGCGCCGGCCAGTCCGCACAATTCGATCACCCGCGGGTCCGCCAGGTTCAACTTGAAACAGGTGGGGGTCTTGCCCGCGCGAAGTTCCCGCAAAATGCGACTCGGCCGCAACGTCATAATGAAATCGTAAACCCGGCGCGGCGGGGGCGAAAGGAAATTGTGCCGGGAGCGACTTGTCTAAGCGGCAGACATGGCGCAGACTCTCCGGGCCGGGACGGAGGGCCCCGGTCGCGGCGTGTTTTTCAGCGGTGACGGCGGTGGAATGCGGAGAATTCGTTCCAAAGTATATTATGACAATCAAGGAAATGTTCGATTTGACGGGGAAGGTGGCGCTGGTGACCGGCGGCGCGCGCGATTTCGGCTTTCACGCCGGGGACGTGCTGGCCGAGGCGGGTTGCCGGGTGGTGGTCACCGCGCGCGAGCTGGACCGGGCGCGGGAAGCCGCCGAAAAGCTGGCGGTCCGCCACCACCGCGAAACCCTGGCGCTGGCGCTGGATGTCACGCGGCCCGAGGCGGTGGCTGAAACCGTGGGCAAGGCGGCGGCCTGGAAGGGCCATCTGGACATCCTGGTCAACAACGCCGGCGGCACTCCTTCCGGCGGAGGCGCCGCGCACCTGTTCGAGCGGAGTGCGGAAGCGGCGCTGGAGCTGATTTCGGTCAATCTGATGGGCACGCTTTACTGCTGCCAGGCGGCGGGGCGGGTCATGGCGCGGCAGGGGGCCGGCAAGATCATCAACATTGCTTCGATCGCCGGCATCCTGGGCCGGGACCGGCGCATGTATCAGCGCAACCAGATGCGCGGCCAGCCGGTGGATTACGCCGCCGCCAAAGCCGGCGTGATCGGCATGACCCGGGACCTGGCGGCCGTCCTCTCGCCGATGGGCGTCCACGTCAACTGCATCTCCCCCGGCGGCTTTCAGCGCAACCTCCCGCCGGAATTCGTCAAAGACTACAGCGACCGGACGCCGCTGGGTCGAATGGGGCGCGACGGCATTGATTTGCAGGGGGCGGTGCTCTATCTGGCCTCGCCCGCCTCGGACTACGTCACCGGCCACAATCTGGTGGTGGATGGAGGATTTACCATTTGGCAATGAAAACAGGCTCAATCGCAACAGGAGGGGCCAGGGCTGCCGGCCGCGGTGCCTGGCGGGCAAGAGCGCAGCGGGCGGGCCGGGGGGCGTGGATCGCGCTGTTGGGCGCGCTGTGGATGACCGGCGCGGGTTTCCCCAGCCGCGCGGCAGCGGCCTTGGATGATCTGACCGGTCCCTGGCAGTTGTTCGTGGATGATTATCCGGTGGCGGGCAAGAGCAATGTCGTTCGCACTTATCATCCCTTCGAAAAGTATTCCGGCAATCCTGTCTTGGTGACCGACCAGCCTTGGGAGGGGCCGGTTTACCTGTATGGGACAGTGCTGCCGACCGAGGACCGCACGGGCTACCGGATGTGGTATCACACCTTGAGGCCGAATGATACGAACAACGACGGCAGCCTCGAACTGTATGCCACCAGCAGGGATGGCATTCACTGGACCAAGCCCATCCTCGGGCTGCGCTCCTGGCATGGCTCGACCTCCAACAACATGTATTTCACCCGCCCCACCGCGGGCGGGATGACCTCGGTGATGCACACCCCGTGGGAGACCGATCCCGTCCTTCGGTACAAGTTCATGAACAAGGACGACGTGGGCTATTACGCCGGGTGGTCACCGGACGGCATTCACGTCACCGACGCCCCGAACAATCCGGTCTTCAGCGGGGGCAGCGATGTCGGGCACTTTTTGTGGGACCCACACACGCAGCAGTATCTCGGCTACGTCAAGAACGCGTGGTTCGATGCCAACGGTTTGAAACGCCGGGCGGTGGCTCTGACCACCACCACGAACATTGCACACTGGCCCGCGGAGAAGCTGATCTTCTGGCCGGACACCTTTGACGACCGCTGGGCGCCCGCCGGCACGGTGCAGCGGACTCACTTCTACGGTTTCGCTGTCTTTCCCTACGAATCCATGTACCTGGCTTTCTTGTGGATTTTTCGCGCCACGGATGCCGAAGGATATTATGTGGGGCCGACGTTCGTGGAGCTGGCCAGCAGCCACGATGGCGTTCACTGGACGCGGCAGGAAGGCGAGCGGCCGCCGATTCTGCCCCAAGGTCCTCCCGGGGCTTGGGATGACGGCCAGATTTACACCGCTCGGGCGCCCCTGCTGGAGGGCAACACGCTCAAGCTCTGGTATGGGGGGTTCAACGATTTGCATGGGGTGGCGTTGACCAAGATGACCGGAGGCATTGGTCTGGCGACCCTGCGCAAAGACGGCTTCGCGTCGCTGGATGCCGGCGCCAACACCGGCGTCGTGGTGACGCGGGTGTTGAGCGGGGCGGCCGGACCGCTTCGGGTGAACTACCGCGCCTCAGGAGGCTGGGTGAAGGTCGAAGTGTTGGAGGAGGACGGGCAGGTGCTCGCCGGCTACGGGCAAAGCGACTGCGTGGCATTAACCGGTGACAGCGTGAATGAAGCGGTGACCTGGGCCGGTCACACGGAACTGCCGGCGGGCCGAGCCAGACTGCGGTTGCGGTTTCTGCTGCAAAACGCCTCCCTCTACTCGTTCATGGCCGGCACCTCGGTTACAGTGCTGCAACCACCGGCAATCACCGAGCAGCCTGCGAGCCGGACCGTTGCGCCGGGCGGCTCCGCCAGTTTCACGCTCGCCGTTACGGGGACCGCCCCGCTGAGCTACCGTTGGCAGAAAAACCAGCTTGACCTGTCCGATGGCGGGCATTACGCGGGGTGTGAAACGGCCACGCTGACAATCAGCAGCGCCGGCACCAACGACGCGGCGGTTTACCGGTGCGTAGTGAGCAACGCCAGCGGCAGCGTCACCAGCAATCCGGCGGTGTTGACGGTTGGCAAGAACTCCTTCGGCTCGGTCACCTTGCGCCCCGTGCCGCTGCTGTCCGGGGAGCAGGCCAATGAAATCCGCGCCCTGACACCCGACGGACGATGGGCGGTCGGCATTGCCGGCGCGCGGGGTTTTTTATACCAGGTTGATTCCAACCGGGTCGTGAATGTGCAGAGCGCTGACGGCGCCCAGGCGGGCTTGTTGACTGGCGTCGGGTACCGCACCCACGGCGGGCAACAGCAGCTCGTCCTGTCCGGCCTCTCCTCCGGCTGGTATTCCGATTTCATGACTCCCGACGGTGTGACTTTTGCCGGCGTCCGTCGCGATACGGGACTGGGCACCGCGCCCATCCGGGTGCCGGCGGCCAACGGGCTGGCGGGCACCGCCTCCGACGTCTTCTACTCCGCGTGGTGGGATAGCAACAGCAACATTCAGGAGCGGGTGGGAAAATTCCAAGGTGCATGGCCGGCGGCGCCCACGTATGACGTGAAAGGAATTTCCAAGAACATCGGGGCCGGTATCAACGGCATCTCGAGCACCGGCCGGGCCGTCGGTTGGCGGCAGATTGTCACCAATGGCGTCCGCCACAACTATATTCTCGATTGGAATGGCACCGGCACCCCCGCCTCGCTGCTGTTTAACGGCCTCGACGGCACGACCGTTGGTGAAGCGACGTGTGTTTCCGCCGATGGCCTGACGGTATTCGGGGTCTCACCCGGAGCCGACGCAGCCACCGCCTGGCAACCTTACAGAGTCTTGAATCCAGGCGCCGGCCAGACCGTGAGCCGGCTGCCCAATTTCCCGGATGCGACGGCTGCCAGTCGGCTGGCGGTTCCTTATGGCTGCACGGCCGACGGCAATTACGTTGTCGGGGCCAGCTTTCGCCCGCTGGAAAAAGCGGTGATTTGGGACACGACCGCGGCGGACCCGCGGAAATGGACGATTACAGACCTGACCGATCTGGCGTCGGCCAACGGGATTCTCGAGGGTTTTTCCCAATTGCTCCGGGCCTATGCCGTGGCGCGCAATGCCGAGGGGACGCTGGTGGTGGGGGGCATCGGTACGGACACCAACTCCCCACCCAGCACCCGGGCGTTCCTGATAACCATCGCTCCGCCGCTTCAGGCCCTGGCTTTCCCACCCTCACCGGTCATCTCCGGCTCAACCGCCGCCGGTTACACCTTGAGTTTCCTGAGTCCGTCCAACGGGAACATCCACTACTATTTGGAATGCCGGACCAACCTGGACCAAGCCGACAAGTGGACCACCATTGCTTCCACCCCGGGCACCGGCGCGTTGACCGCGCTGTCCGACCCGCATCCGGCCGATCCGTGCCGTTTCTATCGCATCCGGGTCGAGTAACCCGGCTTTCAGCCCAGCCATCACTGCGGTCCGCTGTCAGACGCCTTCGGTCAGGGGTTCCAGCTCGGCCCGGATTTCCTCCACCTGAACCGTGCTCCCGCCCCGCTCCCGACTGCGGAGACCGGCAATAATGACCGTCATCAGTTCGACGGTTTCGCTCAAGGGATAGGGCCGCTGTCCCGTGCGCAACATCTCGAGGAAGGCACACAACTGGTTGCGAAAAGCCGTGTAAGTGTCCCAGCACGTCACCGCCAGATTGCCCTGGGTTCCAAACACGTGGAGCGCGCCGTAGCTGCCCACCGCGTCGAAGATGACTGCCAGGCTGATCTGCACTCCGCTGCGATGCGTGACATAAGCAAGGTCCGATCCCGGTTGGCTTGCGGTGCGGACCGAGACAAAACCGGGGCCCAGGACCGGCCAGAGGACCTCCAGTGCGTGAATGGCGTAGCGCTCCCAAGTCTTGCTGGTGCAGGAGGCAATCCAACGCAACTGGCCCAACTGCGTTTTTTGCCGGAGAATGAGTTTGGTTTCGGGGGCGTAGCGCATGTTGCTGCTCGAGAGGAAAACCCTGCCCTCGTTGTGCCAGCGAATGAACTGGTTCAAATCGGGCACGTTGATGGCCAGGGGCTTGTCCACGAACACCGGCAGACGCGCCTCGACAAAGGGGCGGGCGCGCCGGACATGTTCGTGGCCGTCGTCGGTTCCGATAATGACCGCGTCCACCTGGCCAATGACGTCCTCGGGACGGGCGACGACGTGCTCGATGCGGCTGGCGGCGGCGACCTGGGGCGCATCGGCGGGGTCGTCGGTCCAGACATGGGTCACCCGGGCGCCCGGAATCCAGATGGTGTTGGCTGGCACCTCCGAGAGGTACTGGGGGATGACGGGGTAGGGGCACCTGGCCATTTCCTCGGGATTGTAACCGTTGACAATCGCGGACCAGGAATAAGGGTGGCCATTGCCTTCGATCATGCCCAGCATGGCCAGCCGGATTTCGCGGGATCCAATCTTCATGGCAGGGGTCTCAGCGAATCGTCACCGGCAGACCTGTGCGCGCGGATTCGAGGGCTGCAAGGTTGAATTTGAGCGTCTGGACGGCTTCCTCGACGGTGCAGAGATCGCTGGGCGCTCCTTTCATGGCGTCCAGAAAAGCGTGGGCCTGGGCCACAAACAGGTCGTCGCGTTCCGGGACCGGCGCCGGGTGATACTGCCATCCACCGGCGCCTCGCGGCCAGACGCCGTATCGCTGCTCGTGCCACTCCACCTTCAGGCTGCCATTTTCGCAGTGGATCAGAAACGTGGCCTCGTTGGGGGGTTGAAACTGGTTGAGCGTGTAGTTGACCAGAACGTCCCCATTTCGGGCCGACGCGCAAACGGTGTCCTCGACCGTGACGCCTTCCAGGAATTGATGAGCCGCCTCGCAATAGACCTGGGTGCTGGGACCGATCAGCCACTCGATGGCATTGACCAGATGGGTCAGCATGTCCTGGATGGCGCCGCCACCCGTTTCATGCCGCGTATAATAGATTTCCCGGTAGGCCGGCCGGTAGGTGGGAAAATGCTGGCCGCAAACCACCGCCGCTTGCAACGGGCGTCCCAGCACGCCGCTCCGCAACACCTCGCGCGCTCCCCGGATGCCGGGATGACAATGATAGGTGTAGGCCACCGCCACGAATGGGTGGCAGCCCTGCATTTCGCGGCGCAACTCCTCGACGTCCTCCAGGCGGGTGCTGAGGGGCTTTTCGATAAAGACGGCTGCCCCATGCCGCAAGCCCGCCAAGGCCATGGGAATGTGAAGATGCGCGGGAGTGCAAATGACCACCGCGTCGAACCGCTCGGCCTCCAGTGCGGCGCTGTAATCCGAAAACCCCTGCACACGGTATTGGTGGGTGATCTTCTCGAGCAGCTCGGCCCGGTTCTCGCAAGCCACCAACTCCGCCCGCCCGGTCCGCTGAAAACAGCGAAGGTGGCGCTCTCCAATGCTGCCACAGCCAACGACCAAAACCCTGCTTTGCATGCGGGCATTACAGCCTTGATCCCTCCTCCGCGCAAGCCCTCACTCTCCCGGCAGAGGCGTCGCCGGGCGGTTGCTTCAGCGCGGCCGGACCCCTCCGGGCGGCCGCTGTGTTACATAGATATCCGGCGGTTTTCCCGCCAGGTTCTCCTCGGAAAACTGTTAAGACTTTGCTTTTTCGGCGTGCAGCTTTACCGAGCGCTGGGCGGGTGAGAGAGAATGGGTTTTGGGTCTCACCGGGCATGGTGAAATACTCCCAAGAGGCAGCCGGACGCCTCAAGGCGTCAATTTTGCGTGTTTTGGGCGCCTGGGCCTGGTCGCTTGAGTTTTCTGAAGGCGCCGCCTGGTGGCCCGGGACCCAAATGAGAGTGGAGCCGGCTGGCGAGAGCCGGCGCCCGACAGGCCCCGCGCCTGATGAGGTAGGGACCTGTTCCACCAAGTCCCTGATATTTGGGAGAAGAACGGGGACGGTGGAACGCGTCCCTACCAACCCGCGGGAGGAGACGGGGCGAGGGGGGCGAAGTAGGAAGGTAAGAAGGTGGGAAGGTGGGAAGGTGGGAAGGTGTGGCGTGAGGAGGTCGGAGGTATGCGGTCCGTCTCTGGGGCGCGTAGTTATGCGGTCTCGTAAGCTTGTCCCTCCCTTTGCGCCGTTGCGCTCGTTGCGTGAGATTGACCTCGCGACCACTGGCTTCACGCCAGGTACGCAAAGCGCGCCAGGAACCTTCTGCGTCCGTCTGCGTGGTCTGCGGGCCCCCTCCATCGCACCGCCGAAACGCAAAGGGACGCAGAGCCCCGGCATTGCATGCCAGGCCACGGATTTCGCGGATTTCGCGGATGGGGGTGGCCGCGCAGGGCTCCCGGTGGCGGGGCAAAGTCGCCCGTCCCTGACAGCGCCATGCTTGCCGCTATTCTCTCCGACTCTTTCCCATCCGCGTTATCTGCCTCATCCGTGATCATATCCACTCCATGGAAACGGCTGCGGGTTGAGGCGCGGCCCGGGCCCGCCCGGTTCTGTGTCCGTCTGCGCGGTCTGCGGGC
>ERZ795052.5973-NODE-5973-length-11471-cov-6.583129_pt1 | contig 11471 bp, 6 predicted proteins | sample MGYA00375136_ERZ795052 | MGnify/ENA primary metagenome ERZ795052 (study PRJEB30181, sample SAMN05720156) | activated sludge metagenome | isolation source: Anaerobic digester | place: Japan | collected 2015-05-26 ... | reverse complement strand
ATCACCTCTCTCCGCGCAGCGGCGCCTCAGGTTATCAAAATCGAGTGCACAAAAACCATGAGCATCTGATCACCTGCCCCCAAAACGCGGAGCCACACGCCTTTTTATCAGACCGCTTGATCACCTGGGGTCACGCACCGCGCCGGTGTTTACACAGCGCGCTCGCGCGGCGCCGGGGCACGCAGTGCCAGTGTCAGGACGGCTGCAACGAGGCACATTACGCCGGCCGTGATGAAAGCGATGTTGTAGTCGCCGAGCGTAAACTCCTTCTCCACCAACGCGCCGGCGGCGTCCTTCACAAAGTACGGCACCTTGTCCGCCACACGCATCAGCCAGGCCGCCAGGAATGGGCCGAACAGCCCGCCGGCGCCGTAGGCCGTAAACATCCAGCCGTAGTTAAAGCCGATGTGCTTCGTGCCGTAGAAATCGGCAGTCACGGCCGGGAAGAGGGCCAGGTAGCCGCCGAAGCAAAGGCCTACCACGCAGATGCCGGTCAGGTAAGCCGGGTAAGCACGCATGTAATTGAGGCTCAGCATCGCGACGCCGCAGAGCAGGAACATCAGGACCAGCGTGCCCTTGCGGCCCAGGTTGTCGGATACCTTGCCCCACAGAATGCGGCCGAGGCTGTTGAAAATGGCGAGTATCGCGACCGCCATCGAGCCGCGCTCGACCACGCTCATGAAGTTCTCAGCCGAGATCGGCGGAGCGACGGGGGCGAGGGCGAAGGATTGCCAGATCGGCGAAGCCTTCATGATGACCTGCAAGCCGGCCGTGCAGCCCGCGAAATACGTGATCCACAGCAGCCAGAACTGCGGAGTGCTGAGCATCTGCCCGGGGGTGAAGTCGGTCTTGAGCGAGGTCTTGGCGGCCGCTTGCGGCGGGGTCCAGCCGACGGGCTTGTAGCCGGCGGGCGGATTCCGCAGCAGTTGGGCGCCGATCAGAATCGCGACCAGGAAGATGACGCCCAGAATAAGAAACGTGTTGAACACACCGAACTTGGGCAGACTGAAGAGCTTCGCGCCGAACAGTTGATACGGCGTGCCGCGGATCAGCCCGGTGGCTAGCGGAGCAAAGAAGAACGCGCCCGCGCCGAAGCCGGCGACCGCCAAGCCGGTGATGAGGCCGCGCTTGTCCGGGAACCACTTCACGCAGGTGGCGATCGGGCAGACGTAGGCCGCGCCGATGCCGATGCCGCCCAAAACGGCGAAAGTGACGATGAGCCAAATCAGCCCCGGGCCGGCTTCGAAGCTGCCGGTGAAACGCGCCAGAATCAAGCCCAGGCCGAGGATCAGGCCGCCGACCGTGGCGACAATCCGCGGACCGAAGCGGTCCTGGAAGCGGCCGCCGAAGATCACGGCCAGCGCGAAGAAAGCCAGGACGAGCTGAGCGGGCAGCGTGACCTGAGTTTCGGTCCATGACCTGAAGTGCTCACGCAGCGGGGTCTGGAAGACGCTCCAGATGTAGACGGCGCCGAGGCTCACCTGGATGATGAGGGCGCCGATGACGACCCACCAGCGGTTCATGGTGGGGGCGGCCACGCGGGTTTCAACAGGCGGTGGGACGTGTAGTGTGGTCACGGACGAAACTCCTCTCAGTTCGGTCCTTGGTTGTCGGGTGTCAGGTTTCCGGCTGACAACTGAAGCCGATCGGGGCGGCGGAACCTGGCACGGTTCCGTTGCTGGTTGCTTGGTGCTGAGAAGGGGCGGACCTGGGCAGTACTAAGCGCAACCAGCGAAACGCCTTCCTCGGACAATTCCGGGGCGACACGCCCCGGCTCTGCTACGTCGGATCGCGGGCATGCCAGCGCTTGCCCGGCGGGCATGCCCGCGCCGCTGCGCGGCTTGGGCGTGGCACCTGCCGCGTTTGGCTCTGGGCATGGAACCCGCCGCTGCGCGTGCCAGTGTTCCGCGTGCCGCTTTATGAGCTGCGGAACGGGCCCATTTCGCGCCCGTTCCGCGACTCTCAGTCCGGCAGTTGGGCCTCCGGGGCGGCACGCCCCGGCTCTGCTCTCACCTATGCCGGTTTGTCTTACGTATGCCGGCTTGCTTCACTTATTCCGGCTTGTTTTCGATCAGGTGCTGGACCACCGTCGGATCGGCCAGCGTCGTGACGTCGCCGATCTGGTCCGTCTGGTTTTCAGCGATCTTGCGCAGAATGCGGCGCATGATCTTGCCGCTGCGCGTCTTGGGTAGACCCGGGGCCCAGTGAATCACGTCCGGTGTCGCGATCGGGCCGATCTCCTTGCGCACGTGATTGACGAGCTCTTTCCGCAGCGCGTCCGTGTACTCGTGTCCCACCTTCAGCGTCACGTATGCGTAGATGCCCTGGCCCTTGATGTCGTGCGGATATCCGACCACCGCCGCTTCAGCCACGGCCGGGTGCGACACGAGGGCGCTTTCGACCTCGGCCGTGCCCAGGCGGTGACCGGAGACGTTGATGACGTCGTCCACGCGGCCGGTGATCCAGTAATAGCCGTCTTCGTCGCGGCGGCAGCCATCGCCAGTGAAATACAGGCCGGGGTACGAGCTGAAGTACGTTTCGCGGAAGCGATCGTGCTGGCCGTAAACGGTGCGCATGATGCCCGGCCAGGGCTGCTCGATGCACAGCACGCCGGTACCCGGCCCGTCGATGGGCTTGCCTTCCGGCGTGAGCATGACGGGCTTGACGCCGAAGAACGGCAGCGTGGCCGAACCGGGCTTGAGGCCCCAGGCGCCCGGCAGCGGCGTAATAAGGATGCCGCCGGTTTCGGTCTGCCACCACGTGTCGACGATTGGGCAGCGGCCCTTGCCGACGTGCTTGTGATACCAGAGCCAGGCTTCGGGGTTGATCGGCTCGCCGACGGAGCCGAGCAGGCGGAGGCTGGACAGGTCGCGCTTGAGCACGTGCTGCTCGCCTTCGCGCATCAAGGCGCGGATGGCGGTCGGAGCGGTGTAGAACTGCGTGACCTTGTACTTGTCCACCACGTCCCAGAAGCGGCCGGCGTCCGGATAGGTCGGAATGCCTTCGAACATCACGCTGGTGGCGCCGTTACACAGCGGGCCATAGACGATGTACGAATGGCCGGTGACCCAGCCGATGTCGGCCGTGCACCAGAAGATGTCGTTGTCGTGGTAATCGAAGATGTATTTGTGCGTGGTGCCGACGTAGACCATGTAGCCGCCGGTGGTGTGTAGCACGCCCTTGGGCTTTCCGGTCGAGCCGGAAGTGTAGAGGATGAACAGCGGGTCTTCGGCATCCACCCACTCCACGGGGCACTCGGGGGAGGCCTTGGCCATTTCCTCGTGGTACCACAGGTCGCGGCCGCTCTTCATCGGGACCGGGTTGCCGGTGCGGCGGACGACGATGGTCTTTTCGACGCTGGGGCACTTGTCCAGCGCGAGGTCGGCCTTGGCCTTCATCTGCACGTCGTTCTTGTTGCCGCGGAGGGCCGTGTCCTGCGTAACCAGCACCTTGCAGGTTGAATCCTGGATGCGGTCTTTGAGCGAGTCCTCGGAGAAGGCGCCGAAGACGACGGAGTGGACGGCGCCGATGCGCGCGCAGGCCAGCATGGCGATCGGCAACTCGGGAATCATTTGCAGGAACAGGCAGACGCGGTCGCCCTTCTTGACGCCCAGAGACTTCAGCACATTGGCGAACTTGCACACTTCGCGGTGCAGCTCGCGATACGTGGTTTTCTTGAATTCCTTGGGATCGTTGCCTTCCCAGATCAGCGCGACCTGGTCGCCGCGCTTATCGAGGTGCCGGTCGAGGCAGTTGTAACTGATGTTCGTCTTGGCATCGACGAACCATTTGATCGAGATGCGCTGGTCAAAATCGTAGTCCCGAACCTTGGTCCACTTCTTCTGCCAGTAGTAGTCGCGCTCGGCGATCTCGCCCCAGAACGCGTCCGGCTGCTCGATCGAGCGCTTGTACATCTGCTGGTACTGCTCGAACGAATTGATGTGGGCCCGCCGGACGAACTCCGGCGATGGATAAAAGAGTCCTTTACTCTCGTTCGAACCCGCCTGCGCCATGAGTTTCTCCTCTAAAATGTCCTGGCGATTGCTTAAACGTGCCGGACGCGTACCCGCTGGCGGTCAGCCGCCCCGATGGCGGTTCCCGGCGGGTCAGCGCGGGCCATCCGGCGAATGCCGGACCGGCTCAGAAGACAACTATTGTGGGGCCGGACGCGCAATCGTACAAGGTGTCCAATGGTTGGAAACCGGGCGAAAGAGCGGCGTGCCGCCCGAAAAATGTCTCCAGGAATCTGGCACTCGCGCAGCACCCGTTTCGGCTTGGCGTGCCGCCCCAACTCTGCTTGGAGGCGGCTTGCGGCTGGGATTTTTTTGAGCGGAGATTTCTTGACAACTTTTTCTGATTTGGGTGATTGACAGCCGTGGCCGGCGTGTTAATATGTGAGACTCGCTCGTGGTCGTAGTGACCAGCGGGCGGCTGACGTGAGCCGAGGTTCGTAGCTCTAAGCCGGCCTCCGCGGGCGGCAGAGCCGACCAAGCGACCGGGCGTAACCTGGCGGTTGCGGGCCTCGCGAGTAAGGGCTCGTAGCTCAGTTGGTTAGAGCGCGTCCCTGATAAGGACGAGGTCGCAGGTTCGACTCCTGCCGGGCCCACTGGACCCGCGGCGGTCGAGAAGGCCGCCGGAGGCACGAAAGTGCCCGATTGGCTGTCGCTCATAGGCTTGGCGCTGATCCTGGTGCTGGCGGTCTGGGCGATCACCCGCGGCGGCGGGAGCTGAGGCCGCGGTGGCTGTGACCAGGCGTGACCTGGTCGGAACCCCGGGGCCGTAGCTCAACTGGGAGAGCGCCGCGTTTGCAACGCGGAGGTTGCCGGTTCGAGCCCGGTCGGCTCCAGTGGCGAGACGATAAACTGAATGTCAGGGAATATAATCTGCTGGCTTTCAGTTTCTCGTCTTGCGGCCGATAATTCGGCTGTTAGACGCGATCTTTGACAAGTTCATAGGTGAATGCGTAGGTATCTTTGATGCGCAAGTAACCGAGCCGAATGAGTTCGGGCGTCCATGGTGGCGCTCGGGCGCGTTCTGTTCGATACCCGTTAGGCAGGCGAGATCACAACGCTTCATAAGCGTGGTCAAGCTGTTAAGGGTGCATGGTGGATGCCTAGGCGTGCAGAGGCGATGAAGGACGTGGCAGGCTGCGATAAGCTTCGGGGAGTCGTCAAACAGGCTTTGATCCGAAGATGTCCGAATGGGGAAACCCGGCGTCCCTGGGCAACCAGCGGGCGTCACCGGCGGCTGAATGCATAGGCCGTCAGGAGCTAACCCGGGGAACTGAAACATCTCAGTACCCGGAGGAAAGGAAATCAACCGAGACTCCGTCAGTAGCGGCGAGCGAACGCGGAACAGCCCATGGCTTCGAGCCATACGTTGTCGCGACGTCAACCGAACGATCTGGAAAGGTCGACCATAGCGGGTGACAGTCCTTTAGGTGTCAGCGAAGCGGCGACGGTCGAGTAGGTCGGGGCTCGTGGAACCTTGACTGAAGATGGGGAGCCCACTCTCCAAGGCTAAGTACTCCTGCACGACCGATAGTGCACAAGTAATGCGAATGAAAGGTGAAAAGCACCCCTTCTAGGGGAGTTAAAAGTACCTGAAACCATGTACCTACAAGCTGTAGGAGGTCGATTCTTGCCCTTGGGCAAGACGACTGACTGCGTACCTTTTGCATAATGGGCCGGCGACTTACCGTATGCGGCAAGGCTAAGCGCTTCCGGCGCGGAGCCATAGCGAAAGCGAGTCTGAATAGGGCGTCCAGTCGCATGTGGTAGACCCGAAACCAGGTGATCTACCCATGGCCAGGTTGAAGGGACGGTAAAACGTCCTGGAGGACCGAAGCCGTGAACGTTGAAAAGTTCTGGCATGAGCTGTGGGGAGGAGTAAAAGTCTAATCAAACCTGGAGATATCTGGTTCTCCCCGAAATGCCTTTAGGGGCAGCCTCGGGCCACTACGTCGCGGGGGTAGAGCTACTGAATGAGACGCGGGGTCTTCCCGACTACCGCCCTCAATCAAACTCCGAATACCGCGGCGACTATCCCGGGAGTGAGCGTACGGGCGCTAATGTCCGTGCACAAAAGGGAAACAACCCTGATCGCCAGCTAAGGTCCCTAAGCTACGCTCAGTGACTAAGGAAGTCCGTCTTCCGCGACAGCCAGGATGTTGGCTTAGAAGCAGCCACCATTTAAAAAGTGCGTAATAGCTTACTGGTCGAGAAGACAGGCACCGATAATGATCGGGACTAAGCGTAGCGCCGAAGCTGCGGGCTCAGCGCAAGCTGAGCGGTAGGGGAGCGTACCACCGGAGAAACAAGCCATACCGTAAGGAGTGGTGTCGGCTGGTGGTAGTGAGAATGCCGGCATGAGTAACGATAAAGCGGGTGAGAATCCCGCTCGCCGTAAGCCTAAGGTTTCCTGGGGAAGGGAAATCCGCCCAGGGTTAGTCGGAGCCTAAGTTAAGGCCGAAAGGCGTAGACGATGGACAGCAGGTTAATATTCCTGCACTCCGTTGGCCGGTCGAACCGGCGGGGACGTTGTGCTGGACCGTGGCCCACTACGAGAATAGAGGGTGCCCGAAAGGGCGAGGCCGATTTGTTGCCGAAGCACGGAAAAGCACAACCAAGAAAATCCGTCCGGGGACGGTCAGCGGATCCGTACCAAAACTGACACAGGTAGGCGAGGAGAGTATCCTAACGGCGCTCGAGAGAACGGTCCTTAAGGAACTAGGCAATTTGACCCCGTAAGTTCGCAATAAGGGGGCCCTCCCTCCTTCGGGAGAAGGGCGCAGAGAAACGGCTCTGGGAACTGTTTATCAAAAACACAGGTCTGTGCTAACGCGTAAAGCGGACGTATACAGACTGACGCCTGCTCGGTGCCGGAAGGTTAAGGAAGCAGGTCAGCCGCAAGGTAAAGCTTGCGACCGAAGCCCCGGTAAACGGCGGCCGTAACTATGACGGTCCTAAGGTAGCGAAGTTCCTTGTCGGGTAAGTTCCGACGTGCATGAACGGCGTAATCACTGGAGCAGTGTCTCAAGGACCGACTCGGTGAAATTGAAGTCGCGGTGAAGATACCGTGTTCCCGCAGCAAGACGGAAAGACCCCGTGAACCTTCACTGCAGCCTGGTACTGATAACTGGTACCACATGCGTAGGATAGGTGGGAGGCGCTGATCCGCCGGTTCCGGCCGGCGGGGAGCCAACGTTGAAATACCACCCTTGTGTTATTAGTTATCTAACCCCGTCCCGTGAATCCGGGCGGGGAACAGTGCTAGGTGGGCAGTTTGACTGGGGCGGTCTCCTCCGAAAAAGTAACGGAGGAGTGCAAAGGTCGGCTCAGCACGGTTGGCAATCGTGCGGCGAGTGCAAGGGCACAAGCCGGCTTAACTGCAAGACTTAATAGTCAAGCAGATGCGAAAGCAGGCCCTAGTGATCCGGTAGTCCCGTGTGGAAGGGCTATCGCTCATCTGACAAAAGGTACTCCGGGGATAACAGGCTGATCGCCACCGAGCGTCCATAGCGGCGTGGCGGTTTGGCACCTCGATGTCGGCCCATCGCATCCTGGGGCTGAAGGCGGTCCCAAGGGTTCGGCTGTTCGCCGATTAAAGCGGTACGCGAGCTGGGTTCAGACCGGCGTGAGCCAGGTCGGTCCCTATCTGCTGTGGGCGTATGAGTCTTGAAGGGCCATCACTCTAGTACGAGAGGATTGGGTGGTACGGGCCTCTGGTGTACCTGTTGTCGCGCTAGCGGCACGGCAGGGTAGCTAAGCCCGGACTGGATAAACGCTGAAGGCATCTAAGCGTGAAGCCGTCCCTAAGATGAGGACTCGGTGCTCCCCTTCGGGGTGAGCTGAAGACCCCTGGTAGACCACCAGGTTGATAGGCCGGGTGTGTACGAGCTGAGAAGCTCTTAGCTAACCGGTACTAACGGTCGAAGGCTTGACCACGTTTATGAATCGCTGTGGTCGTCACTGATGCAATCCGTGCCATAACGGACCTTGCGCAACCAAAGACCTCGCATTCACCTTGAACTTCCTCCCCCAGAAATTTCGCTTCGCCGAGCGATTCTCGGTGAAGCGCACGAGCTGCCGGTAACCATGCGTGTGGGGAAACACCTGATCCCATTCCGAACTCAGTAGTTAAGCCCACCCGGCCGATGGTAGTCCTGATCGGGCGAGAGTAGGTGATTGCCGGCTTTTAAGGCCCGGCGACGTTAACCGCGTCGCCGGGCCTCCTTTATTTCTAAGGATGCTTGGACAAAACCTACCCCTCGCGTGCTGTGCGCGGAGCACCGGCCACTGGAACAGCGCCTCACCCCCCTTCCCCCTGGGTTCGTCCGGCCAACCCCTCGTTCCAGGTCCGTTCGGCCAACATAGCGGCCGTGGCCTGAGCTGCATAGGCTCCCGCGTCAGCAGCCGGCACACGCATCACGCAGCGTGCAACGCCTCGATCTCGACTACGTCCGTCAGCCAGTAAAGATGGAAGTAATCGCGCGTCCAGTTCGCGACGAACAGCTCGCGCTGCTTTAGCACCACTAACGCCGGGTTGTAGACATCAACAGGCGCTTCGTTCGCGAACCTGATGCGGAACGGCTGAAACGGATAGCGTTCCAGGAACTCGCTGATCCTCTCCGCACTCATAGCACCGTTTTAGCATCCGGGGCGGGCGCGAAACAATCCTTTTTTGCGCCCGATAAACGTGTGCCTTGAATAAACCTTCCGCTACGCCGGCCTCAGATTGGAACCGTGACGTCTCGGGTGAACGAACCGGCCACAGGGTGCCACTGCTTGAAGCCGCCGCTTCAAGCAGTGCTCTTCCCGCCGGGCGCGGCCCTTCCGCCGCGCACGGCCTGACCTGCCGGACGTTATTGTGCTACCATGTCGCTTTTCATCCCGGCAGTGGTGCCCGGGACTCGCTCGTGCAGCAAAGGGAAGGCTATGTCGCGCGACGTCGAACTCATGAAGAACGCCGCCGGACGCTTGGTTCCGGCCATCGTTAATGGTCAGCCGCAGACCCCGTTCCAGGGCGTCGGCAAATTCAGACCCACCGGGCGCAAGGCCGCTCCGCCCGTACGGACCAGCGCCGACTACCCGGCGGACGGGAACAAAATAACCGCCTACGTCAAAACCGCCGCTACCTCCGCTGACCTTCTGCCGGCGCGGGCCGCGGATTGCTCCTCGGCCGTCGAGGCCTTCAAGGTCGCGTTGCGGCGTGCCGGGGCGCGCGACGGGATGCGGATTTCATCGCATCACCACTTCCGCAACGGCGACAAGCTGGCGGTCCCGCTGTTCCAAGCCGCGGCGGAACTCGGCCTGAAGAACCTTATCTGGTTCCCGTCGGCGTGCTTCCCGTGCCACGCTCCGCTCATCCCGCTGATTGAGTCGGGCGTCATTGATCGCGTCGAAGGCAGCATGAACGGGCCGATCGGCGATTACTGCTCAACCGGCAAGATGCGCGGCATGGGCGTCCTGCGCTCGCACGGCGGGCGCTGGCAGGCGGTCCAGGACGGTGAGGTTCACATCGATATCGCGGTGCTCGCGGCGCCCACCGCTGATCCGTTCGGCAACTCCAACGGCGTAAACGGCCCGTCGGCCTGCGGCGGCCTGGGCTTCGGCCTGGTTGATTCGCTCTACGCCGACCACGTGATCATGGTGACGGACAACCCGGTACCGTTCCCGTGCGTGCCCTGGCAAATCCAGGGTAACAACGTCGACCAGGTCGTCGTGCTCGAATCGATCGGCGACCCCGCCAAGATCGTCAGCGGCACGACCGAGCTGACCAAAAGCCCCGACCGGCTGATGATTGCGGAAATGGCCGCCCAGTTCGCGCGCGACGCCGGCCTGCTGCACGACGGCTTCTCTATGCAAGCCGGCGCCGGCGGCACCGCCCTGGCGTTCGCCATTTATCTGCGCGACTACATGCGGGCCCAGAAGATCAAGGCCCGCTTTATCCGTGGCGGCAGCACGAAGTACCTGACCGAGATGCTCGAGGAGGGCCTGACGGACTACATCCTCGACGGCCAAACGTTCGACCTGTTCGGCGTGCGCAGCATGCGCGACAACCCGCGGCACGTCATGACCAGCCCGTTCACCAGCTACAACTGGCACGGCAAAGGCCACTTCGCGACGTTCGTGGAGATTGCGGTGCTAGGCGCGACCGAAGTCGACCTGAACTTCAACGCCAACGTGGTTACGCACTCCGACGGCCGGCTGCTGCACGGCATCGGCGGCTGGCAGAACTGCCTGGCGGCCAAGTGCGTCATTCTGCCGATCCCGTCGGTCCGCGATCGCATCCCGGTGATCGTCGACAACGTAACCACGCTCTGCGGCCCGGGTGAGCTGATCGACGTGATCGTGACCGAACGCGGCATTGCGGTGAACCCGCGCCGTGAGGATCTTCTGAATGCATTGCAGGAAAACGGCTCGAAACTCCCCATCCGCCCGATCGCCGAAATCAAAAAGGAAGTAGACGCCATGTGCGGCGGCCCCCCTGCCCCGCCAGTCTTCGGCGACAAGGTAGTCGCGGCCATCAAATGGGTCGACGGCACGGTAATCGACTGCGTAAAGGCCGTAGAAGTCCGCGGCCCGGCCAGCGGCGGCGGCGGAGAGTGACCGCCTGACCGCGCAGGCGGTATAATACTGCCTGTGCGGAGGCCCACGCAGTGGACATTGAGCGGCAAGTAGAGTACTGGCGTTCCGGCAGCGCAGAGGATTTCGCTGCCGCGGTTTCATTGGCCGACGCCTATCCTTGACACGCGCTGTTCTTCGCAGACTTGGCGCTGGAAAAAATGCTTAAGGCAAATGAACGGGCGGTTGCCTTTAACCTCCGCCCCACAGACGCGGCAGCGAGAGAATGGCGACGCCGGCGATGGCCACAATGGCGCCGGCCACGGCGCGAAAGCCTATGTGCTCTTTGTGAACCCAGCGCGAAAACGGAAGGATGAACACCGGCGGTAACGACAGCAGCGTCTGAGCAACACCCAGCGATACACGATCTCCGGCCACGAGAGACAGCCACATTCCCAGGAACGGCCCGAAAACCGCGCCGCCGAATATGCACAGCATTGCGAAAGTCAGCCTGTTACGCGAACCGGAGCCCACCCCCCCGATGCTGCCGGCCGTACCAGAACCCGCGCTGGCCAGCCGCGGCCTGGCGCGCATCTCGCGCAGCATGAGAATCGGCGCTATGCACAAGGCGGCGAAGAACATGCGCACCAGCGAGGCCGTTTGTGGGCTCAGATGCTCGGCGCGCGGCATCCAGCCGTGCCCCATCCCGACCTTGCTGAGCATGAAGCCGCCGGCCTGGCACGCCGTGGCAATGAAAGCCAGCGTCAGGCCGCGCATCCGGCGGGCACGCAGCAAGCCGGACAGCTCGGTGCCCGGGACAGCTTTCGGCCGCTCGGAAATCACCCACGCGATACCGCCGAGCGTGACCGCCATTCCGAGCCAGTCGAGCAGTTCCAGCCGCTCCCC
>ERZ795052.5965-NODE-5965-length-11482-cov-20.349611_pt1 | contig 11482 bp, 6 predicted proteins | sample MGYA00375136_ERZ795052 | MGnify/ENA primary metagenome ERZ795052 (study PRJEB30181, sample SAMN05720156) | activated sludge metagenome | isolation source: Anaerobic digester | place: Japan | collected 2015-05-26 ... | reverse complement strand
TGGGTGCTAGAGGATTATATAGTCCATTAAGTCTCTCGTTTGACTTTCCAAAGTCTACATCACTTATTGTTACAGAGAAGTAGTTCTCTGGGCCGTTTATTGTGAATGCAGTTTCACAGTCTGGTATATCAATGTTGTCACAGAGCTGAAGTTCTAGTGTGTCAAAGTTTGCATCTGGGCATGGTGCACATGCTGGTGCTGGCTGCCACAGGATGTATGCTGCGTTTATATCGGGCTGTTCTTGAGTATAGTATTCCCAAGCGGTCCATTTTCCTGGTGTTGATGGAAATTTATTTCCAGAGTATGATGCATTAACATTGGTAGTTCCAGGGCTAAATGCAACTTTTCTCCATCCACCTGTGATCGCCAATCCATAGTCGTTTGGTGTTGTGACAAATGGATCACAGCATCCCTTGTCTTCAAACCATCCGAAGTCTTCAACGGCGTAAAGATTAAATTCTGCAAGGTAAGTACCGTCAGCACCGACAAATGTCTTGATACCATCAAGCATGAAGGGGATGTAGTTGAAAAGAGTATATGCCCTTCCATCTACTTCTTTTGTCTTTGATATCTTTACCCTGTATGGATCATATTCGTTTCTCCTAGTTGGATTTGATGTGAACGCTCCTCTTCCGCCATATATTGCACAGTCTGGACAGCACGGTCCGCATTCTCCAAGAGAGTCCATGACCATTATGAAGCTAAATGGTGAAGCTAGCTCAGGTCCAGAAACGGTGATGAATGCTTTATTTTCGTAGATGTTGACATCAGATAGATTTACTGTCCATCCGTGGAAGGAGTAAGCATCTCCTACCTTCATGATCTTTTCTTTCTCTGCGAAAGGCTTACCATATGCAAAGTATGCACCTAGGTTAACATTTTCTTCTGTACTGTATGTAGCACCTGCAAAGAGTGGTGTATAGTATTTGCCAAGGAATTTAATAGGTGTGATTCTGCCTTTTACTGCTGTCTCAAAGTCAACCATTCCGTCACAGTGGTTTATTCCACAGATATTCTGACCATTTTCAAGGAGAGGGTATCTGATTTCCGCAGTCCTGTAAACTATGCCGGATGCAGAACCTTTATCTCCCCTCATATCCACTATACCGTCTGGTGTTGTCTCTATATCTGCAAGGATAACTTGGATTTCTTCATGAGGCTCCATTGCTGTACCTGTTCCGCCGAAGATGTAGTCACAGTCATTTACTGGATTATATACGACAGCAGCTCCTGGATCTGATACATTTACCCACGCACTTGTAGTAAAGAATGCATATTCAAAGTCCCATGACCCATTTCCGTTGTCATAACTTCCTCCAGCATATGCGGGAAGAGTCTTTACAATACCAGATGTTGGTGAGCCTGCTACCTTAGTATTCACGAGCCAGTATTTACCTGTGCCTGCTCCAGATGTTGCAGAGCCTTTGTATATTCTATCATTTGCATCCCAATCCTTTGGACTGTTAGAAAACCATAGGGTATTAAGCTCTCTTGCAACTACATTGTTTTTATATGGATCCCTTATCTCTTTTGGCATTGTTATGGCTACTGATAGATCATAGCCTTTTTCAGGAGTATCCCAAGTTCCTTTAACTCCATCCCCAGATGCAGTTTCCCAGAACTGTGTGGAGTAGAGTTCATAGTCTGTATACCATTTTGCTTGTGCTCCTGCCAATGTTGTACAGGATGCATTGTATCGAGATATGTTTTTGTGTTTGTCATAAGAGTAGTTATAGTCCATCAAGAGATCAAAAGTTGCACTAGAAGATCTTGTGACAGTCTTAGTTTCTTCTACTGTTGCCATGTTTCCGACTGCTGCTGCAATAATGGATCCAGACACCACGTCTGATGCGTTGGCAGTTGCACCGACTGCAATGACGACGTTTGGCTCTCCTGATATTGGATCGATGAAAAAGCTCCTTGGTGGAACTGATGCAGCTGCTGCAGCTCCTGCTAGTGTTGCTCCTAACATTAGGGCTCCCGTTAAAGCGGCCCCTAACATTCTTATTTTCATATTATTTCACCTCTATTGCTAAACAATAATGTTTAGCTGTAATATATTGTATTTCTGATAGTATATAAATCTTTTGGTTGCAATAATAAAGAAATAAATTAATATTAATATTATATATAATTATCAATAGTTTATTAAACTATTGTCTATAATGCAATGAAAATAGAACGAGATGCACCAAAATAACACTAAAAGAGTTAAAAAAGCCTTAGAGTGGATATGCAACCGATAAAAACATTACCTTAATAAAAAGAGTCCTTAAAAGTTTTTAAAATAAAAGAAAAAAATAAATTAAAATATATTTATTTTAATTTAGTTCAACATTGCAATTAAGTCTTCTGCTGCCATTCTTGTTTCTTCTCTGTTGGCACCAGCAACTATTAATACATCGTATCCTTTGGCCATTGGGTCTGCAATCCATTCCCATTCTCCTCTGGATGTTGCCCAGTCGACAGTGGAAGCTCCCATGTCAACTAAGTCCTTTACGATGCTGTTGTATACTGGTCCACCGACAAGAATCAAGTTCCTTGTGTTTGTGGCAGTGTTGACTTCTATGTCAAGCTTTATGAGCTCAACTGGGTCAATCTTGACGTTTGCAGTGTATTTTATTGTCTGGCCTGCTGTGGTCATCTTAATCTTAAGATTTGCACCGTCAGAGTCTGTTCCAGCGTAAGCTCCAACGTATGGTTGTCCAGGAACAGTGGGTGCTTTTGCTGGGAAGTTGGCTAGAACATTGTTCCCCTTTCCAAAGTCGACATCAACTACTTCTACTGTGAAGTAGTTTTCTGGACCATTTATTGTGTAGGATGTTTCACAATCTGGAACAATTATATCGTCACAGAGTCTAAGTTCTAGTGTATCAAAGTTTGCATCTGGACAGTAGGCGTTACAAACAGGTTGTGGCATCCATGGGATGTATGCGATGTTTCCGTTTGGGAGATCCTCCCAAGCATTCCAAGTATAACCTGCAGGTACTGTAGGAATTCCAACGCCTGTAACATTGTAGGAAACTTTTCTCCATCCACCTGTAATTGCCAATCCATAGTCATTTGGTGTTGTGACAAATGGATCACAGCATCCCTTGTCTTCAAAGTATCCATAGTCTTCAAGAGCATATATGTTAAACTCTGCAAGGTATGTACCGTCTGCACCGACAAATGTCTTGATACCATCAAGCATGAAGTTTACATATCTAAAGAAGTTGTATGCATAGTCATCTTTTGTCTTAGTAACTGTTGTATATTTAATATATGGGTCATATTCATTTCTTCTTGTTGGATTGGATGTGAATGATCCTCCCCCACCGTATGTTGCACACTCTGGACAGCACTCAGTACATGCTCCAAGTGAATCCATTACCATTATGAAGGTAAATGGTGTGGTTAGGGCTGGACCTGCCACTGTTATGTATGCTTTGTTTTCGTAGATGTTGACATCATTTAAAGTAATTGTCCATCCGTGGTAGTTGTAAACGTCTCCTACCTTCATGATCTTTTCTGCTTCAGCATATGGCTTACCATACATGAAATAAGCTCCAAGGTATCCTGGATCAGTGTACCATGTTGCACCTGCAAACAATGGTCTGTACATCTTTCCAAGGAATTTAATATCAGTGAAGTATCCCTTCTGGGCTGTAGTAAAATCTACCATACCCCAGCAGTGATTTATTCCACAGATGTTCTGGCCATTTTCAAGTAATGGGTATCTAATTTCAGTTGTTCTGTAAACTATACCTGATTCAATACCTCTGTCCCCTGCAAATTTGACTGTGGCTTCTGCTCTGCATCCTTCGTTGCATAGCTTGTCTGTAACGATTAACTGAATTTCTTCGTGTGCTTCCATTGCGGTACCTGTTCCACCAAAGTTGTAATCACATCTTAAATCAAATGCGTTGCCCGTGTTGACATCAACCCAAGCTTTTGTTGTAAAGAATTGATATTCAAAGTCCCATTTTCCATTTCCGTTGTCATAGCTTCCTCCAGCATATGCGGGTAGTGTCCTCACTATGGGTGCTGTTGGAGAGTTGGTGAATTGTACATTTACAAGTTCATAGCCAACTGTGTTTCCAGTTGATGCTAATACTCTAAATTTGTATAATCTGTCGTTTGCATCCCAATCCTTTGCACTGTTTGAAAACCATAGTGTTGAAAGTCCTTTTGTAACCTGTTGGCCGCCAACCCTGTAATCTGCAGGTGTGGCTATTTGGACATATGTTCTGTAATCTGCATTTGGGAAGTTATCTTCAGAAGTTTCCCAGTACATTTGAGATAGTAAATCAAAATCTGTGTACCATGTTGCTCTTTTTGCGTTTGCTATACCTGCACAATTCTTAAAGGCGTATTCTGCTCTTCTGTCAACATAAGCATAGTTGTATGCTCCGACTTTTTCCCACTGTGCAGATGCAGTTACTGGTACAGATGCTGTCTCTTCGACAGTTGCCATGTTACCGACTGCTGCTGCGATTAATGATGCAGAAACTACGTCTGAAGCGTTTGCTTGAGCTCCGACTACTACTGTTACGTTTGGCTGGCCCGTTGCTGGGTCAATAAACCATGATTTAGCTGGAGCGTTTGCTGCTGCGGCTGCGCCTGCTACAGTAGCTCCAATCATTGCAGCCCCTACAAGGACTGCTCCTATTGTTCTTAATTTCATATATTTTCACCGTTTATAGGTTTTAATTTAATTTCTCTAAAAGGGTACAATAATATTTAGAGTGTGGCTATTTATAAATCTTTTGTTTAAAAAAGTGGTAGTTAAAAATCAAAATTAGGCTTGTGTGGCCCTAAAGCTCCCCTGTGCGCCCCTCATTCCCCTGGTGATCACATCAAATGTAAGCTGCTGTATTATGCCTGCTATGTCAATCCCAATGTTTTGAAGCTCAGCCATGTTTAGGTGTAAAACTTCTGGGTCCACTATACTCATGGCTACGGGAGAGAATTTAATCACAGCATCAAAGAGCGTTTCAATATCAAAGAAGAGCGCATCCATGCCCACTACGCCCTCCCAAGCTTCCCCCTCGCCAACTTTTTTTGCTACCATCTTGTTAATTAACCCCCCGGCATCGTTTACTAGCTCCTTTGTCTTTTCCATTGCAAACTTCTCATTCTTTGCCTTTGCCTCTACGACAAACTTGAAGAGAGCGCCACCTTCACTGATAGCATCCTCTATATCCTCCTCCTCAATGCCTATCTCACCCTGCTTAATCCCTTCTTCCTCGCCTACCCTATAAATTGAAAGATTGTATTTCTTACAGAGCTTATTAATAGTAGAGGAAACGTCCCCAAATACCTCTAAAAGCTCCTTGCCTTTGATTTTAACATCGCTATTTATCATCTCAATCATAGAGGGGACAAGCCTCATGCAGAGGTTAATATACTCCCTAAAATCAGTCTTTATGTCAACTTCAACAACAGAAGAGAAGAAAATCCTCCCCATCTCATCCTCTTCTTCCAGTATCTCATGGAACATCTCCCTTGTTATCTTGACATTCTTTAAGGACTTGACCTCCTCCAAAAGTTTCTTGACGGAGATCTCAAGCGCCTCTTTGGAGTTGCTCTGGGATTCCAAATAAAAAGTAGCTTCAATCATGAAACATACTTATAAAATCCATTTATAAAGTTTTCAACGTAAAGTTTTAAATGAGTAGAATGTCAGGAATCAACATGTTTGAAGTTGGGGTTATAGGTGCTGGGAAAATAGGCAGCGGAATAGTAAAAGGCTTAGTTGAGAAAAATGCCTTCAAAGGAGAGAATATAATATTAAGCGATGTGTCAGAAAGCATTCTAAATCCAATAAAATCACGGTATGGGATAATGATATCGCAAGACAACAGAGAGGTTTTTTCATCTTCAAAAGTCATAGTTCTTGCAGTCAAGCCAAATTTAATCGCTCCCGTCTTAGAAAGTGCAAAGGATATGGATCTAAAAGAAAAGCTTATCATTTCTGTTGCAGCTGGCGTTCCCATAAAATTTATTGAGTCAATGGTTATAGAAACGGCTGTCATACGCGTCATGCCAAACATCTCCCTCTCAATTGGGTATTCGCCTTCCTGCTATTCAGTCGGTAAGCACGTAACAAGAAAAAACGAAGAGGATTTCAAGAGAATATTTGGAAGCCTTGGCTCAGTTATAAAAGTTGATGAGAAGCAGATGGACGCTGTTACAGGGCTATCAGGTTCTGGTCCTGCTTATGTGTTTTTATTCCTAAAGGCTTTAACAGAAGGCGGGGTAGAAGCTGGGCTAAAAGAAGATGTCTCAAAAAAACTTGCTATTGAGACCTTATATGGTGCATCCCTTATGGCAAAGGAAACAGAAAAAGAGTTTGATGAGCTGATTAATATGGTAAAGACGCCAGGCGGTACTACTGAGAAGGGATTAATAGAATTAGAAAATCATTCATTTGATAAAGGTGTTATAGCGGCTGTGAAGAAGGCGACAGAGCGATCAAAAGAGTTGGGTGAAGTCTATGGAAAGTGTTAAGGATAAGGCAATTTTGGCAAAGAGTGGATTTATTGTCCTATCCAATGCCAAAACACGGGATAAAAATGAAGCGCTAGAAAGTATGGCTAAATCACTTGATAAAAACAGAAAAAAGATACTGGAAGCAAACAAGTTGGATATTATAATGGCAAAAAAGCTCCTTCAAAAGGGGGAGCTAACTGACGCCCTAGTAAAAAGGCTAGAGGTCACAGATTCAAAGATTGATGAAATGATTTTAGGTATCAGGGATGTCATAAAGCTGGAAGACCCTGTTGGGAAGACTATTAGCGCTATCGAGCTTGACTCGGGGCTAGAGCTTTATCAAATAGCTGTGCCTATTGGGGTAATCGGGATGGTGTTTGAGTCTAGGCCTGATGTCATTCCCCAAATAATGTCCCTTTCGCTAAAAAGCGGCAATGGAATTTTATTAAAAGGGGGGAAGGAATCGCTAAACACTAACAAAGCCATCTTCGAAATCTTAAGAGACTCAATTAAGAACAAGTCCATACCAAAGGAAGCGTTTCAGCTTCTTGAGAGAAGGGAAGATGTTACCGGGATGTTAAAGCTTGATAAGTACATAGACCTCATAATACCAAGAGGCTCAAACGAGTTTGTTAGATTTGTCCAGTCAAACACAAAAATCCCGGTCCTGGGGCACTCTGACGGGATATGCCATGCTTATGTTGATAAAAGCTATGATGAGAAAAAGGCATTGGATGTGTGCTTTGATGCCAAGGTGCAATACCCTGCAGTGTGTAATGCCATTGAAACTCTGCTAGTCCATGAAAAATCAGCCAAAAAATTCCTCCCTAAAATCGGAAAGATGTACAAGGAAGCTAAAGTTGAGATGAGGTGCTGTCCTGTTAGCTATGAAATACTAAAGGACCTCAAAGTAAAAAAGGCAAAAGAGAAGGATTGGTCAACAGAGTACAATGATTTGATAATATCAATTAAAGTTGTTAGATCAATTGAAGAAGCTTTAGATCACATAAACAAATACGGATCCCATCACACAGACGCCATAATAACAAGTGATAAAAAAGCGGGGGAGTATTTCCTAAACTTCGTTGACTCATCATCAGTCATGCTAAACGCCTCGACACGATTTGCAGATGGCTTTAGATACGGCAAGGGTGCTGAGATAGGCATATCCACAGGGAAGATTCACGCTAGAGGCCCGACAGGCATGGAAGGGATGCTAATCTATAAATACAAACTAATAGGAAACGGCCATAAAGTTTCAGATTATGGAAAGAATGCAAAGCCATATACTCATAAAAAACTATAGGTCAAGCGAGGGATGATTGAAATGAATGATAGAAAAGAACTTTTCAAGGACATAAAAAAAATAGTTGTGAAGATAGGCACCTCAAGCCTCATCACAAAGGACGGGAAGTTCAATAGAGAGTTCGCAAATGATATCGCAAGAGAGGTATCAAAGCTAAAATCAAAAGGAAAGGATGTGATACTAGTTTCCTCTGGGGCAGTAGGAATTGGCTGTGAGATCCTGGATTTTAAAGAGCGCCCACAATCAATCCCCTTGAAACAGGCAACAGCTGCAGTTGGTCAGAGCCTGCTTATGCATGAGTGGAGCAATGTTTTTGAAAAGCATGGGCTTAAAGTCGCCCAGATCCTTCTAACTTATGATGCGTTTTCAGACAGAAAAACGTATCTGAATCTTAGGAACAGCATGTCATCCCTTTTAGAGCTAGGGGTCATACCAATCATAAATGAAAACGACCCAGTATGTGTCCATGAGATCGGGGAAACATTTGGGGATAATGACACGCTATCGGCAATGGTATCAAGCAAGGTCGAAGCTGATCTATTAATATTAATGACCGATATAGATGGTTTGTACACCAAAAATCCAAAGAAGGCAAAAGATGCAATAAAAATCCCAGTGATAGAAGAAATAACGCCAGAGATTGAAAGCTTTGGTGGCGGTGCAAGTGAAAAAGGCACCGGGGGGATGAAAACAAAGCTAGAGGCTGCGAAGATAGCCCAAAAGTCAGGCTGCTATATGGTCATTGCTTCAAGTGAAGAAAAAGACCTTATCTCAAAAGTCATGAACGGAGAGGAAGTTGGGACCCTTTTCCTCCCAAAAAAGAACATTGAAGGCAACAAAATAAGGTGGATCACCCTGGCAAAACCAAAAGGAAAAATAATAGTGGATACAGGAGCCAGGAATGCACTTCTTGACCACAAAAGCCTCCTTCCGCGGGGGGTCATTGACATCGAAGGGAACTTTGATGTCGGGGATATCGTGGCAATAGAGTCAGGTGAAGGGATCTTTGCCAAGGGTATAACAAACTACACTGACAAGGAACTAAATAAAATAAAGGGTAAAAACACTGACGAGATAGAATCTATTTTAGGTTACAAAAATTATAATGAGATCATAAAGCATGAAAATATCGGCATATTAAAGTGATTTTTTATTGGATATTTGGCATCAAATTCAAAAAGCCTTATAAATTGAGTTTATTTCCCCTTTCCCATGAATACCCTCATATTAACAGAAAAACCGAATGTATCTGAAAAAATTGCAAACTTTCTCGGTAAGGTGAAAAAAAATCAGTATGAGGGCGTAAAGTATTATGAAGTTGAAGATGGTGGCAATAAAATTTATGTTGTTTCTGCAGTGGGCCACCTTTACAAGCTGAGGCAGCGGATCCCAATCAAAGACTACCCTTTTTTTGACGTAGAATGGGTTGAGATGTTCAAGAACAGCAAAAAAAGTAAGTATGTCGAGCCATATGTTAAGCTTATCGAAGAGATATCAAAAGATGTGGACACCTTTGTAAATGCATGTGACTACGATATTGAGGGCTCAGTCATAGGATACAATGCACTTTTGTATGGCGCAAAAACAGAAATATCAAAATCATTTAGGATGAAATTCTCTTCCCTTACAAAGGATGAGATTGTTTCCGCATACGAAAATCTAAATCCCCCCGATTATCCAATGATAAATGCCGGTCTTGCAAGGCACATTTTAGACTGGTACTATGGGATCAACACATCAAAGGCTATGACAGACTCTCTAAAAAAGGCTTCGGGCCGATATGTCACCCTTTCTGCCGGCAGGGTCCAGACCCCCACGTTAAAGTTTTTGTTGGAAAGGGAAAAGGAGATAGGCCAGTTTGTATCAGAGCCATACTGGATCTTGTTTATTGAATTTAAAAAAGATGGTATCACAGTAAAAGCATCTTACCAAAAAGAGTTCTTTGATGAAAGCGAGGCTCTGTCAATTTTCAAAGACATCAAAAACAAATCTGCCTTGGTAAAGGAAATATCAAAGAAAGAAAAAAGGATAAATCCGCCGTATCCGTTTGACCTTGGGACACTCCAAAAAGAATCCTATAAGAACTTTGGCTTTCTACCAAAAAGGACCCAGGATATTGCCCAATCCCTTTATGAAGCGGGGCTTATTTCTTATCCAAGAACGTCTTCCCAAAAATACCCCCCAAGCCTTAACTTACGGGGCATTATGGAGAAATTAAAAAATATTGAAAATTATTCAAGTGACTGCGCAGAACTCTTAAAAACAAGCCTAAAACCAACTGAGGGAAAGAAGGATGATCCTGCACACCCTGCAATCCATCCGACAGGGGAGATGCCTAAAAAGCTAACAGATGATCAAGCAAAGCTTTATGACCTTGTTGTCAGGCGATTCCTGGCTGTTTTTGCAAAGCCTTATGTTTATGAATCAATTTCAGTTGAGATTGATGTAAACGGGCATTCATTTTTTGCAAGCGGTAGGGTCGGGATTGACCCAGGATTTTTGAAATACTACGGTGAGTATTCCGGTGTCGAAGAAGTTATCTTGCCCGAGCTAGCAAAGGGAGAGATTATAGAAAAAATATCGCCAAAGAAGGAAGAAAAGGCAACAAAACCCCCGGCACGCTATAATCCTGCGTCTGCTGTATCTGAAATGGAAAAACTTGGGATAGGGACAAAAGCAACACGCGCCAACATTGTTGATATTCTATATGAAAGAAACTATATTGATGGCAAGCAAATAATTGTTACAGACCTCGGGGAAGGGATAGTCGGCACGCTAGAAAAATACTGCCCTGACATTATTTCTGTAGAACTCACACGGCATTTTGAAGAGCAGATGGAAAAGATACAGGAAAATGAAATCACAAAGGAGGATATCCTATCTGAAGCAAGAGAAAAGCTCACCGATATCTTCACTAAGTTTAAAGAAAATGAGGAAGATATAGGCAAAGAGCTTTTGGTATACCTTGAGAGGGAGGAGAGGAGAAGGAACTATGTGGGGATTTGCCCTGTGTGTGGGGAAGGGGAATTATTCATCAGAAAAGGAAGGTTTGGCCCTTTCATAGCATGCCAAAGATACCCCGACTGTGATGCAACTTTTTCCCTGCCAAGTAGCTGTTTTGTGGCACCTACAGGAGACAAATGCAAGCTTTGCGGATTTCCTGTTGTGACTGCAATAAGAAAGAGATCAAGACCCCAAACTGTATGCATAAATCTTGAATGCCCTTCAAAAAACAACTATTCGTTGCCTGTGGATGATAAAAAGTGCCCAAAATGCGGGGGGAATCTTGTCGTAAAGAAGTCCTTTTATGGGCCTTTTATTGGATGTTCTAGCTATCCAAAGTGCAGGTACACTGAGAAGATATTGGAAGAAAAGATTGAAGAAAACTAGAATCAAGTATATACTTACTTTATTTAAATAACATATATACAAGGAGGAGCTTATTACTGATAAAATTTATCCCGTTTACCTATTTTCAGTATATTAATTATATTTTCATTTTCATTGATTTCATAAGAAATTCTAAAGCCGCCTATCCTAATTCTTTGATTTTCTTATATGGATAACTATAAGGATTTTCTTTTAAATGATCAATAATTATACCTAATTTTTTCTTAGTAGATTTAGGAGGTTTTTAACAAAACTTTAAGACTTATGTGTTAAAATCACCTTATACATTTTTAGTCACAAAAGGTGTTTTCA
>ERZ795052.5962-NODE-5962-length-11488-cov-616.205370_pt1 | contig 11488 bp, 10 predicted proteins | sample MGYA00375136_ERZ795052 | MGnify/ENA primary metagenome ERZ795052 (study PRJEB30181, sample SAMN05720156) | activated sludge metagenome | isolation source: Anaerobic digester | place: Japan | collected 2015-05-26 ... | reverse complement strand
GCTACTTTAAAGCTGTAATTTCCCAGCGAATATTTTAAACCAACATTAAAATCTTGACCATCAAACTCACCCTGCAATGAAAAATTCTTAGTAGGTGATAATTCAACAGAAGCAAATAATCCACTTAATTGTCTAGCACGCCCAGCTTGTCCAGTGAAACGATTAGCTCCACCGCCCAGATTAAACATCCAGGAGACACCCCCAATTACCGCTTGTTTGGATGCTACAACATAAGGTGAAAAATGCTCATAATCACATTTATCTGGATTATCTGCCCAGGAATATTCCGAAGGATCATTATAATCCTGAGCTCTTTGGACATTTACGGTGGAAAAGATATTATCCATACCTACAGAAATCTGTGGAATATATAAGGTCTCAGGTATCAATTTAACCTTAGCATTCATAAAATAAATATCATCTCCCGCAAAGCCATCCAATTGTAAACGATTAAAGAGACCTACTCCTAACATTCCATAAGGTATGAATTCTTCCTCATCCACATTACGATAATAGCCTACTAATGTTAAATGAGCAGACTTGTGAGGAATAACATACGCATCAGGAGTGCGCAACAATCCCATAGTTTGAAATGGTGCTGCTTGGACCATCCCAACTATCGCAACGAGAACAAATACACTTAGTATAATTTTTTTCATTCTTCCTTCCCTCCACCTTTCGGTGATTTTTTAATCTCATGTTCAAAATATCATTGACTTATTATTCGTCAAGTTATTTTTGATTTATGCAAAATACAGAAACCAGAAATCTTTTCCATACGGGTGAAGACCTTGCCGTTAAATATCTAATCCACAAAGGATTTAAGATCCTGGAAAGAAATTATAGAATCCAGGGCGGTGAAATAGACATTATTGCTCAGAATGAAGATACACTAATTTTCGTTGAAGTCAAAACCCGTAAAAAACACTCTATGAAAATGGCTTTAATGAATATCTCTTATACAAAACAAAAGAGAATATCATTAACTGCTGAAAGATACATTAATCAGCATCCTGAAAATGTCAAGCCAAAAATTCGTTTTGATATAATAATTGTATTTTATTATTATGAAGACAATACCTATAGTATTAAGCATCTTGAAGATGCGTTTATGCCAATTGTCTGAAATTCTGGGATAATAAAATTACTTATTTCATCTAATAAAATGCCAGTTGGTCTATTAATAATTAAATAATGTAGTTCAGCTTATAACCAAGTTTAGTCATATTCTGGACATAAGTTAGTCATAAGTAGGACATAAGCTGGTCATAATTAAATATCTATAAGTGAAGAAAAAATAATTTTACCAGAAATGATTCCTAATGTCCTAATATTTATTTAGTTATGAGTGTAAGTTGCATATCTATTCTTTAACCTTTGTTTTGAAGAAATAATTTGACAGAAAGAGCTGTTTATAAGCTTTATCACAATATTAAAATATCAATAAAATAAAGGAGTAAAGCCATGCCGAGAGTAACGGTAGACCCGTTTTATTGCAAAGGTTGTGGGCTCTGTATCATTGCTTGTCCGAAAAAAATTCTAAGATTTTCTGAGGATATCAATGATAAGGGTTATCACTACGCTGAATGTTTTAATCAGGAAGATTGTACCGCCTGTAGATTGTGTTATATAACTTGTCCGGATGTGGCGATAACAATTGAAAAGTGAGGTGAATGATGTCTAAAATATTAATGAAAGGAAATGAAGCAGTAGCTGAAGCAGCTATAAGAGCTGGTTGCAGATTATATTTTGCCTATCCCATCACGCCTCAGAGCGAATTGATAGAGTATATGGCAAAGATGATGCCTAAAGTAGGTGGAACTTTTATTCAAGCCGAAAGTGAAATTGCTGCTATAAATATGGTCTATGGTGCAGCAGGGGTAGGGAAGAGAGTGATGACTTCCTCTTCTTCTCCTGGAATATCTTTAAAGCAAGAAGGTATTTCTTATATGGCTGGAGCAGAACTTCCTGCGGTGATTGTTAATGTTCAAAGAGGTGGTCCTGGACTTGGTGATATTCAACCTGCCCAGGGTGATTATTTCCAAGCTGTTAAAGGTGGTGGGCATGGTGACTATCAATTAATTGTTCTTGCTCCCAGTTCTGTTCAAGAATTTGCTGATCTGGCAGCTGATGCTTTTGATTTAGCCGATAAATATCGTAATCCTGTAATGATTTTAGCTGATGGTATGCTCGGACAGATGATGGAACCGGTAGAATTTAAACCAGCAAAAACTCAGGAAGAATTGGATGCTTTAGCAAATCAGCATTTATCCTGGTGTATCTGTCCCAATGCGGATGGAGATGCAAAGCACCATCATGAGATAAATTCCCTGGAGCTTGACCCTGAAATTTTAGAAAAAAAGGTAAGCAAGCTTTATGAAAAATATGCAGAAGTAGAAAAAAACGAAGTTCGGTATGAAACCTATAATCTATCCGATGATAATGAAATCCTATGTGTTGCCTGGGGAACAGCTGCACGTGTGGTTAAATCTGCAATTAATGAGCTTGTAGCTCAGGGTAAAAGTATCGGGTTAGTGCGTCCTATAACCTGCTGGCCCTATCCTTATGAAGCTATTGCCTCTGCTATAGGTCCTAAAGTGAAGAAAGTATATGTATTTGAGTTGAATTCAGGACAGATGGTAGAAGATGTAATGATTGCAGTGAATGGCAAAGTTCCAGTAGATTTCTGGGGTAAATTAGGTGGTATAGTCTTTACTCCAGCAGACATTCAAGCCAAACTTGAAGCTTGTTTTTAAGGAGGAAATGATGCAAGTTATAGCAAAAAGACCTGAAACCTTGACCGCTGAACCCTTCACCTATTGTCCAGGTTGCACTCATGGTATAGCAACTCGTCTTATTGCAGAAGCAATAGAAGAGCAGGGTTTAATTAATCTTATGGCTGGAGTTGCACCAGTCGGATGTGCTGTTTTTGCCTATAAATTCTTCAATTTTGATATGGCAGAAGCTGCTCATGGTCGTGCTCCAGCAGTTGCAACAGGTATGAAACGTGGAAGACCTAATATGCATATTTTCACCTATCAAGGTGATGGTGATTTAGCTGCTATTGGAACTGCAGAGATTGTGCACGCAGCTAATCGTGGTGAACATATCAGTGTCTTCTTTATTAATAATGCTATCTATGGAATGACGGGTGGTCAAATGGCACCTACAACCCTGGCTGGAATGAAAACTACTACCAGTCCTTATGGAAGAAATCCTGAAGATATAGGCTATCCTATCAGAATGTGTGAACTTCTGTCTTCTCTGGTTGCTCCTTATTATATTGAAAGAGTTTCACTTCTTAGTCCTGGAGATATCCTTCGTGCTAAAAAGGCAGTTAATAAAGCTATTCAATATAATAAAGAAGAAAGAGGTTTCACCTTTGTTGAACTTATAAGCACCTGCCCAACAAACTGGGGATTTGATCCAGATAAAGCCAGAGAATGGGCAAAAGAAAATATGTTGCCCTATTATAAACTTGGCGTATATCGTGATAAAGGTGCGGGGGTAGAATAATGACTACAGAAATGATTTGTGCTGGATTTGGCGGACAGGGAGTTCTTACTATTGGTAGATTTCTTGCTCAAGCAGGAATGAAAGAAGGGAAGAATGTTTCCTGGCTACCCTCCTATGGTCCTGAAATGCGTGGTGGCACTGCTAATGTTTCCACCGTTATTTCAGATGGACCCATTGCATCTCCCATAGTTAGTTATCCTGATGTGTTAGTGGCTCTTAATCAGCCTTCATTGGATAAGTTCGGTCCTATGGTCCGTAAAGGTGGAGTCATTATCTATAACACAAATATGTGTCCTCGTGGTTGTAACAGAGATGATGTACAATTGATTCCCGTTCCAATGAACGATATTGCTAATGAAATTGGCTCATCTATTGTATTAAATATGCTGGCAATAGGCATTATTATTGGCAAAACTGGTCTGGTTAAGTATGAAACTATTGAAGATGAACTGAAATCGTTCTTGCAAGAAAAGAATCCCGATTTATTAGATAAGAATCTCCAAGCTATTAAAAAAGGGATAGAAATAGGGAAACAATATACCTGAGTAAAATAAATTAAGCATAAAAAACAGGTGCGAGAAATATTCCTTTCGCACCTGTTTTTTTTATGAGATAACTTTCTTTTGATTAAGGAGTTTTTATTTCTGTGTTCTTTGTATCTATCCTTTGTCCAATATTATTATCTATGATAACAGGAACAGGTTCATTGTTTTGTTCCTGTGAACTTTGCTTTTCTAAGCACTGTTGCTGTTCATAAAGTGCTTTATCAATTCTGATTAGCTGGTTTTGTTGTGATATATCCACTTTTTGTTTACTGAAGGGTGGTTGAATCTTTTCCACCTTGATGGAATAATTAACAATCAGTCCTGCAAATACAATGGAGACCATACTCATAAGTTTTATAAGAATATTTAAAGAGGGACCTGTTGTATCTTTGAACGGGTCTCCAACCGTATCACCCACTACAGTAGCTTTATGAGCAGGAGAAGATTTACCTCCATAATTTCCTATTTCAATATACTTTTTTGCATTATCCCATGCACCACCTGAATTATTTAGCATTAAAGCCATAACAAAGCCACAGGTTATAGCTCCAGTAAGCACTCCTAAAACTCCGGTTATACCAAGCACTATACCAACTATGATGGGAGTAAGAATCCCTACTAAAGCTGGGGCTAACATCTGTTGTTGTGCTCCTTGAGTGGCAATAGTTACGCATCTGGCATATTCTGGTTTTGCTTTTCCTTCCAGAATACCAGGAATCTCTCTGAATTGTCTGCGCACTTCTGCCACCATTTTACCTGCTGCATTACTTACGGCTTTAATAGTCAGTGCAGCAAAGAATAATATTACCATCCCTCCGATGAAGACTCCTAATAAGAATTTTGGATTAAGAACATGAATTTGGTAGAAGTTTATAAAATCCATTACGGTAGCATCGTTTACATTTACTTTATCAATCAGTCCCTTACCATAATTTATATACATAAAGATATGCTGTCCAGCTTTATCTCCTGCAAGCAGTAAACCATTTCGTACCTCATCAAAATAGGCAGCCAGTAAAGTCATTGCCGTTAAAGCAGCTGAACCTATGGCAAATCCTTTTCCCGTGGCAGCAGTAGTATTTCCAACACTATCCAGAGTATCAGTCATAACCCGAACTTTTTCCGGTAATTCAGCCATCTGAGCATTACCACCAGCATTATCCGCAATAGGACCGTAAGCATCCATTGCCAAAGTCACACCAAGAGTTGCCAGCATTCCAACTGCACCAAAACCAATACCATATAGACCCATTTCAATGGATTGAAAACCATGACTGCAAATAAAAGATAAAAGGATACCGATAACAATTGTAATAACAGGTGCTGCCGTAGACCTCATTCCTACAGATATTCCTTCTAAGATTACTGTAGCAGGTCCATAGTTTGCTTGTTCTGCTATTCCTCTCGTAGCCTTGAAACTATATGAAGTTGAATGTTCGGTAAAGACACCAATTAAGACACCACAAGTAAGACCTACTAAAATAGCAGTAAACACACCGAAATAATAATCTGCAGGAAGTAGCCATTTTGTTACAAAGAAAGCCGCTACAGCTATGAGAATAGAGCTTCCATAAACACCTTTATTTAATGCAAACATCAGTTCTTTAGGACCGGCATCTTCCTTAGTACTAACCATAAATATTCCAAGAATGGAAAGAAGAATACCTATTCCTGCCAATATCATTGGTGCAACCACGAAATTGATGCTTAAGTGAGCAAAATTTTCACCTAAAGATGTTACGGCACTCATTCCTAAAGCAGCAGTGGCTAATATAGAGCCTGCATAGCTTTCATAAAGGTCTGCTCCCATTCCTGCCACATCACCTACATTATCACCTACATTATCTGCAATAGTTGCAGGATTACGAACATCATCTTCCGGGATATTTTCTTCAACTTTTCCAACCAAGTCTGCTCCAACATCTGCAGCTTTAGTGTAAATTCCACCGCCAAGACGAGCAAATAAAGCTTGAGTGGACGCACCCATACCAAAACTGAGCATTATTACTGTAATCTGTCTTAAGGAAAAAGTTTCCGGAAATAAGTTCAAAATAAAAAACCATAATGAAATATCCAGGAGCGCAAGACCAACCACGGTTAATCCTAAAACAGCACCTCCCCGAAAGGCTATTTTTAGTCCTTTATTCAAACTTTCTGAACAGGCTTGAGTGGTGCGATTAGAAGCCAGAGTTGCCATATTCATTCCTATGAAACCGGCTAAAGCACTAAAAAAACCTCCAGTCAAAAAGGCAAATGGAACTAACCAATGTAGAACATGTAGCACCTGTGCCATTATATTAAAGACTATAAATGCCAGCAGGAAGAATAGTGCCACTACTTTGTATTGTTGTTTTAAATAAGCAAAGGCACCTTCTCTCACATAGCTTGCGATTTCTACCATACGAGCATTTCCTGGATCTGCTTTTTTCACTTGATGGAAAAATATTGCAGCAAAGATTAGAGCTGTGATTGCTCCAATTGGTGCAATGTACCAGAGTGTTGGAATCATATTCATCACCTCTATTCAGTAAGTATGTAATAGAAACTTTAATCTTTTGCTTTTCTATAATAATCTGCTCCTATTGTCAATATTTTTCTGTTTAAAACTTAATGAAGCAGGGCTAATATATTTCCTATCTCGTTATTTTACTGTATATTATGGAAATCAGAGAATCTAATGCTTAGAGTTCGTTATTATATCATCTTTAACTATTGAAATGGATAACATTGATATGAGATAAAGAATAATTTATTTGACAATACCAGTGTTTTAAGATTAAAGGATTAAAAGAATGGAAAAAATGAGGATAAAATAATATGGAATATATAGATTACAAAAAAGAAGTTAACTCAATGCTTTCCCAGATTTCTGAGATTCGGAGGTTACTTTGATCAGGAAGGGAAGCAAAAGCAGATAAATCAATTACAAGAAAAGATGAGTCAGCCAGATTTCTGGGAAAATCCGACGGAAGCCAAGAATATAAGCCGAAAACTTAGCCAGTTAAATGAAGAATTAGAGCATATTGGAACTCTTGACCGTTTAAAAGGGGAACTTGAGACCTATCTTCAGTTATTAGAAGAAGATTTTTCTCCTGCTCTATTTGAAGAAGCAGTGCAAGAGTTGCCAGCTCAAAAGCAGTTTATAGAAAAAGCTGAAATTGAATGCTATCTGAACGATAAATATGATTATGAAGATGCCATTCTGGTAATTCATTCTGGTGCAGGGGGCACAGAAGCTCAAGATTGGGCAGAAATGTTGCTTAGAATGTATACGCGTTGGGCAGAAGAGAATGGTTTTCAATATAATATTATAGACCTTCTTCCGGGTGAAGAAGCGGGAATTAAAAGTGTCAGTATGGAAATTAAGGGTCCCTATGCTTATGGAATGCTGAAAGCCGAAATTGGAATTCATCGTTTAGTTCGTATCTCACCTTTTAATGCTCAAGGAAAAAGACAGACTTCTTTTGCTTCAGTATATGTATATCCCGAATTTGAAGAAGATATTGAAGTTGATATTGATCCTAAAGACCTTAGAATTGATACCTATCGTTCCAGTGGTGCAGGAGGACAATATGTTAATACCACTGATTCTGCTGTAAGAATCACTCATATACCTACAGGCATTGTGGTTTCTTGTCAGAATGAGCGTTCTCAGATTCAAAATAGAGAGAAGGCTATGGCAATCCTGAAATCCAGACTTTATCAATACTATGAAGAGCAAAGAGAAGCTGAAAAACAAAAGGAAGAATCTGCTAAAAGTGATATTGGCTGGGGACATCAAATTCGCTCCTATGTGTTTCAACCTTATCAAATGGTTAAAGACCATCGCACAGGTTATGAAGTAGGGACAGTGGATAAAGTTATGGATGGTGATCTGGATAATTTTATTTATGCTTGGCTGAAACAAAAAGCATTAGAAAAAGCACAATGAGGGAAGATTGAACTATAAGAAGCTATTACCCGAAGTTGATTTACAAAATCTGCCAAATCATATTGGAATCATTATGGATGGAAATGGACGCTGGGCAGCAAAAAGACACCGTCCACGCGTTTATGGACATAGAGCTGGAGCTCGTGCAGTTCGCAAAGTAGTAGAGCTTGCCACGGAAATTAAACTCGGTTATCTAACTATCTATGCTTTCTCAACGGAAAACTGGAAGAGACCAGCAAATGAAGTTCAAGCTTTATTAAAACTATTAAAAGATTATCTAATTAAGGAACTACCAGAACTGAATAGAGAAAATATTAAAGTTAGAATTATAGGAACTCAGGACCGATTAGACCCTTCTTATTTAACAGAAATCCATCAACTTGCAGGAGAAACAGCGCAGAATACAGGTTTAAATCTTAATATTGCCTTTAATTATGGCGGTAGATTGGAAATTATAGAGGGAATCAAGAAGCTCTATCAATTGGCACAAAATAATCCTGAATTGGTAGATAATTTGACTCCTCAAACCTTTGGAAATTACCTTTATACTGCAGGTCAACCTGATCCAGATTTAATTATTCGCACCAGTGGTGAATATCGTTTATCCAATTTTTTGCTCTGGCAATCTGCTTATGCGGAAATTTACATCACAGAAACACTCTGGCCCGATTTTGATAAAGTTGAATTTCTCAAAGCAATAATTGATTTTCAAGGACGGAAACGTCGTTTTGGAGGTATTGAATCAGAATGACAGAATTGCAAAAAAGAGTTCTGGTCGCAGTAATATTTATTCCCATTCTTCTGGCAGTGCTGTATCTGGGTGGAGCTTATTTAGCTGTTACTTTTGCCCTAATTGTGATTCTTGGTTCTGCCGAATACATTGCAATGTTGCGGAAAGCCTCTTTTTCTGTTTCCTGGTACTGGTTAGCTATTATTTTTGCCGTGTTTGTCATTATGTCTTTTCTTACTGGATGGGAACTAATTATTGGGTGGATAATATTTTTTCTGGCAGTCCTGGAAGCATTGTTAAAATGGAATGAGCAAAAATCTATTCCTCAAATAGCTTTAGAGTTATTTGGTTTATTTTATATAGGTGTAATTCCTGCTATGTGTCTTCGTCTGGGTTTGAATTTTAGACATCCCAATCTGCTTTTATGGTTAGTAATTTCAATCTGGGTAACTGATTCTGTAGCCTATTTTATCGGAATGAGGTGGGGAAGACATCGGGGGATTTTCCCTATTAGTCCTAAAAAATCTATTGAAGGATTTATTGCAGGAATTATTGCTCCTTTTATTATTATGATTATATTATATAATATAGGAATTATCAAGAGTCATCAAGACTTGATTTTAGTTGCTGTTGCTGCTGGCATATTTGGACAATTAGGAGACCTGGTGGAAAGTATGATAAAACGCTTTTGCGGTGTAAAAGATAGCTCTAAATTAATTCCTGGACACGGAGGTATACTGGATAGATTTGACAGTATCCTTCTGGCTGGTTCTTTTTTATATTGTTCTTTAATAATACTACAATAAGTGAGGTGAAAAAAATGATTAAAAAGATTCTATTACCTGTTTTAATGCTGGGCTTTGTATCGCTGATATTTGCTCAAGCAGTAGACCTGTTTATCTCAGAATATGTTGAAGGTAGCTCCTATAACAAAGCTATTGAAATATTCAATGGAACTGGAGCTCCCGTAGACCTTTCTCAGTATACGGTTAAACTGGCTTCCAATGGAGGTGCCTGGTCTACAACTAATAGTGTTACCCTCTCTGGAACTTTAAACAATAATGATGTGTTTGTCATTGCTAATACTCAAGCAAATGCAGCTATTCAAGCAGTGGCAGATTTACTTCATAATGTTACTAATTTCAATGGGAACGATTGCATAGGTCTATTCCATGGAACAACCTTAATTGATATCATCGGTGTATATCAACAAGACCCTGGAACCGCTTGGCCTGTAGCTGGAATTGATGGTGCTACTTTAAATCATACCTTAATTCGTAAACCGGAAGTTATTCAAGGTAACACAGATTGGATTGCCAGTGCGGGTACAAATCTGGATAATTCAGAATGGATTGTCTATCCTCAAGATTATATTGATAATCTGGGTTCTCATACCTTCAATCCTGGTGGTTCTCAACATTGTGCCACTCCAACTTTTAATCCTCCAGGGGGTGTCTACACTGGGCCTATTTCTGTAACGATAAGTTCAACTACTCCAGGTGCTACTATCCATTATACTTTAGATGGGACAGATCCCACTGAATCTTCTCCAGTATATAACACTCCTATATCTTTACATACTAATACCACTCTCAAAGCAAGAGCTTATGCCAGTGGCTATGCTCCCAGCTATATTGCTACCGCAAACTATTTCTTTCCCATAGTAGTTAGTAATCTAACTGAATTGAGAGCTCAAACGGCAGGAGATGGAACCGTATATATGGTATCAGGAAAGGTGGTTTTAACTTTCCAGCAAAACTTTAGACATCAAAAATATGTTCAAGATTATCAGGCTGGAATTCTGATTGACGATCCTTCAGGTGTTATAACTACTACCTATAATCTACTGGATGGAATCACAGGTCTAACGGGGACTATTGCCTATTATAATAATATGCTACAATTGACACCCGTAATAGATCCAGGTCCTGCAACTTCTTCTAACAATGAAATTAATGTGCCTACCGTTACTATAGCTCAAATTAATGCCAATGTTGCCACTTATCAAGCTCGCTTAGTGCGCATTAGAAATGCTCATTTCTCCGAGACCGGAATCTTTGCTACGGGCCAAAACTATACTTTAATTGACGATACGGGCTCAATAGTCTTCCGCACTACTTTCTATGATGTAGATTATATTGGACAGCCCATCCCGACAGGAAATTTCAATATCTGGGTGTTGGTAAATCAATTCAATCAAACTCCACAGGTAACTGCTCGGATGTTATCCGATTGGAGTGATGTTCCTGTTAACGATGCTATAGAGACACCACAAGTGGCTCAGTTAATTGGAAATTATCCTAATCCTTTCAATCCCAGTACCACCATTTCTTTCTCTACAGCAAAAAATGAACCTGTTCAAATAACTATCTTTAACCAGAAAGGTCAGATAGTGAGAACCTGGGATATTGATTCTAAAGAAGATGGTATTCAGCATCTGGTTTGGGATGGAAGGGATCAAAATGGTAATCCCGTTACCAGTGGTGTTTATTACTATCGTATGAAATCAGGTAAATATTCGTCCAGTCGTAAAATGGTTTTAATGAAATAAACTTAAATTAAAAGCTGGTTCATTTAAAAACAGCTTAAAATAAAAGGTCTTGCCCATATATCTTTAGGTATAAAAAGCAAGACCTTTTTTATATTTACTTTATTATGAAAAGCTTATAACGAACCATATCATATAGATGCTTATATTACTTTAAAATCAGCAAAAGTTTCTCTATCCTTACGCTTTCCTGCCTCTCACTTATGAAAAGAGCTAAG
>ERZ795052.5953-NODE-5953-length-11497-cov-36.681437_pt1 | contig 11497 bp, 10 predicted proteins | sample MGYA00375136_ERZ795052 | MGnify/ENA primary metagenome ERZ795052 (study PRJEB30181, sample SAMN05720156) | activated sludge metagenome | isolation source: Anaerobic digester | place: Japan | collected 2015-05-26 ... | reverse complement strand
TTTAGGAACTTATTGACTTATGCATTATGTTGAAAAAATATTTAAATTGTATATAATTTTTTAAGAGCCTTCTTATCCTGAGAGGTGGAGGGAACTGGCCCTAAGAAACCCAGCAACCTAAATCACAAAGATTTAAGGTGCTAAATCCAGCAGGCTCAATAATTGCCTGGGAGATAAGAAGGTTGTCCTCTCCCAGAGTTACTATATAGGAGGTATTATTATGAGAAAATATCTTTATACTTCAGAATCTGTAACTGAAGGCCACCCAGATAAAATAGCAGATCAGATTGCTGATAGTATTCTTGACGAATGTTTAAAAGTTGACCCCTTTTCAAGAGTTGCATGTGAAGTTATTGTTACTACTGGTTTAATCCATATTGCTGGAGAGATAACAACAAAAGCAAGAATAGACTTTCAGGAGATCGCAAGGAATGTAGTAAAAGAAATTGGTTATGATAAAGATGAATATGGTTTTAATTATGAAAGTCTTGGTGTAATAGTTTCTGTAAAAGAGCAATCGCCAGATATTGCTCTGGGAGTAAATAAATCTCTTGAATCAAAAGAAGGAAAAATGGAAGAAACTCTTGGCGCAGGAGATCAAGGAATAATGTTTGGTTATGCCTGTAATGAAACAGAAGAATATATGCCAATGCCAATAATGTTATCTCATAAACTTGTAAAAAGGCTTGCTGAAGTCAGAAAAAATGGAACATTACCATATCTAAGACCAGATGGTAAATCACAGGTAACAGTTGAATATAATGATTTAAAACCAAAAAGAGTTCCTAAAATTGTACTTGCTGCTCAACATAATCCTGACATCCCTATAGAAAAAATTAGAGAAGATTTAATTAAATATGTTGTTAAAAATGTTATCCCAGAAGAAATGCTGATAGATACTGAATATTATATCAATCCAACTGGAAGGTTTGTTGTTGGAGGTCCAAGGGGTGATACAGGATTAACAGGAAGAAAAACGATTGTAGATACATATGGTAGTATGGCAAAAAATGGTGGAGGGTGTTTTTCTGGAAAAGATGCAACAAAAGTTGATAGAAGCGCATCATATATGGCAAGATATGTGGCTAAAAATATTGTTGCTGCAGGAGTTGCTGATAGAATTGAAATTCAAATTGCATATGCTATTGGAAAAGCAAATCCTATCTCTATATTTGTTGATACATTTGGTACAGGAAAAATTCCAGATGAAGAGATTGAAAATTTTATCGAGAAAAATATAGATTTTACACCTCTTGGAATGATAAATAAACTTGAATTAAGAAAACCTATATTTAAAAAAACTGCAGTATATGGACATTTTGGATGGGAGGGATACTCCTGGGAAAAACTCGACCTTGTCCCACTCTTTAAATCACTCATCAAATAAAATAGTTGATGTTTTAATTGAAGATATTCCTTTAAAAAGTGATTATCCACTATATTCTTTTTCTTTTCCAGTAGAGTTAGAAGATGAAATTGATGTAGGAAAAAGAGTTTTTGTCCCTTTTGGTAAAGGAAACAGATTAAAAAAGGGTGTTATTGTTAATGTCGGCGAGGGTAAGGGGGATAATTTGAAAAACATTTTCGGTTTAGTATCAAAATATAAAATAATTGATGAAAATGGGTTGAGAGTCCTTTTCAAATTAAAAGATAAATATTATATACCAATAAATAGTTTATTAAAAAAATTTACTCCTCTTGGAAAAAGTAAAAAGGGTGAAGAATTTATTGTTTTAAAAGATGGCTACGAAAATAAAATCAAAAAAAATGAAAAAAGAAAAATTGATTGTATAAATTTTATCCTTGAAAATGATGGTTCAATAAAATTAAATACTTTAAAAAAATTTTTTTCAACAAATTTAATAAAAAACTTAGAAAATAGAGGAATCATAGAAAAAATTTATAAGATAGAGAAAGAGAGGGAAATAACAAAAAAAGATTATGAAAATTTCAATGTAACTAAAGAAGAAATTAAAATTCCTGATAAACTGATAATATCTGGATTAAATTATGTTGAAAGATGGAAATATTATAAAAAAATATTAGATGATGCAATTAAGAGTGGAAATAGAGCAAAAGTTATATTTCCTGAAAGAATTTATGTTGATGATTTCTATGATTTTTTACCAGATGAAATAAAAAAAATCACATACAAAGTTACAGGTGAGTTTGGTAAAAAAATTAGAGAAGATCTTTTTCAGGGAATTGAAGAAGGGTATGTTAAATTAATTATTGGAACTGCATTTTCTCTTCTTCTACCTTTAAGTGAAAAATTGATAATAATTGATATGGAGGATAGATTTAGAAATGTTGAAGAGCTTTTAAATGTTAATGTATATGAGATTGTTTCAAGTTACATTGAAGGAAGTGATAAAAAAGTTATATTTGGTGCATATTTTCCATCTTTAAATCTTTCTTTAAAAGCGAAAAGAAAAAATATTGAGATAAAAAAAGAGAAATTGCATTTAAAAAATATAAAAATTATATATAACAGAGAGGATCTTTTAATAACTCCTGAAATTAAAAATGTTATAAACAAAAATAAAGATAAAAAAATATTCATCTTTTATCCAAGAAAAGGCTATTTCACATATTTTGTTTGTGATGAGTGTGGATATGTTGAAAAGTGTCCAAATGATGGTGTACCATTAACATATTTTTCACAGAAAAATAAACTTGTTTGTAAAATATGCGGATTTGAAAAAAATCTTTTTGATTTTTGTCCTGTTTGTGGTGGTATAACTATGAAATTCACATCTCCAGGAACCGAAAGAGTGAAAGAAAGAATTAAAAAAATTTATAAAGATAGAAATGTTTACCAACTTGATGAATCAATAACAGAAGGAAGTAAAAAGAAAAGAGAGGAAATAGAAAAAGAGTTCATGCAAAAAGGAAACATTATTGTAGGTACGAATATGATTTTACCGCTCCTTAGAAAAGTTAATGATTTTATCTTTATCTTTTTGAATATAGATTTTGTTTTGAATTTTCCAGAATATGACTCCTTTGAAAATGTTTTTTATCTGATTTTAAGAGTCTTAGAAGAAGGTGAGATTAAAAATGGTAAAGTATTCATACAGACAAAATTTCCTAAAAATATAATCTTTGAATCATTGAATCAAAAAAATCCATACCTTTTCTTAAATGAAGAACTTAAAAGAAGAAAAGAATCAAAATTTCCGCCATATGCAAAATATATAACAATAGAAAACTTTGATGTATCATATACAGAATCCTTAAAAAAAATAAAAGACAATGAAGATGAAATCTATTTTGAGGATAATGTTGTTAAAATAAAAACTAAAAATATAGAGAGATACAAAGAGATATTTGATAAAATTAAATTTAATAGTAGAATAATAATAAAGGAGTTTTGAATGAGTAAGATTTTAACTATTGGAAATCCAGTTTTAAGAAAAAAATCTCAACCTGTAAAAAAGGTTGATAAATATATTGAAAAACTCGTTGAGGAGTTAAAAAAAACTTTAATAAAAAGTGAAATACCTGCAGTAGGTTTGTCTGCTCCTCAAATTGGTGAACTTTTAAGAGTTATTATTTATAGAGATAATGATAAAATTCACACTCTCATTAATCCAAAAATAATAAAAAAAGAGAAAAAAATTACATTTGAAGAGGGATGCCTTTCTATTCCAGGAGTTTTTGGAAATGTTGATAGGGCAGAAAAAATATACGTTCAAGCTTTAAATCTTTCTGGAAAACCTATAGAAATAGTAAAAGAGGGGGTACCTGCAGTAATAATTCAGCATGAGATAGACCATCTTGAAGGTATTTTATTTGTCGATAGAATAAAAGATGTAAAAAAATTAAGAGTCGAAGAAGGCTATAACATACCAGAAGAGTTATTAAACAGAGTTTAATGAATATTATTTTTTTTGGTTCTGATTCTTTTTCTCTACCATTTTTAGATGATTTAAATAAAAAATATAAAATATCTCTCGTAGTTACAACAAAAGATAAGGTTGGTGGGAGAGGTTTAAAAGTTATTGAGACGCCAACAAAGATTTATGCAAAAGAGAAAAATATTCCATTTATTGAAGTTTCAAAGATAAAGGAATGTTTTGAAGAGATAAAAAAATATAATGTTGATATAGGTGTAGTTGTTTCATTTGGAAAAATTATACCAGAAAGTGTAATTGAATTGTTTCCAAAAGGTATAATAAATCTTCACCCTTCACTTCTTCCAAAATATAGAGGTCCAAATCCAATAAGGTGGCAAATTTTAAATGGTGAGAAAGAGAGTGGAATCACAATTATGAAACTCACAAAAGATGTCGATGCTGGACCAATTTTATTACAAAAGAAGATAGATATTGATGAAAAAGATAATTATACAAAACTCACAAAAAAATTAATAGAAATAGGTAAAGAATGTTTAAATGAAGCATTAGAACTAATTAAAAATGGAAAAGATATTTGGGTTGAGCAAAAAGGAGAAGCATCATTAGCTCCAAAATTTGATAAAGATTTTGAAAAATTGGATTTTAATTTAGAGGGAGAATATTTAAAAAGAAAGATATTATGTTTATCATTTGAACCTGGGGCTTATGCATTTTTTAGAGGAAAAAGGATTAAAATTTTAGATTGCTCTATAGTCGATAAGAAATATGAAGGAGATTTTGGAGAAATTGTTTTTGTGAATAAAGAATCTTTTGGTATAAAAACAAAAGATAAAATTCTAATTCCTGAAATTCTTCAACTCGAGGGAAAGAAAATTATGACTATAAAAGAATTTATAAATGGCTATAAACCAAAACTAAAAGAAATATTTTCCTGATAAAAACTTCCACATAGTGTACAGGGTGCCTGTCCCCCTGTACACTATCAATAGATTTCGAGAAATCTGTCTAACTCCCAATTTGTAATATGAGTTCTAAAACTATCCCATTCCTCATTTTTTGCTTCAATAAATTTTTCTATGATATGCTCACTTAGAGAATCAACTAAAACTTTATCTTTCAAAAATTCCTCTTTTGCTTCCATTAAACTTCCGGGCAAACTATCTATTCCCATTTTTTCTCTCTCATCTTTAGTTAAATTGTAAATATCAATGTTAGTGGGTTCCCCAGGGTCAATCTTATTTCTAATTCCATCAATTCCTGCAGCAAGAATAACTGAAAATGCAAGATATGAATTACAGGATGGGTCAGGAGATCTAAACTCAACTCTTCTATATTTTCCGTTCGCCGACGGAACTCTTATTAAAGCAGATCTATTTCTTAATGCCCACGAGATATAAACAGGAGCTTCATATCCAGGTACAATTCTCTTATAAGAATTTATCAAAGGATTCGCAATAAAACAGATTCCTTTTGCATGTTTCAATATTCCTCCAATAAAATATAGTGCTTCATTTGAAAGTTCATATTTTCCATTTTTATCATAAAAAATATTCTCATCTCCTTTAAATAAGGATAGGTGAGTATGCATTCCTGAACCATTAATTCCATAAACTGGTTTTGGCATAAATGTAGCATGAAGTCCATATTTTAATGCAATTGTTTTTGTCACAAGTTTAAAAGTTATAACATTATCTGCTGTTCTTAAGGCATCTGAATATCTAAAATCAATTTCATGTTGACCCTCTGCAACCTCATGATGTGATGTTTCAATTTCAAAACCCATCTCTTTAAGTGTCGTCACAATCTCTTCTCTAACTTTTTCGCCTAAATCTATTGGCAATAAATCAAAGTAGCTTCCATGATCATGAGTTATTGTTGTAGGTTTTCCATTTGCATCTCTTTTGAAAAGGAAAAATTCTGCTTCAGGACCTGTATTAAATACATATCCAAACTCATCTTTAACCTTTTTTAGTTCTCTTTTTAAAATATATCTTGGGTCTCCTAAAAATGGAGTTCCATCAGGATTTAAAACATCACAAATCAATCTGCCAACTACACCTCCATCTATTGTCCATGGAAGTATGGTAAATGTATCTGGATCAGGAAGAAGGAGCATATCTGATTCCTGAATCCTCACAAATCCTTCAATAGCTGAACCATCAAAAAGTAATCCATTATATAAACTATTTTCAAGTTCTGCAACTGGTATCTCTACATTTTTTGGAATACCAAGTATGTCTGTAAACTGTAGCCTTATGAAAACTACATTTCTCTCTTTTACAAAATCTAAAATATCTTTCTTTTCCATTTTATTTACCTCCTAAAATAAATTTAAAGTATAATAAGAATTTTCTTTATGTCAACTATTTGTTACCGCAGAGTGGTATATTCGCTTATAGTGAAAAAAATCATAAAATTTATATTATTTTTTTAATTTTACAATTTACCTTTCTCAAAAAAATTATAATATAATAAAAATATAAAATTTATATTTTGGAGGTGTGTAATGTTATCAAATATTCCATTTAAGTTAGAAAATGTCAGTAAAGAAGAACTTGATAATGAAATTTTAAGGGTTGGTATAATTGCAGAACTTGATGCAATAAACCTTTATGAACAACTTGCGTCAATGACAAAAGATACCTCCCTTAAAAAGGTTTTTCTTGATATTGCAAAAGAAGAGAAAACTCATGTTGGTGAATTTTTAACATTACTTTTGATGAAAGATAAAGAAGGTGAAAAGGAACTTAAAAATGGAAAGGAGGAAGTCAAAGAACTTTTAGAAAAGAAATAATTTTTAGGGTCAGGTCTTAAAATTTGTTTTTCGGGTTAGACATTGTATTGCAACAAAGTTTTTAAATTATATTGTTTATTTTTTAAACAGGAAAAAATAATTAAAATAAAATTATAAAAATAATAAATAAATTAAAATGTTATAATTTTTTTATGAAAATAATTGACATATCAACACCTAATATTTTAATTGATTATGAAAAATTAATAAAAAATATTGAAGAGATGTCAAATTTTGCGAAAGTTTATGGAAAAAATTTAAGACCAATGATTAAAACTCACAAATCAGTTGAAATAGCAAAGATTCAAGAAAAGTATGGAATTACTGGAATTCAATGTGCAAAACTCTCTGAGGCTGAAATTTTTGCAAATAATGGCTTCAATGATATTTTTATCTCAAGTGAATTAGTTGATTATAATAAGTTGGAAAGAGCAAAAAAACTTTCAAAAATTTTAAATAAACTCATCTTAGCAGTTGATTCTTTCGAGGGAATAAGAAATTTAGGCGAAGTTTTTAAAGATGAAAAAATATTTGTAAGAATTGAAATAGATTCAGGTCACCATAGATGCGGAGTAAAGGCAGAAGATGTTTTAAAACTTTACAAAGAGATTGAAAAATATCCAAACCTAATTTTTGAAGGAGTTTTTACACATGGAGGTCAGGTATATTTATCAAAAAACAAAGAGCAAAGAGAGGAATTTTCTTATGATGAAGCAAATGAAGTTTTAAAAGCAAAAAAAATCCTTGAAGAAAATAATATTAAATGTGAAACTGTAAGTATTGGTTCAACTCCATCTGTCTATATTGGAGGAAAAATTGATGGAATAACAGAGATTAGGCCAGGAAATTATGTTTTTTATGATTATAAACAGGTTAAATTAGGAGTTGTCAAATTAGACAGAGTTTCTCTTTTTGTAATTTCTCAAGTTATAAGTAGACCAGAAAAAGATAGAGTTTTAATAGATGCCGGAAGTAAAGTATTAAGTCTTGATTATGTTTTAGAAGATGATGAAAAAGTATATGGATATATTTTGGAACATCCTAATGCAAAAATATATAATTTATCAGAAGAGCATGGGTGGGTAAGGATAAATGAAAATTCTAAAATAAAAATTGGTGATAAAATAACAATTATTCCAGTTCATTCCTGTCTTGTTGTTAATAATTTTGATCATTTTTATTTTATAAAAGAGGATGAAATAATAGAAAAAATCAAAATTGATGCAAGAGGAAAATTTGAGTAAAACTATTTTATAATTTAAAAAAATAATAGTTTACAAAAGTAGGCTGTCTGTTTTTGTAAACTATATTTAAAATTGGAGGATATATGAGTAATTTTAAAAGTAAAAGTTTAAAAAATTTCGGTATTGAGGTTGAAATTCCAGAAAGTTATGATTTTCTTGAAACTGAATCTTTGAATTATATTGAAGAATCATTAAAAAATTATAAAAAAGCAAAAGAGATGTTTAATCTTCTTGTTAAAGACCCAGAGGTGAGAGCTGATTGGGATCTGTCAAATTTTATTGCAGTTAAAAAATTGAAGTATAACGATCATGGTGAAGTTCATGCAAAAATTGTATGTGCATCTGCTTTAAAAATGCTTGATATTCTTCTCGAAAAAGATATAAAACCAGATTTCATAAAAGAAGGTGGAGGAGACGAAGATGATGAACATTTAATTGTAATGACAGGAGCACTTTTACATGACATTGGAAACCAAATTTATAGAGAAAATCATCCTTTACATTCTACATACCTTGCAATACCAATTCTGAATAGAATACTTCCAAACTTTTATTCAGATATTGAAAATAGAACTGAAGTAAGAGGTTTTATTTTGAACTCTATTTATGCCCACGATGCTGATATTCCAGATTTCATAATTGAGGCAGCACTAATTGGAATTGGAGATGCAACAGATATGACAAAAGGAAGAGGAAGAAAGGCTTATGATCTTGGTAGTTTATCAATTCATACAATTTCAGCTTTATCAATAGAGAGGGTCTTAATATTAAAAGGAGAGGAAAAAGCAATAGAAATTGTTATCGAGATGAGTAATTCATCTGGAATCTTTCAGGTTCAAGAAATTCTCGGAAAAAAGATAATTGGTGGCCCACTTGAAGATTTAATCTCTCTTAAAGCTACCGTTACACCAAGTGATGTTGATTATGATAAAAGAATTGTAAGATCGATAACGCTTAAAGGAAGAAATTTTGTATCCTTTTAATTTTTATTTTGAAAAAGGAATACTATAAAATTTATAAACTTTAAACATTTTTTAAAAATTTTTAAAGGAGGAGCTATGAAAAAGTTAATTTTAATAAGCTTAATCATCTTATTTTCATTTTCTATCTTAAGTTGTGGTAAAAAGGTTATTAAAAATGATATTAATGTGACTGTCTTTGATAATAAAAACAACCCCTTAAAAGATGTTAATCTATCTCTTGATGGAAAGATAGGAAAAACAGACGAAAATGGAAAATTTACTTTCCCTCAGATTGAAGAGGGGACATACACTTTAATTGCATCAAAAGATGGTTTTTTAGATAGTAGCGAAAACATTTTGATTTCTGAAGGAAAAAAACAGGAGATAAAAATAACTTTAAAAGAAAAACTGGCTTCTGAAGAGATCAAAGATTTTTCAGATATTGATAGTTTCGAGATGACTATTGAATACAAAACTCAGGATGATTCAGAAGAGCAAAAAATAGAAATAATAAGAGAAAATTATGGAGAAAAAGAGTATATAAAGGTTATAGACTTAAAAATAGAAAAAATCACTACGGAACTATTAATAAATGGAGATAAAGCTAAAATTCGTTATGAGGGAGAGGAGTGGTATGAATTACCAAAAGAGCAGATTGGAAGTATATCAGAAAGTTTTTGGTCTTTAGCTAAAGATATAGTTAATAGTGTTAGAGAAGATTATAACTATGGCGTGAAAACACCCGAAGGAGAAATTTCATATTCAGTTGATAAAATAGGTGATGAAATTGTCAATGATTACAGTACGACAAAATATATCATAAAAGGTAAAACAATAGAAATGAACAATGGAGAGATTCAGTTAGAATACCAAATATGGATTATAAACAAAGGAGATTATAAAAATTATCCATCAAGAGTGATTTTTAAATACAATGCAAAGGAGGGCGAATTAATTTATAAAATAGATATTTATAAATATGGAGAAGCCAAGGTGCCTAATCTTTAAATTAATTTTTAAGAAGTGATACAATTATGAAATAGGTAAAATAATTTGTTATAATTCTTTTATAGAGTATATAAGGAGGTTTTATGGATAAAGCATCTATTGGTGTTTTTGGTGGCACAGGTTTTTATAAATTTTTTGATAATATGGAAGAGTTTGTTGTCGAAACTCCATATGGTTCAACATCAACTTCAATTTCTATTGCTGAAATTTATGGGAAAAAAGTCGCTTTTTTACCAAGGCATGGAAAAAATCATGAGTATCCACCACATAAAATTCCATATAGAGCAAACTTATGGGCAATGAAAAAATTGGGAGTTGAAAGAATAATTGCCCCTAATGCTTGTGGAAGTCTTCAACCTCACATTAAAGTTGGAGATTTTGTTATTTGCGATCAATTTGTTGATAGAACCTCCGGAAGAGTTTCAACATTTTATGATGGGCCAATAACAACACATATTGGAATGGCAGAACCATACTGTCCTGAATTAATGCAAATCGCAATAAATAATTTAAAAAAGCTTGGATATCCTCATCATGAAAAAGGAACGGTTGTTGTAATTGAAGGACCGAGGTTCTCAACACTTTCTGAAAGTAAATGGTTCACATCAATGGGATGGGAAGTTATAAATATGACCCAATATCCAGAAGTTGTTTTAGCAAGAGAGCTTGAAATGTGTTTTTTAAATATATCAGTTGTTACCGATTATGATGTAGGTCTTGTCAGTAACGGAAGTGTAGAACCAGTTTCACATGAGATGGTTACAAAAATTTTTGATGAAAATTTAGAGAAGCTTAAAACTTTAATAATAGATATAATTAAAGATATACCAGATAAAAGAGAAAAATGTAAATGTGGAGAAACTCTTAAAGGAGCAAGAGTATCTGGTGAGAATTTTATTTCACTTTTTTAAATTAAAATTTTTTGGAGGTAAAAATGGAGATTAGAGAAGCTAAGATTATGGGAGGCGTGGGTTCAATTCTAACACTCTTGGGATTTATTCCAACTATTGGCTGGGTTCTTTCAATAGTTGGTTTAATTTTACTTTATTTATCAATAAAGAAAATTTCTGAAGCAGTGGCAAGAACTGAAATTCTAACAGATTTTACTAAAGCAATAATTCTTTCAATTGTAAGTGTCATTTTCTTTGCATTTGGAGGAGGAGCAACCTTTTTTGGTATTTTCTCATTGATTAAAGGTGGTGGTGGTTTTGCTCTTGCAATAATTCTCTTTATTATTGGTTGGATAATAGCAATAATTGGTTCTTATTTTTATTATCAAGCACTTTCAAAAACTGGTGAATCAACTAAAATTAATACTTTCAGAACCGCAGGTCTACTTATTTTTATTGGAAATATACTATTGATTATTTTTGTTGGAGGAATTGTTGGATTGATTGGTAGAATCTTTGAAATTATTTCGTTTTTCTCCCTCCCAGATACAATATAAGAGTCAAACAATCTGAGGTTAGATTTTTAAATATAAAACAGATATGTTAATATAAACCCAAACTTCTAAAATATATTAATTTTTATCTTTAATTATTGGAAAAAGGATAATTTTTCAATATATTAACAGTTAAAGCATCTGTTGGGCAAACTTCAATACATTTTCCACATCTTATACAATTT
>ERZ795052.5949-NODE-5949-length-11503-cov-7.790793_pt1 | contig 11503 bp, 13 predicted proteins | sample MGYA00375136_ERZ795052 | MGnify/ENA primary metagenome ERZ795052 (study PRJEB30181, sample SAMN05720156) | activated sludge metagenome | isolation source: Anaerobic digester | place: Japan | collected 2015-05-26 ... | reverse complement strand
TTGTGATAAATATTCTGCATCTCCGATTTTAGGATCACAGATAATATCTTTTTTTAAAACTTCTTCTTTAGTAATAACATTGACACCTTCTCTACTATAGTCTTCGTCAGTAAATCCTAAAACATTACCATATCCTGTTTCTATATACATAGATTTTTTGTTTTTGATAGATGGTATATGCTTGGGTATCAAGCATCTTCTTTTTTCATTTTCTTTTGTACTGATTGGAAATCCTATTGTTTTCATATACATGTCCTTTCTAAATGTTTAATAATCAATATAAAATATGATAAATGATATTATATCATAGTGAGTATGATTTTTTATGTTAATCGTTTAATAGTTTTTTTGTTTATATTATGTATTATAATTATTGAAAATGCCTAAAATAGCTCCCAAATATATTGATCTTCTAAATTCATTTTTCTAAAATTAATATCAGCGAACTTAAAAAAAAATAATTTCATAATCCATTTTCTTTAAAATATTTTTCTAATAATTTTTTATCCATACCATTTCTATAAGGATTAGCATTATGTTTAGAGCTAAAAATATTTTTGTAATCTGTTAAAGCGATTATCTTTTTCATTACTTTTTCAAATGTTTAATTATTGTTTTTGTATTAAATAACTTTGTAATATTTCCTTTTTGAACGAAAATAAAATTAAACACCGGGTTGATTTTTATGATTTTTAGTTTATTTATAATGGTTGATATTCTGAAATAACGTAATCCTCTTTTCCTGAAACCAAACCTTTTATTTCACTAACAAAATTAATTTCACATTTAGACCCAGGAAAATAACTTTTATAGTTTTCAATAATATAACTATATTTTTGATGGGATTCATCATTTTTATTTTTCATTTTTAGCAGCACCAAAATATCACCATTTTCATCTTGTTTTATTTGAAATTTATCAATTTTATTATATAAAATTTGATTCTCAATTTTATGATAATCTAAATTAGGATAAAGCATTACCGGTAGCATAGTTGGTGATATTGGAACTCCTTCTTTATTGTAAAGCAGTTTGCCATTGCGACCCATAACTTCACCTAACAATCTGGATTTTCTTCCACAAGAACATAAATCTTTTTTTATATATGACATGTCACCAACACTATAACGTAAAAATGGGAAAGCATAATTATACAAATCGGTAGTTATAACATTTCCTAATTCACCATCCGGTAACACATTACCATCTTTATCAGTAATTTCAATAATACATCTTTCTTCAGTAATATGTAAACCTTCATGCATATAACATTCATGTGCAGAAATACCGCCATCTCCAGCTCCATAATTATCAAAAACTGGAGCATGAAAAATCTCTTGTATTTTTGCTCTATATTGAGGTAATAAAACTTCACCTGTAGTTAAAATGAGTTTTATTGGTACTGTAGGTAGCTTATTCTCTTCAATGTACCTGGCAAATACAAAAAGTGTAGATGGATAGCCTCTAATAGCAACAGGTTTTATCTTTATAAAGTTTTTATAATGCCTTTCCATATCAGCAGCTTTCATGTTTAAACTGCTGAATTTGAAGTTTCGCATTAAATATTTTTCAAAAATATCTTTTTTGTTTATTCCTTTTTTATCAGAAACCAAGGAATGCCCTGCTATCGTAAATATCTTTTCCCCTAGATGGAAACCATACCAACTCCATGCCCTGAAAGTACTTGCCCATGACATACTCCAAGTCTGCATGTCCGTCTGAAATTGTAATGGAACCCCCGTACTGCCACCCGTTGAGTGTTTTTTTGTTTTTCGATTAGCAACATCTTTTGCTATAAGTTTGTCATAGTTATCCCTTATCAATTGTTTAGTAAGAATGGGAATTTTTAATAAATCTTCACTACAGTTGATATCAGATGGTTTAATTTTGTTTTTATCAAATAAGTCAGTGTAGTATGGTACATTATTATAACAATGATGAATTAACTTAACTAAACTTTCATTTTGAAGGTTTTTTATTTGTTCTTTAGTTAACCAGTCTGTGTTTAATAAGTACTTATATTTTTTTAAAATTTCACTGCCATTAATTAATTCTCCAATTGGGAATAAAATTTTTTGGTCTAAAATTGAATATAATGAATCCATTTTTTATTTATTTCATTGTTGAAAGATTTCACAATATTGATTGATCAAGTTTTTATTATTAAAAATATTTATAATTTTATTTGGGTTTTGTTTAAAACATATTTTATTTTTTTCAAAATTATTGAATATTTCCTGTAGTTCATAGCTCAATTCTGAAACATCATTTATTTCTTCAATCTTAAGTTTTTTTGCAATAAAACTTGAGTAGGGTAACCATTTACAAGTTATAACAATACGTCCAGTATTGAAGTGCTTCAATCATTGATGCGGCCAATTGATCAGATTTTTTCATATTAACAAAAATGTCAGAGCCTTACAATAAAGCTAAATATTCTTCGGCAGGTAAATAAGTAGTTAGAAAAATGCATTTGTAAGCTTTCAATTTTTGCTTAGGTAAGTTATAATTCTGCTTTTATCTTGGTCATAGTTCCTAGATTCTGAATAAGTAAGAGGAAATATTAATATAATTTCAGATGTGTTTATTGAACCTTTTTGTTCTAAGCTATCAATGATTTTTAGGTTGTTGTTCATTCCCCGATGCATTAGTTCCTAAAAATATAATTTTATTATATTGGCAATATTGTAATTTTTATATGCCTTTTATAAATATTTTTCAATTTATCAATTGAAGGAATTTGTAAAGGAAAATTTTTTGTTTTTTCATTTAAATAGTTATATGAGCTCATAATTCGTATAATTTTAAATATTCACTTTTTAGATTACGTAAAGTTAATTTTTCAAAGGTTTGGTAGCCATTATCTATTATTTTTTGTACTTCGGCTTGATTATTTAAAACATATAATATTTTATTTGTCAATTGTTCTTTATTATTTGGTTCTATAAGAAAACCATTTATTCCATCAGTAATATAATCTGGGATACCACCTACATTAGTACTAATAACAGCTAGACCACAAGCTAATGCTTCAAATAATGATAACGGCATATTATCTTTATTTGAAGGATTTATAAAAATATCAGAGGTATTTAATATTTCTCCAATTTTGGAATTTGGTACTCTGCCTACAAACTCAATATCATCAATATTTTCTTTTTTTACCAATTCAAAAATTTCATTTTTTAATTTACCATCACCAACTATTTTAAGTTTTGCATCAGGAACAACTTTTTTTAAATCTTTAAAAGTCATAATAACTAATGGAATATTGTATACTTCATCTAATGTGCGAGTTACTATTAAATTTGGTTTCAAAATATCTCTTTTTTTAAAATATACATTGTCATCTCTAATAATATTAGGTAAATATTTAGATTTTATAGAATTATCATTGAGAATATTTTGTAAATATTTAGATGGGACTGTGATAATATCAGCTTTATTCAAATAATACATTACCTTTGTTTTATATTTATTAATAAATTCATCTAGTCCACCACCATGATATGTAATAATTATTTTTTTCTTTAATAAACTCCCAATTATTACTCCTATCACTATTGGGAAAAAACCAAAGAATGAACAGCCGTGAATATGAAAAATATCATATTTACGTCCTTTGATAAATAAAACAAAAGGCATTAATATCCGTTTTAAAATATTATCTTTGGTATTGAATAAATCTATTTGATTTATATTATCATTAAAATATTCAAGTGAAATTTCTATTTGACCTGATATGCCACCAACAGATGGTTTATAATTTGCAATAAGTAAAATTTTGGCCATTTATTTTAGATTTGTTTTGATAAATTCTATCAATTTTTTGCTTTCATTAACATAGTCAAAGACTTCTAGTGCTTTTAGATAGCCATTATTAGCTATTTGCTTAGCTCTATCATAGTCGTCAAAAACATTAATCATTTTGTTAGCAATAGATTCTGCATTTTCTGGCTCTGCTAGGAATATTTCTTTATTATCTTGTAAATAATTCTCGATATCACCAACTTTAGTAGCAATAATGGGATTTTTAGTCATTAAATATTCTCCTAATTTCCAGGGGAAACCGTGGTTAGCAAATTCTGAATTACTGCGGCATACAAGTAATAGACTTTTTGTTGCTCAAACATAGCCAATTAAATGAATCTATAATTATCAAATTTATCACTTTGAATCAGTTCATTGTGTTTTATGTTTTTAATTCTAATGCCACAATCATCCAATCGGTCGTATTTTACTCTTAAATCATAATAATCGTTGATATTTTCCAATCCGATAATTTGATTAATAAGATTTTGCAGTAGTTTTTTTACTAAGTGGGAGCCAATAAAGACCGCGGAACCTGTTATTAATATTTTCATAGACTTTCCTTAACTAACAATGGTTTTAACTTTTTGCTAACAATGTTTTCCCACTGGTAGTCCAAAAGTGTTTTTCTTATTTTGTAGGATTTGATATTCTCTCTAATTATATATATATGCACTAAAGCATTATAAAAATCTTCTGAATTGTCATTACAAAGTACACCATTATCTTCTGATATATATTTTATATTTTCTTTAGTCTTTGTGGCAATTGTGTATAATCCGGACAATGCATATTCAAAAATTTTAGTAGAAGGTTGTACATCATAAAAATCAGTTATGGGAACATAACAAACACCGATATTCGTTCTATCAAAAAATTCCTTTAATTGTTCATGGTTTTTTCTTCCGTGAAATTTAATAACGTTATCCATTTTAAATTTTGTTATTAGTTTTTTAATATTGTCTTCATTTTTACCAAAGCCAATTATATCATAAGTAATCTTAATTTTTGTACCATATTCTGTGTAAAATTTTTCGACTCCTATTATTGTATCCTCTATTCTTCTTTTATTTAAAGTGCCAACATATAACAAGTTAAATTCCTCAAAACTTTTATTTAAGCTACTAATTATAGGAGCACCTAAAGGAATGATATTAGTTTTACTTTCTGGCAGTTTTAATAAATCTTTTAGATTTTCAGAAATAGTTATTACTTTATTGAAAGGAATAGTACTTATTCTGGTCAACAAATTTCTAATTTTACGAATAAAGATATTTGAAGTTAAATCACCGGTACGGATATCAATTAGCTTATTTTCTGCTTTAGACAATAATGCCACTAAAAAAATAAATTTAAAACGTACAATAAAAAGCCAATTGTACTTATTCTTGTAGCTAAGCTTAATGGATATGAAAATAAAACTTAGTAATCTTGATATTTTATTACGATTATATGGTAGATATATTACATTTACTCCATGAAGAGTAATTTTCTCTAAATTCATATCGAAGCATAAGTAATCTATTTCAAAATCATTTCTTAGATATTCACAATAGTATTTATGGCCTGCAGAGTATCCGAATTGATTAGGATTTATAATTAATATTTTTTTTTTCATATTGATGATATTCCAATAAGAGTTAAAATTTACATTTGAGAATTGTAAACAGCATTATGGAGATATAAGATTTTCATTATTTTCCCTTTTTAAGTTATTGTTCATAAATTTATTACTTTTAATTGACATAAAAATTATGCAAAGCACAATAATTTCACAGATTATAATCATATGCTTAAACCAGTGCCATTTCACGTTTATTATAATAACTCCAATAGTTGGAATAAAACACGATAAATAATAATATGACAGCCGACTGGCTGCTGTAAACCACCTGATTGTAGTAAAACAGAAAATCCCAGAGATAATAAAAAATGATAACGGCAGCCAGTCTTTTGTCATGCAATGTTATTATGATTGCTATGGCCAGCAGAAACATGAGTATTGTACCCAAATAGCCAAACGAATACAACATAGCACCAGCCTCACCCATTAAACCACTATGTTCAATTCCATAATCTGAACGGCCTGTGGCAGTAAAACGGCCGCGAGCCCTGGTAGCAACCTCATATCTGCCTTTTCCCCAAAGAAGTTCTTCAAGTGTATTTAAATTTAACTTAGCCGGTTGAAAGTAGTAAACAAAACCTCCACCTCTCCCGAAAGAGAAATCATAATTATCGCTTAAAACCTCATTGATGTCAGGTGTGCCAAAGTAATATTTTGACGCATAATTTGTGGCATAACCAATATCAAAACGCCCCCAAACCTTGTTGTCGGGATTCAATGATGGGTTTAGCTTTACCCCTACGATTAACAGCAGAATTACAATTGGCAGATATTTTACTATAGCTGAGACTCGTAAACCTTTTTTAACATAGGAAAACAACAAATATAAAATAAGCGGGAAAAAAACAATGGGTTGTCTTTTAGTACTGGCAAAGGCAATAATTATAAATGATATCGCAACAAACCAATCTTTTCTATCAAATTTTCGGTTTTTAAAAACCCAATAAAAAATTAAAGCCATAACAGGTACTACAACAGCCGTTCCTGCACCACCCGCAGATATAGAACCTACAATTGGTTCATATATTTCAATATCTGTGTTTATTCCTAAAAATAAGACTTTTATTATGCTTAAAAAAACCTGAATAAATAAAACCGTTAGTATTACACTCCCCACATATTTTCCCCTGTAAACATTAAATTCTATATCTTTAAAATAATGGTAAAGAATAAATACCAGACCATATTTAAATAAATATTGGCTGAGAATCGTGATAATATTACCTCCGTAAAGGAAGTAAGTTATCCAAAACGATGCTGAAAAAAGAAAAAAGAGTAGATTGATATAACGATCATTTTTCAGTTTGAATTTAAAAATATTTGACCAGGAAAGACCTATAGCAATTAGAACCACTACTATTTTATAAATGTTATAAATGTCTGTATTGGTTTTATTTCCAATATATTGAAAAAGGCCTTCCCAAAAAATCAGTACGACTAAAATACTCAGTTTATTGATTCCAACTTTAAGGAATGCAAATAACATTCCTACAAAAACCAAAATATAATAAACTGACTGTAATGATTCACTCATAAAAGACTAATTCAATTTTATTGCAAATAACTGTCTTTTTCCACAATGTCCCGACTCTATAATTATTTCATTGCCACCAGCACCCCATTTCGGGTGCAAGTCTATACGCATTTCCTTTTTATATCTTAATGGCTGATAAAATTCTCCGATTTTTTTTATCGAATCGTTTCCCATATTGTAAAGGTATAAACTTGAAAAACGTGCTTTGTCGGGGTAAGTGTCGGTTACGATCCACTTTCCATCAGGTGAAATTGAAGGATGCCCGTCAAGCATAGGCATTTTATCAGAAAAAAACTGAACTTCACTTGTTTGGATATTGAATTTGAAATATCCAACTTTGCCATTGTAATTGCAAAACGAGAGTATTTCGGAATTATTTAGCCAACAGCTGTGCGAAGTCATAATATCACCATTCAATATTTTTAAATTACTTCCATCAGGATTTGCTATTATTAACCGCATAAACCTGCCTTTAGGCCCTTTCCAGCGATGCTGAAACATAAAACGGGTGCCTAAAGGATTTATGTCGATATGGTTTACTTTATGCATCGCACCTTCCATTGTGGGTGACCATGAAAGATTTATTAACTGATCCAGTGTAATTATTAGTTTTATTTGATCGGTATTAAAATCAATATGCCAAATTCCGTCATTTTTATTATCCGGCAACGATGGATTATTCCGGTTAAAATAGCCATAATCAGGGCGCATAACAGCCAGTCTGTCATAATTAAGGCTAAGTGCATAGGTACCGGTTTTGCTTACATTGTTAACGGGCTTATCGTATACCTTCAATACTTTTCCTGTAGTATCGATAATTTTAGAAATATAACAGTCATTTTCTGCATCGTAATCGTTAAAAATTATTTGGTTATTGTTTGACGGATGCCATTGCAACATACAACCTTGTTGCCAGTTCCAGGCTTTTGTTTCTGTAATTTTGGAAATTGTACCATTTGCATTTTTAAGCATAATACTGGCCGCTTCAACCAAACTGCCTCTGACATTTTCCTGATTTACTTTCAGATATAAAATGTCTCCATTGCTGTTTGAAGGTGATATATTGTAATATCCAAAAAAAGTAATTCCCTTATCAACAGCTTCTAATTTTATTTCTTTAGTAAGCTTAAAAGATCTAAATTCCCATCGAATAAAATATCTTTTAATAAAATACTGGAGGTAAATCAGCAAAGGAAAAAGAGGGCCGTTTTTTATTTTAGTTTTAATACTCATTAAGAACTTCGTTTATTTTTTTAACCATATTGCCATACACGTTGTTAATGTCATATTTATAGGCTTCTTCTAATGCATTTTGACTCATTGTTTTTAATAATTCCTTATCCTGAATTAATCTCATTATTTTAGTAGAGACATCTTTAGCATCATATCTTGTGATAAATCCGGTTACACCATCTTTCACCAGCCATTCATGTGTTTTAATTTTATTACATATTACAGGTTTCCCAGCTGCAAAATACTCAATGACTTTCTGAGGCGGAGAAATTTTATATGCCGGCACATCATCCAAAAAACTCAAGCATACATCAGATAAATGCAAAATTCCCGGAATAAGAGAGACATCGATTATCCCAAAATTTATGATATTATCTTCCAAATGATTTTGTTCTGCATATTCAGCAATCCTTTCAGAAAAATGTTTATCCGCTCCTGCAATAACTAAAACAGCTTTTCTTTCTTTTTCTGCAACTTTCTTTATGGAATCCATCATCAGCTGGTATCCTCTGTTTTCTGTAACCCAACCGGTGTATGTTATAATGAAATACCCATTTGATTTTAAATCTATTATATCTCTGTGAAACTCATTAAGTAATGGTTTTTGAAATTTACTTAAATTGACACCATGAGGAACATAACTCAAGTTTTTTACGCCCTTATATTTTAATATCTCAATTATTGGATGAGAGACAACAAAAACAGCAGCTGATTTCCTTAAACCTTTTAAATAATAGTACTCTCTGAATTTCTTGAGAATATTCCAGTTTATCTTTTTTACTAAATTTATATTTTTATCTGATCTTTCTCCATATTGATGAACATATTGAAACACAGGCTTTTTAATCCATATTGTAGACTGAGAGTCGTCATCGAACATAAATACAGCATCTGATTCAATTTTATTAGTAATTTTTGCTATACTTTTCCAATCAAACAAATCTGATAAAAAAGGAATTTTTCTTTTTTGTTCTATACTTACTACTCTGGTATTTTCAAATTGCCTTTCAATAAAATCTTTCCTGTTAGTGATTATCGTTGTGTCAAAATTATTAGTAAGATAACGTACCATTTCAAGACGGCAGGCATTGCCTAGGGTATCAGCGTGACTGGTTGTAAATATGATTGTTAGTTTTTTCATTACTTAACTTTAGATCTAAACTTTTTATAATACATTCTAATTATTAGAATTATCGCAACAACAAGCAAAGATACAATTATCCAAAATTTTATAACTATTCCTGAAAATATTTGATTTACACCTTTATAATTTCCTGTCCAATAATATTTTTCCGCAGTCTTTGTTCGCTGAATTAAATATTCAGAAATTATTGGTAGTCTTAACGCAATCTTCCTTATGTACTTATTGTTTTGCAAGAACTTAAGATGATAACCGGCTTGATTAACTAATTCTAAAAATTCTGCGTATTCGCCATCTGTAATTAATTCTGAAAATGAATAAATTTTAACTTTATCAAAGGATGTGATGTAATTCAGCAAAGAATCCAGCTTGGCTAAACTGTTTTCATTAAAATCATAACTGGTATGATATAATGGAACAAGAAGAATATCATTCTCAACTACTTCAATATTTGATAACACATCCTTTATACTTCCTAACGGACCTACAAAAAGATTAAGATTGCAATTGATGTATTTCATTTTGGAATTCGGATTTTCTCCTAAATATCCGGAAAACGCGTTAAAGTTAATATCTTCTAATATCTTTATGGTATTAGAATTAACAGTATTCCAGGGTGGCGCAAATATTAAATTTTCAGGCGAGAATAATCTGTCAATAATCTCTTTACCTGTTAGCAGTCTTTCCTTTTGTTCATTATAGGGCAGCTCAGAAAACTTAAACTCATGGGTATAGCCATGCATTGCAATATCAATCCAATCTTTATTTTGCCAGGATTTTAAAGAATCAACAATAGCTATACCTTCTTTAAGTTCTACATCGCCAATAGTGGGAATAACGGCAAAAAGCGGCTTTATCTTATATTTCTGAAATACTTCCAATACCTGATATTCGAAAACAGGATCAGACTTGACGGAAAGATCATCGTTGCGGAATGCAATATGGATAGTTTGAGCATAACTAAATTCACATAATAATATTAAAAATACAAGAGACAAAAGCCTTTTCACTTTATTACACGACCTTTAATTTTTAACAAAATAATTCCAACCTTTGCTAAATATCTGATAAATATATTTTTACTACCCCAATAATACAACCTGTCTCTAAAATCAACATTATATTTTTGCAAATTAAGGTAAGCTTTTTCCGCATCATTTTTTTTATTTGCCTCATAAGCATGATGCAAAATTATACGATTAAATTTTTCATGAACAATTTTTTCTGTATCATCACTACATCCATATTTCTCAATAAAATACTTCATCAATTCATAACCTGATTTTTTAAACTCTAGTTTTTTATTCCAGTTTTTGGATTGAGTAGCACTTTCTTCTAATACATTTCTTACTGCGGTAGACTCAGGGAAATATTTTATTTTTGATTTCTGAGCAAATTCGAGCCAAAGGAATGTATCGCCCATTTTAAAATCCTGCTTTTTAAAATTATCAATAGTCTTCAATAATTCTTTTCTAAATAATGATGTACAAGTGAATATTGAATAATTACTTTTTAGAATTTCCTCAAAAACATTATTCTCACAATGATTATTACCGTTCACTTTATTAAAATTCTTAATAGTTTTATTTTTTAAAGTGTAATGCTGGTCAGCATCCGTATGCACCATTCCATACTCTGGATTCGCCTCCAAAAAATCCACCTGCTTTTGCAGTTTGAGGGGGTCTGTCCATTAGTCATCGCCTTCGCATATAGCTTCGTATTTTCCAATACGCCAGCTTTCGAATTCCTTTCTGCGTTCAAGTTTATCAGGTTTCGTATAACTGTTTTCTTTTTGGTAATATGCTTTGATTAAACGAGGATATTTAAGTTCATATTCTTTTACAATATCCGCTGTTTTATCGGTTGATGCATCATCATGAATAAGAACCTGAACAGGAAAAGTGGTTTTTTGCATTAAAATACCTTCAATGCAATCTCGAATATAATTCTCGTGATTAAAAGTCATGGTACGGGTATGCACCAACGGCAATATACCATCAGGCCAATTCTGTTCAGTGATGGGGATTGGTTCCGGTAAGGGAGTGAAAATGTATTTGTTTTCCTCGGTCATAATTCTTAATTTCTATTATAATTCTACACTTGCTTTTCTTGGCTCAATACCACAACATGGCCTCATGCTCACAATACGAACACCACTGGC
>ERZ795052.5946-NODE-5946-length-11508-cov-3.702960_pt1 | contig 11508 bp, 9 predicted proteins | sample MGYA00375136_ERZ795052 | MGnify/ENA primary metagenome ERZ795052 (study PRJEB30181, sample SAMN05720156) | activated sludge metagenome | isolation source: Anaerobic digester | place: Japan | collected 2015-05-26 ... | reverse complement strand
AGGATGGCGGGGATTTCGCGGTGCAGGATGGGGCCGCCGGCGGATAGGGCGTGGCCGGTGCTGCCGACGGGGGTGGCGACGATGAGGCCGTCGCAGACGTAGGAGGCGACCCATTCGCCGTCCACGGCGACGTCTATCATGGCGGCGCGGGGGGAGGTGCCCCAGCCGATGACGATGTCGTTCAGGGCGCGGGCGGGGGCGTTTTTTTTGCGCTGGGGGGCGCCGCTGCGGAGGGTGGCTTCAAGGAGGGGGTAGGAGACTGTTTGGTAGGCGCGGCTGGCGATGGCTTGGAGGGCGTCCATGGCGGCGGTGTCGGGGACGCTGGTTAAGAAGCCGAGGTTGCCGAGGTTGATGCCCAGGACGGGGACTTTGGCGCCGTTGAGGGCGTGTACGGCTTGCAGGACGGTGCCGTCGCCGCCGAGGGATAGCAGGATGTCCACGGATTTGCCGAGGCGCGCGGGGGCGACGGTGCGGCAATTGGCGGCGAGGCGGGCTGTGGCTTTGCTGCTGGTGATGAGGGTGACGCCCAGGTCGCGGGCGCTTGTGGCGAGCGCTTTGAGCGTGGCGGCGGCGTCCGGTTTGGATAAATTCGCGTATAGGCCGACTTTCATGGATGTTTTCTCCAGTAACTCAAGAACTCTACATTACCAGCCGGGCCTTGGATTGGCGACTGGCAAATGTCGAGCCAGGTCCAGCCGAGGGTTTGGGTGCCGAATTCGCGTATGCGTTCGATGACGCGCTGGCGGATGGCGGGGTCGCGGATGACGCCGCCGCGGCGGACTTCTTCGCGGCCGGCTTCAAACTGGGGTTTGATGAGGGCGACGGTTTCGCCGCCGGGCGCGAGCAGGCGGTTTATGGCGGGCAGGATGAGGCGCAGGGAGATGAAGGAGACGTCGGTGACGGCGAGGGTGGGGGTTTCGGGGAGGTCGCCGGCCTGGAGGTGGCGCGCGTTGCGGCCGTCAAAGACCACGACGCGCGGGTCGGCGGCGAGGCGGGGGTGGAGCTGGGCTTTGCCGACATCCACGGCGTAGACTTTGGATGCGCCGTGTTGCAGGAGGCAGTCGGTGAAGCCGCCGGTGGATGCGCCGATGTCCACGCATATTTTGCCGGTGGCGCTGAGGGCGGGGAAGCGGGTGAAGGCTTCTTCCAGCTTCCAGCCGCCGCGGCTGACGAAGCGCTCAGGCTGGCGGATGTGGATGACGCAGTCGCTCGGGAACTGGTGGCCGGGTTTGGCGGCTGGCGCGCCTTCGACGGTGACTTCACCGGCGAGGATGAGGCGTTGGGCTTTTTCGCGGCTTTCGGCCAGGCCGCGGGCGACGAGCAAGAGGTCCAGACGGGAGCGCTTCACGTGCCTCGATTTTTGCGGGACTGAATCGAACGCTGGATGGAGGAAATGATGACGACCAGGCCGAAGATGATGAAGGTTATCCAGATGACCCAATCGAAGGTGCGCTCTTTGGCAAAGGCATGGGGGCCGACTTGTTCGGGGTAGTCAATACCAACGCCGGAGTGAACGGAGAGCGTGGGCAATTCGTCGAAGGGTTCGGGGATGGCCGGTTTGCCAGCGTTGACCCAGGCGGTGTACCAGAGCGATGCCACGTGGTGGGCGGCGGCGCTGATGCGTTCGATGGCCATGTCGCCCGTGAGTTCCCACAGCTTGAGGTAGTAACTTTCCGTCTCCACCTGGCCTCCGGCGGCGCGCTTGGCAATCAGGTCGGCTTTCAGGACTTCGCGGGCGCAGACGGCGGATTCGGCCGTCCACTCGAAGATGGCTTGGAACGGGTTTTCGAGATATTCCGCCGGTCGCGGTTCGATGTCGTCCGTTCGGAGGAACGCCTTGACCATGTCGGCTTCCCAGCGCGTATGGATGCCGTGCTGCCAGGATTCCTGCCCGTTGTAGTTGCGTGTGGTGTGGAGGGGGACGTGCAAATCGCCGGCGTAGTGGCTCAGGGTTGCGCCGCAACGGGCCGCCCACATCCAGTCGTTGGTCCGCATGGCTTCGGACATTTGATTCATCAGGTCGTAGATGGCCCACGGCGCGTCGCCGATGATGTCCCTGCGAATGGGAATCTGTTCGGAAAAAGCGATGGCCGGGTCGGAGCTGAGCGCGGTGTAGTCGAAGTCCTCGGGCAGGCGGTCGGGTTCGAAGTAGTGGCGGGGGGCTTCGTCGAGGTCGGCGAGTCGCCACAGGTCGGGGTATATGCTGGGCAACGCCATGGGGTGGGCAAATTCACGGAAACCGGCCATTTCGGGTGGCAGGTTGCGGGCGGCGTAGCGCGTGATTTGGATGTGTTGCACCCCGGACCAAGCGCTGGCGATGCCGGGGATTGCGAGGAGCGCGAGGAGAGCGCCGACCCGAAAACGAGGCGCGCGGATCATGAGCTTGCTCCCGGCTGGTGGTCGCGGGGGTAATAGGCCATCGCCACTTCCGGGCAGGTGAAGGGGGAGTCGTAGCGGGTGCAGTTGACGCACCCCTGATACAGCTTGTACATCAGGGTTTCTTTGGAGACGGGGACAAAGCCTAGCTTGGCAAAAAAGGGCGGGGTGAAGGTCAGCACAATGATTTGGTCCGGGCGGTATTCCATCACCCGGGCCATGGCGGCTTCGACCAAGCGCCGGCCCAAGCCCTGACCTTGGAAATCTTGGCGGACGGAAACGGATTGAATTTCAATGGACGGATTGCGCTTGGGGTCGAGTTCGGGCAGCACGGACCAAGCCGCGGTGCCGACGATTTCGCCGTTGTATTCAGCCACCAGAAAGCGGTCTATATTCAGGAGAATATCGCTGAGCGGCCGGGGGACCAGCTCGTTGGGGTGAGACTTGATGCGCTGAAAAATAGCGGAGCCGTCGCCGAAGACAGCTTTACGGATGGTGGGAGTGGGTGTCGTCATATTCTTTGCTGATGTGGCCTTTGAATATATCAGGAAGCGATGGCGCATGTCCATATTTTTGAAAGAAAATTTGCGGGTTTCGCTTGTCAGGCTTGGCAAGTTGTGCACAATAAGCCGCCGATGAAAAAGCAGGGACAACGCAAAGAGCCGGGGATGTCGTCCGTTTCGCCGGATTGGGCGAAGGCTATCGCTACGCCGCTGGCCGGCCAGGTGTTGGCAATCGCGTTTGGGTTGCTGTTTCTTTTCCAGTGCATGATTCTGCCGTTGGCGGGCAAGGCGGCGATGGGCGGTTCGGGTTCGCCCGGCGCCGGACCGGCTCCGACGCTTTGGAAGAATTTGGTGTTTTTTGGCGTGATGTTACTGGTTACGCTGCTGACGGGCGGCGCGGCGTTTTATTCCAAATGGTTGCGCTATCGCACCGAGCGCGCCCCGTTCCCGGTCACCACGGCGATTTTGCTGGGCTTGACTGTGGCGTTGTTGTTGGCCTTTGTTACAGGTTCGTTGCGATTATAATTAAAAGGAAAGGACGAAAGGAACCGCATGCCATATCGAGTGTTTAATTTGAAAGAGGCGGCGGAGTTCCTGCACCTGACGGAAGAGCAGGTGGAGCGACTGGCCCGAAGCGGGGAGTTGCCTTGCGAGCGGCAGGGGGGGCGTCTGGTTTTTCGTCATCAGGCCATTGACGAGTGGGCATCCCAGCAAGTGTTGGGCTACAGCGATGAAAAGCTGTCGGAGTTTCACCGTCGCAGCTCCGCGAAGTATTACGACCTTTCGCAGGATGCGGCCATTATTTCCACGCTGATTAAGCCGGAATGGATTGAGCCCAACTTGAAGTGCCGGACAAAGGCTTCGGTTATCAAGGGAATGGCGGATTTGGCCGACCGCACGGGTCTGGTTTGCTATCCCACGGAATTGCACGCGAGTCTAATCGAGCGCGAGCAGCTCTGTTCCACCGCCTTGGCCGGCGGCTTGGCGTTGCTGCACCGTCGCATGCACGAGCCGTATATGTTTGAGGATTCGTTCGTGGTGCTGGGCAAAACCATCAGCCAGGTGCCGTTTGGCTCGCCCGATGGCGAAACCACGGATATTTTCTTTTTGGTCTGCTGTCAGGACGACCGCATTCATCTGCATGTTCTGGCGCGACTGTGCATGATGTGCCACCAGACCAGCCTGCTGCTGGAGTTGCGCGAAGCCAAGGATGCCAAGCAGATGCACGCGCTGCTGGTGGCCAGCGAGCAACGGGTGCTGCAGGAAGCCAAGAAGGCTTAAGCGGCTCGTGCCGCGCTTATTTATTCCCAGACGGCCGGCTGGCCGGTCGCCGCCATCACCGCCTGCCAGAGTTCGCCTTCGGGATTTATTTTTTTGCGGCTGGCGACGGCGGCCGGAATGGGCACGTGGACAAACACGCTGTACCAGTCGCCAATGATGAGGTCCGTTTTTCCGGCCATGGCGGCATGCACGGCGTTGCGCGCGAAGCTGTCGCACAACCGCGCGTCCTGCGAGTTGGCCGGGATGGAGCGGATGATGTAGGACGGGTCTATGTACTTGAGATTCACCTTCAGTCCCGCCTCCTGGAAATAGGCGGGGATTTGCTCGCGCAGATATTGGCCGATGTCGGCTTTTTTGCGGTTGCCGGATAAATCCCGGCCGCTCTCCGGCTCCAGTAAATCCTGTCCCGCGCCTTCGGCCACGACAATCACCGCGTGATGCCGCGTGGCCATGCGTTTGTGCAGCGCCCCAAGAAATCCTTTGGGGCCATGCAGACGCAGAGGAATTTCCGGCACCAGCACAAAATTAACTTCCTGCGAGGCGACGGCTGCCCCGGCGGCGATGAACCCGGAATCGCGCCCCATCAATTTGACCAGCCCAATCCCGTTCGGCGCGCCCTTGGATTCGCAGTGAGCACCGTCAAGGATAACCCGCGCGGACTCAATCGCCGTGTAAAAACCGAACGTTTGTCGCACGAATTGGATGTCGTTATCAATGGTTTTAGGCACCCCGACGACGGCGATTGGAAGTTTGCGGCGCGCGATTTCTTCGGCCAGAGCGTGGGTGCCCTTTTGCGTGCCGTCGCCGCCGACGCAGAGAAGAATATCAATGTTCCGGCGGACGAGATATTCGACCATTTCGGCGGGTTCCTGACGCCCGCGTGAGGAGGACAGAATGGTGCCGCCTTCGCGGTGGATGTCTTCCACCATTTCTGTTGTCAGGGTGAGCGGTGGCGGCGCGCTGAGCGTCAGGCCTTGGTAGCCGTGGCGAATGCCGAGCACCTCTTGGATGCCGTAGTTGTGATGCAGTTCGAGAAATGCGGAACGAATCACGTTGTTCAGCCCCGGACACAGCCCGCCGCAGGTGACAATGGCGGCGCGCGTTTTCGGCGGATTGAAAAATATCTTTTGCCGGGGGCCGGCCTTTTCAAAGAAAACGGTCGAGTTGGGGGCTTCGCCCGGCCCCAAGACAACTTGATGGCGGACGCGGGCTTCGTCGGAAACAAAATTGCCGATGGTATCTCCGGTCGTCGTGTTCAGGCGCAACGGCGAGGGATAGTTGCACGGGCCGAGATTGGGAATGCGGGTGTTCAGGGTCGGCGTCATGGCATCTCCAGTTTTTTCAGGGTTGGGCGCGTTCGCTCATGTGCAGGCGGTAGGTGATGGTTCGCGTGGAATGGGCGGGCAGGGTGATTTCAAACGTGAGCGTTTCCTTGGTTTCCTGCAGGGGTTCCGATGAGCGGATGACACGCCAATACATCGGGGTGTCCGGCTTTTCCACCACCCGCACATGGACGGGAGTGGTGAGGCGGTTGACGAGGATAACGGAGTGCTCTCTCTGCGTGCCGCCCTCGGGCAACGCCACGGGGGAATCCGCCAGACGGCGTGCGCGCACGGCTTCCACCGCGCCCATTTCAAGCATGAGCGTGCCGGGATAAGGCGTGTGCATGACGCGACCGGATAGCGACGGCGCTCCCCGGCGCGCGCCGAAAAACAGGTTGGCCTCGCCGGGCGGGAGCGGAAAACCCAGCCCCACGGCGGAGGTGTTGGGAATCTGCAACACCCGTTCCAGCGGCATGCCGTCGGCTGGCGTGGGCAGCGGCACCTGGTCGGAATCGCAAATGTGAACAATGTTCGCGGGCTTGCGCAGAACGTGGGCAAAACGAATTTCCGTTTGTCCATTTGCCGGCAGGTTGGCTTTCGTTTGCAACGGATAAAAAGTCGGCAGCGGCTCCCCGGCTTTGGGGGGTTGGAGCCAAAGGTCCGTCAGCGGATTATTCGGGTCCAGCGCCAGTTGCCCGAACGGGCGCGCCGGGGGCGGGCCGGGCATGTCCGACCCCGACAGAGAAATTTGCGCGGATGGAAACTCGCGGCCGCTTCGATTGCGAATCCGCAAATATCCCGCCAAGTCCACTTGCACCGCATCCAGCGATTCGGGGCCGACCCCTCGCACGGTGATTTGATAAAACGCATCCCAGTCCAGCCCCGGCAGGCGGTACGTCAGCGAATGCCCCATGCGGTCGGACATCGGCTCCGCCAGCGTCATTTCGATTTGTTCCCGCGCGAGCGGGGCGGGGGCTTGAACCGGACGCCAGACAATGGGGCCGCTTTCGGGGAACACGGGGGCGGGGGATGGGCCGCTCCAGCCATATTCCTGCACCGGCCACGGGCGACGGACATTCCACACCTGCAAGGAATCCAGCTCCAACTGGGGCGGCGGGTTCGTCCAGACCATTCGGGTGATTTCGCCCGCGCCGGAAGGTGGAAAAAATTCGCGCACCCAAGCCCATCCGTTGCCAATCGTCAGGCGGGCGGGACTGGCGGCCAAGAGCGCCACCGGCCACGCGGCGGCCAGCAGGCCCATCCAGAAATGTTTACGCGCAATCATCGAAAACGACAGCATAGGCCGCGCGCGTTTGCCCCGCAAGATGAAATGCCGCGCCGAATACATCCGGCGGATGCCGACACATGGCACGATTTCCGCTATTCAATTAAATGAGCGGCATTTTTGGGCTTGCATGGATTTTTCTTTAGGCTACATTTCGCTGTGATTTTCGAGTTACGGGGTCGTAGCTCAATTGGTTAGAGTACCAGACTGTCGATCTGGGTGTTGCGGGTTCGAGCCCCGTCGACCCCGCCACTTGAACACGAAACCTCCGCGCAAACGGAGGTTTTTCTTTAGCGTCACCCGGTCGCGCCAACCCGGACGCCCGGCCTGACGGTTGAATGTTGATGCCGGGGCGTAGCTCAGACTGGCAGAGCGCAAGGTTTGGGACCTTGAAGTCGCGGGTTCAAATCCCGCCGCCCCGACCAACCACTAGTCACGCGAGCCGCCCGTCGCTCCCGTGTGAACAGCCGAACAGCCGGGGAACCGAACAGCCGATTAACGCAAGGGGCGCAACGGGAACGCAAACGACGCAAGCGGGGGAAGAGGGGGGAGCGGCCTTTGAGTAAGTTGTACTTACGAGAGCCGTTCACTGGGCCGAGGCTTGGGCTTCATGCCACCCCGGAACTTCTTCGGGAATGAGCGGGACAAAACAACGGAAGGGGTTGCGCACGAGAAGATCCCAACTCGTCGGCACGCATGCCACCCCGCGAAGGGAGCCGAAGTAATAAAACGAATCATCGCGGACGATTGAGTTTGCCCGAAATCCACACATGGCCGGATGTCCGTGCACGATAATTTCCAAGTGATTATCCGGCCTGAAAAGCATGATGCAGTTCCACCCAGCAATCACAAATTTCTGAAGATCCACGTCTTCCATGGTGCCAGCAAATATCTCTAACAAGTCATCATCCAGAGGGCCGAAGTCATGCAAATAAACAGCATCCGGCGCCGCGGGCAACAAGGTGATGCGCTCGGGCTTGAACTGGGTTGCGCAATTCCGAATCACATAGATTGCTCCATAACTGCCGTAAAGACGATGGACCCCCGTGAAAATATAGAGGTCCTGTTTCCGCGGGATTAAAGCATAGATGTTTCCACGCAGAATCAGGTTTTCCTCTTTTTGTTCATCGAGGAAAAGACCACCACCTTTTGCCGGTTTTCGGGGAATGCCAATATAACGATGATCGCCAATTGTGAAGACGGACACCGGGTGCGGTTCAATCTTTTTAGCACGGATAACCAATCTGTCGGTCATCTCCACTTGATAATCCACAGGGCGGACTTTTGGAGGGGGCGTTGGCGCATCAAGGTCTGGGACTTCAACAAACCCCATCTTGGCCATTTGCAGGAGAAGCTCGTCTGCGTCATCCGGAAGCGTTGGGGGCTTGGGGGATGCCCGGAATAAGCTTTGAAGCATGCGCAGGGGCGATTTCACAACTTTATTATACTAGCAGGAGTTTCTTGCATGAGCAAGGTGTCCAACAAACATTTCGAGTGCTTGATAGTTGGCCGTAGTTACGCCAGCACTACCCCAGTGCTGATTGCTTGGATAACAAGCATGCAGGGTAATCCGCTTATTGTTGTCTGTGATACCATTTATCAGCCGTATGCCCGTTGTGTCTGGTTGTAGGGGGGGCACCTGAAAATATGCCTATTGTTTCCAGCTCAATTTTTTCATCAGGAATATACTTTAGCTCTCCAGGCAGTTGCTTCCGAGGTTTCTCGGGTGTCCACCAGAGCCCTTTTGTCTGTAAGGGTTCTCTCATGGGAGAGCTTTTTTCGATTTCATTCGCCTTTTAGGCGTTTCGGGGAACAGGGTGGTGAGGGATTGGTAGAGGGTGAAGAGGTGTTCGACGCGGGTGCGTTCGCTGGCAAAGGGGGCGGAGCGGTAGGCGCGGTCTACGGCGCGGTCGAGGGTGGCGTGGGCTTTGGCCAGGCCGGGAGGCATCGTGATGGGGTCGTAAAGGTCGGCGAGTGTCGCGCCGCTGGCCCGATGTTTTTCTCGCTCATCTAGGACCGCTTGTGCGCAACGCTCGATTTCCGCGCGTCGTGAAGGGGTTTCTTGTGGCAGCACAAAAGTATGAAAAACAGCCGGTGAATAGCTGTATCGGGATTCCAATCTTCCGGCAACTTGGCGCATCCAAGCCATATGCATGCCGGAAGTCAGAATTCCGAAAAGATAGGGCGTCGCATTCGGGAGGACATAAGGCTTGTTGCTGGCGATGATGGATTTGTCGTTGTAGCCGATCGGAATGTAAAATCGTCGTTCGGATGACACTTCGGGAATGACCAAGTAGTCGCTTTGGGGCTGGCGAATCTGTGTGAAAACGGTGGGACGTCGGGCATCCGCCTGGACAGACTTGGTTGGGCTCTTTGCACGAAATTGGGCTACCGCGTTAATCCGTTCCATTATTTCGGGCATTTGGCGGAGCTTGGCTGGCGGCGCATCCACCAGCCAAAGGCAAAAGCGTTTTCCGTTGTTGATGAATTCGTCAGCTCCCATGTACTGGCGGATTAATTCCGCGGCGGCAGGATATTTCTTAATGAGAGCCGTCCGCTCATCTTCGCTGAGAATCAGATTTCCCCCATCGGTCGGCTGGCTTCCCTTGGAAAGGTCGGGATATCCGGCGTTCAAATTATGTCCGCGCGACTGGATGAAGACATCGGGGGCGTCAACAAGATAGGCGTTGATCCGCTTGGGGGTAATCGCGACGGGTTCGCCCCGATCATTTTCGTAAGCGAAAAGCTGTTTTTTGGGGCGGTTTTTGAGTGAAAAGCCAATGATTACTACATGGACATGGGCTTTTCCGCGGGCTTCGCTTTCCCACTGAAATGTTCGATGGGCGAAGTTGATTTTTACCCCATACTGTTCGAAAAGCATCTGCCAAAGCGGAGCAACGGTTTCACCTTGGCAAACGGAATTGGTGGACACAAAGGCGCATTCGATGTCTGTTTCTTGGATGTATTCGGCAGCAAGCCTATACCAACAAGTGACATAATCGAGCTTGCCGGTTTTGGGGGCATCAGCAAACACGATTTTCATATCGTCTTGCTGCTCTGGGCTTCGCCATTGATGCCCCACGAACGGCGGGTTTCCCATGATGAAGGAGCATTCTTTGGGCGGGAGGAGTTCTTTCCAGTCGGTGCGGAGGGCGTTTGTATTCAGAATGGTTGGGGATTTTTTCAGGGGCAGGCGCACGAAGTATTGGCCGAGTTTTTCGGCGAGGTCGCCGTTCATTTGGTGGTCCATGAGCCACATGGCGACTTCGGCGATGCGGGCGGGCCATTCGTCAATTTCAATGCCGTAGAACTGGTCCACGTCCACGCGGGCGAGGTGGGCGATGTCCACGATGCCTTGTGTGCCGTAGAGGGAGGCGAGCAGGGCGTTTTCGATTTTGCGGAGTTCGCGGTAGGCGATGACGAGGAAGTTGCCGCATCCGCAGGCGGGGTCCAGGAACTTCAGGCTGGCGAGATGGTCGTGGAGGCGTTCGAGGGCGGCGCGGTTGGCACCGGCTTTTTTTAGCCTGGCCTGCAAGTCATCGAGGAAGAGGGGGCGGATGACTTTCAGGATGTTGGCTTCGGATGTGTAGTGGGCGCCGATTTGCCGGCGGGCGCGGGGTTCCATGACGCCTTGGAAGAGCGCGCCGAATACGGCGGGGGAGATGCGCGACCAGTCGAAGCGGCTGGCTTCCAGCAGGGCGTCGCGCATGGCGGTATTGAAATGGGCGACGGGGAGGGAGTCGGCGAATAGGCCGCCGTTGACGTATGGGAGGCTCGCGAGGGATTCGTCGAGGGTGGATTGGCGGCGGTCGGTTGGGATATTGAGGGTTTCAAAGAATTCGGCAAGGCGGGGGCCGAGGTCTTTTCCGTCGGGGGCGGAATCGGTTACGAGGAGGTCAAATACGTTGGAGTCAAAAATGCCTGTGTCGTTGGCGAAGAGGCAGAAGAGGAGCCGGACGAGATAAATTTGGCGCTGATGGTCGGGATAGCCCGCGTCTTCGAGGGTGTCGCACAGGTTCGCCATGAGTTCGGCGGCTTTGAGGTTGACGGCGGGTTCTTCGGCAAAGGTGTGCTGTTTGTAGCCGGCGATGAATGCGAAGTGCTTGATGTGGCGATGAAATTCCTTGAGCGGGAAGTCGGCGACGAGGCGTTCGGCGGCTTCGAGGTCGTAGAGTTGGATGCGGGAAAAGTCGGTGACGACGATGTATTGGGGCAGTTCGGAGTGGCGGCCTTCACGGATCAGATCCTGGACATAGTCGAAGGCTTGCCCTTTGGCTTTTGTCAGGTCCCGCCCGGCGGATTTGTGCTCGGCGAGGAGACGGCCTTTCCAGAAGAGATCAATCCGGTGGTAGGTTCCTTTGATGGAGCGGACGGGTTCCTCGAAACTGGCGACGGCCCGGCGGCTGAGGCCGAACACGTTGAAAAAGGCGTCCCAAAAGGATTTGGCTTCGGCGGTTTCTCGTGTTTCGCCGGCCCATTCGCGGGAGAAGGCAAGTGCGCGGGTCTTGATTTCATTCCAACTCAACGGCATGTGGCGAAGAATAGCAAGTTGCCGGGGCTTTGCATAGGCCTTGAAACCATGGCCTGAGACGTGGAAAACGCGGGTGTGCGTGTCTGGGGCCGGTGGGGCGGTGGAAGAGGGCGGCGGAGTGCCGCGAGGGGGAAAGTGGTCGGGGCGCCGGGATCGAACCCGGGACCTTTTGCACCCCAAGCAAACGCGCTACCAGTCTGCGCTACGCCC
>ERZ795052.5939-NODE-5939-length-11523-cov-4.930502_pt1 | contig 11523 bp, 8 predicted proteins | sample MGYA00375136_ERZ795052 | MGnify/ENA primary metagenome ERZ795052 (study PRJEB30181, sample SAMN05720156) | activated sludge metagenome | isolation source: Anaerobic digester | place: Japan | collected 2015-05-26 ... | reverse complement strand
AGGCAGCAGCTACAGAGGGAACCTATCGCCCTTGCCGCGCCCTGCGTCGCCTCGTAAATCACCTTCACAGCCTCCTCAGTGAACAAGGTCGCGCTCACTCCGGCGACCTTCAGGTGGTGCGATATGTGCTGAGCCGTTTCGTCCGGCTCGAAGTAGGGCAGATGGTACCGAACGTTGACCCTCTGCGCTATGGCGAAAAGCGACGGCCTGGCGAGAGCGGGTAGGAGTTCGGTCTGTCCGATCAGTACGAGACTCATGGGCGAATAGCTGTCCATCCCGAAGTCGGTGAGGAACCGGATCTCCTCGAGCATCTGGTGGCTCAGCAGGTGCGCCTCGCCGATGATCACCACCGGAATCTTGCCCTGGCCTTCCGCCATGTCGATCAGGATCGTGTTCAACTGCCGTTTTGCGTCCCGGCGGTAAAACCTTGGTTTGACTCCGAGTTGGTTCAGATACTCCCAGTAGAGGTCCCTCGGGGTGAGCTCCGAATCGTGCAGGTAGAGCGGTTTGTACTTAGCCTGCGGAAGTTCCTCGACGAACCATCGGGCGATGGTGTTCTTGCCCTCTCCTACGCTGCCCGTGAACACCCCGAACAGCCGCCTGGACGCCACGTAGTTCAGACTTGAGCGCATCTCTTTCGCTCCAGGAAGATCGAGCAGATCCCGGGGATTGAGGTCGCGGCCGAACGGAAAACGCGAGAAGCCGAAGTACTGTCCAGACATCGCGTTCGCCCTCCAGATCGAAGAAGTATATCGCTCCCAGCCTGCGTTTGAGCCTGCGCTGCTGCTGCCTCGCCATCAACTCGTCGAAGCTGACCTCACAAATCTCTGGGGCGCGGGTAGGTTCATGACTGCGGTTCTGGACCGCAACCCCTATCGGCTTCACTTCCGCCACGCGTTCGCCTTTGTGGAATGCGTCAATTCGACTCAGGTCGGAAGGGTCGTAACGGAGCAACACTTCTCTATCGGCGTGCTCGACCCCAATGCTGTAGAACCGGCCCTGGAACGAAATGCAGCCGGTGTGGTCGACTTTGCGCTGCGAGGAATGCAGGACGACCGCGGTTACGGCCTCGGGAGTCTCGATGCGCACCTCGCCGATGTCCGCCTGCCACTCCTCAAGCGGCGACTTTCCGCCCAAGGATGAATGGGGCCTTCGGTGATAGAACTCCTCGAGCCACACCCAGAACCGATCATTGAGCTTCTGAAGCGCAAGCGCGGGAGAGACCCTGAGTTCCTGGATAAACGAAGAATCCGCGAAACCTATCCGTCGCTCAATTTTGCCCTTCTTATGCGAAGCTCAACACAAGAAGGGAAAGGACGGTTCTTTAAGGGTATCGGCTGGGAACGGCGAACCGCATGCAGACTTGAGAATCCAGGATTTCTAGGGACTAGGCGTTATCAGGAGGCATGGCTGCAGGCGAGCCTTAGTGCGAGTGTCGCGGGTTCGAGTCACGTGCGGTCCATCCGTTTTCTGCCCTTTTGGCTGAGCGGATATTGTCGCCTCTGTATCGGGCGGTCCTTCAGCCCCAGAGAGCGCGCGCTGCCGCTAAACGTTAGGCCGTCAGTGTTTGCACATTCTGACAAGACCGTCAAGCATCTGGCCCACCTGGCGGATGGTGTCCCTAATGGCTCTAACCCCAATCGCGACGCCGCCAGGCTCTTTTCCTATAGCCACGAGGCCCGAAAGGCGCTCGCCGAGCTTGGCGAAACGCGCGCACATCCTGCGTCTGCATGTGTGGCGCGCAATCGCGCCACAAGCAGTTGACGTGGCGTGGTTCCCCATCGTAGGCCTGTCCGAGGCCTTCCCTTCTAGGAGCCAATCTGGTGAAGTCAAGTTCAGCTGATTCTGCTACATACTTCGAGAAGGAAGAGATTCCTTTAGGGCGAATGGACTGTACTGGCTAGGATTTCGACGATACTTTGAACAAGTTCGCTCTTTCCTTACCATCATGGCTGGGAACCTCATTGGCTGTGTAGTAGAGGGGGGCTATTGTTGGCGGAAGATAGACTAGCCGTAGAGATCTTCGGCGCGGACAACCTTCGACGTTATTGCGAACTGGAAGGAATACTCAGTATCGAGGAGACTAAGTGCCAAGAGTTACTGGACCTGCGACAGAGAGCTTCGGATTGTTTCCGTGTGGATTTGACTTTTCCCGACATTGCGGTCGCATGCATGGCAGGTATACTACTCGGGCTCGCTAACGCGCTTTTCAAGGGCTGGATTCCGAAACACGGACCATTGGCACACAAGCACAGCACCACGAGAACTGCTATCGACTACCAAATACCGACACCTGAAGGGTTCAAAGGATCTGTACAAGACTTGCATCGCCAAATTGGCCCCACTCATGACATTGCCCGGTTTAAGGAAGCTCTGCAGATCGCGAGTGGCGAGAAGGACGACTTCAAGCTGTGGGGCAGCACTGCGACCAAGCTCCTGAACCATGAGCTGAAGCCAGGCAATATGTCCCTAATGGATTTTCGCAACATGGGAGGGTTCAATATCCCCTCGGACCCCAAGAAGGAACTACTCAATCACTTGCTCATCGACTTTTTCACCAAGAGAAGCTTACCACTGCCTTTCAGTACCTATCTGGCGGATTCTTCACCAGAGATGGCGAGACTGATGCTAAAGATGTATGACAGCGGTCTAAACCTGAAGACTACCTTAGGCAATTTCATTGGTTTCGCGCTCGTGGAGCTGGTCATCCACAGCTATATCTTCCTGTTTAAGGCCACCGACGAAAGCCAATTTCGAGTTCACCCTCTAGAATGGGAGAACGTCAAGTGCCTTGTTCACGCATACCAGCAGCTGATCAGGAAAAACGAGTTTCACATGATGATGATGATGTCTCACGGGGCGTCGTTCCTGGTTGATGCACTAATCACGTGTAGTAGTCGCCAATACTCTGGCATATTCGAGTTGAACTATATGTCGGTCCTGGCCCTGGGAAAGCATTTGCTTCAGTATCTGATCCAGAACGCCAAGCAGTATAGGGAACTCATTCTCCAGTGTAAAGACAAGGCAGACGAGATCGGAGAACTAGAGAGGACTTGGCATCGGAGTCTCAGAGAGGCCTTTCGGGTCAATGTGAACGATTCTGACTTCGCTTCGATTTTCGATCCGAACCTATGGCGAGCGCAGACACAGGCCGTGGCACGGTTCCAGTCGTCGGTCCGAGAATTGGTGGATCGTGAGAGAGAACTCAGATGTCAGTTGGAGGGCTGAACGTGAATGATTTGGTAGTACCTGACAAGTTTGAGCGCCTTGGCGTTGCGTCTGGTCATGTTACGGTGGACCAGATAAGGCAAAACCTCGAATCCTGTGCAAGCGATTTGGAGCTAGTATCAGGGAGAATGGCCGGCATTCAATCTCAAGGAGGATGGGAGCGCTTCTGGCATAAGGGCCGAAATATCATGGAGATAGCCCAATTCGTTGGCTTGAGCGCAAGGGCCCAAAGGAAGTCTCTTGACCTTGTTGTCTTGCTCATGGGTGCTGCGAGCATCATGAAGCATGACTACAACACGATTATCGAATCCATTGAAGACCTCTCAAAGAACTACTCAGCAAATGTAGAGGTTCTTGAATACTTAGTTAAGCTCAAGAATACCGTTACCGAGCTCAAGAATCGTGACGACATCGTGGATTCGCTTGTTGACTATACCAATGCCTTGCGTGATAGTCTGGATGAAGTAGCTAGATCTCTTCAATCTGATATTGCCGTCTTGAAGAATGAAATAGACTCGACGTGCAGCGAACAGGCCGTGCTTAAGAGTGCTCTCCGCGACATCGAGGGGCGTATGGAGTCTATTGACTCACGTCTGGGGGAGCTTGGAGATGCGCTTAAGTTGGCACCCAATCGACGGACATCTACCAAGTGGTTGACAGCCTGGATGGATACCCTCGCAGCAAAGCTAGGGTTCGGGCGTCCGCGGCAGGAGAAGTAGTGAAGCGGGGGGAGAATCATGCGACCGTCCGTCGTACTTCTTCGTTGCCATCAGACCTCGAAGCGGCCTTACTAGGATGGACAGTGACAATGAAGGCCCCGCGTACATGACTCACGGTTGGCACCGGCAATCCACTGCCCAAGAACAGCGATTCGCCCGGAGGACGCTGGCCGTCAGGGACGATGTGGTAATGGCTAGTTGGAAGGCACAATATGGCACTTGTTGGCACGGGGCGAAACGTGGAAAACGGCCCTGAATCGTACTCGCAATCCTCATGCGTGTTCGGGTCTACTATTGGCTGCAAGTAATTGGCCAGCCACATGTCCAGCCTGTCTCGGGCGGCAGTAGCCTTAGGGAGAGCAATGGCACCGCGCCCATGTTTCATGCGCTGCCGCGCCTCTTCATCACCCGCAGCCTCGCCCTACGACTCTTGCCTGCCATACGGGCCCAGTCTGCAGGAAGTTTGGCGTGATCTCACTAAGCCAGGCGGGTCGCTGACTACTGAGGCATTGAGATGTAGTAAGCGCGCGGATCACGGCTGTTTTGGAAGTCCATTCTCTGAGAGTCCTGCACGGTGCATCTGCAGAGCTTCAGCACGAAGCGCCTGTACCTGATCCAGAGTCGCGCCGGTTGCTACGCAACCAGGAACGTCAGGGACATACGCGGAGTATCTATTTCTCTCACCACAAGGTACTCCAGCCCCTCCTCTGCAGTGGAGCTTGCGTCAGGATGCTGTTTAGTGTGCCAGACGCGTGTTCATCACTGAGAGTGCCGGCTATGGTCGCGCGGCCATGCTCTACGGGATGCTTGAACTGCCTGCGACTGCCCCTTTGAGCTACCATACGCCGCTCGTCCGCGTCGATCATCTCGGTAATATCTCTAGCCTTCATAGGCTACGCGCTCATCCCACCTGCGCCTCTACGCAAGCGGCGGCAAGTTACGTCCTAGATGCCCACCTCCGCTACCTATGGACAAGAGTTCATAAGGACGCTACACGAGCCCGGCAGAGCGTCCGCGCGCATCGTGCGTTTGCATGTGCGTGGAGCACAGGGCAGGTTCACTTGGTACGGCTGCCGCATGCGCCGGCGTCTCGGCGTCTCTGCTTATCAGCGCCGCCCCCATTCTGCAGCTAGTCGCCCGTGCTCGCTGGTTCCGGATGAAGTCGAGCCGGCAGCCCAGGGGCAGGAGGATGATGCTACGTCACCTATTCTCTCGGAAGGACAAATCCCCCTTGATACGAAGAATATAGCAAAGGTGAAAATGCGAGAACATCCAGTTGGGTTGTTATGCCGAGACCGCTCACTGTCTGTCAACTACTGCATTCCAGGAGAGAATGCGAGCTTCCACATTCAGCGTGTGCGCGTGGGAACACAGCCTCATTCATCGATGTCACGCATTTCAGTGCCATAGATCGGGGTTGAACCATGTGAGTCTCCAGTGGAACGCGATCACGGATGATTCTGCCAGAATCCAGGACAACCTCGACAGGCTGCAAGCCGATTTGATTAACCGCCTCGCCTACTTCGGCCCGGCCACGACCAGGCACTTCCTTATGGACTACGGGTTCAGCTTCATCAAGCCGGATGTTCATGTGATGCGTGTTCTTCACAGACTGGGTCTTGTAAGGACAACGGGTGAGAGATCATATCAGGACGCCGTTCGGATCGGAAGGCTCATTGCTGATGCGGTTGACGTACCCATCCGGTATGTCGACACTGTTCTCGTCTCATTGGGGATGACGAGCGAGGCTAACGTCTGTCGCAAGACGGAACCTCAGTGTGACGAGTGCCTGCTGAGATCCAGATGTACTTACTGCCATGACCTGTAGGGCGAACGAGGGCGCCGCACTTGATTGTGAATAAGCTGGCATGCCGCCCCAGGAGGGGTGAAGGAGAGAATGAACATCGGGAACAAGTCGCGTCTACTGCTATCGCTGTTACTGGCCACAATCATGCTGTTCGTACTAGCGGTGTTCACCGCAGACGCGGCGGGCGCAACCAGCTCGGGCCCCGGTCCCGGTCCCTGCTCCAGCCCCGACCCTGCTCCTGCTGCGCTGGCGTAGCAAACAGCCGCAGTGCTCGTGAACGATCTAGGGGCGACCGGCGTTCAGTACGCCGTGATATCCGACGGGCAGATCATCCTTAGCCGAGGACCTGTGCAAGTTCGCCAAGATCTTCATGGATGACCGATGATGCTCCCCCCCGCCGAAACACTGGTCTACATATTACCCAAGACTTCCGCAGTTGAGATGCCAAACCAACTAGCTGAAGCCATTTGGTAGTGCCGTATAGCCTCAGAGCATAGCAGAGCACTTTCAAATAGAGCGATTAGCCCCGCTCCATGACACCTTCCGGGACTCCGTTCCAGTCCAAACGGTTAACGAACTGCAGAAGACTGCCCCGGCCTAGTTCGCCTGGCATGTCTGTTGAGCCAATGAACCGACCATGTTCCTGAGCGCCACTCAATTACCGCGGCCACAGAATGCGTCCGAGCCACAAAACGCCCACGATGGCAACCACATGTAGGATCCACCAACCAGGCCTCAAGAAGGCCCACGTCGTGCCGGCAACCAAGTCACGGCTTCCTGTTTCATCGACCATATGACTCACCTCCACAGATGGGATGCCCCAGTCGAATGATATCTATACCAATGGATCCGGGCCAAGATCTTGGCTCGTTCCCTAGGTCCTACTCCAGCCCACGGATAGCCTTCGGTTCCTGGACCTCAAGACGTGAGAGAATATGATTGTGGGCTGGGGCGATATATGTTCATCCCGCGCTTTTCGTTACGGGTGTGCTACAAGGTCTGCGATGAGACGCTACTTCTTCTCGCTACCAACTCCTGCGCCCCCGTATTTGTCGGAGAGATACCCCAAAGCGTAAGCATAGCCCTGAAAACCTTTGCCCACAATCACCTTTTCGGCGTATAGCGCGACATAGGAGAACTCCCTGAAGTCTTCCCTCGATCCTATATCGGTGAGATGCACCTCGACGCCGGGGAGGTCTACGGCCTTGAGTGCGTCTAGTATGGCAATGCTCGTGAAGGTATAGGCGGCGGCGTTTAGGATAATGGCATCGAACCTTCCCCTCGCTCGCTGAATCGCCGTGACGAGCCTATCCTCGTAGTTGGATTGGAGAACCCGAACGAAAATGCCCTTTTGCTCCCCCCTCTTGCTTTATGAACTCCACGAGCTCCGAGTAGCTCCTGGTACCGTAAAACCGCTTTTCCCTGACGCCCAGCATGTTCAGGTTGGGTCCGTTCAGTACGAGTACTCTCACGGTGTTCTATTCATCCTTTCCAGAGCTGCCGTCACCGCGTCTTTTGCAGTGTCACCGTTGTCTACCTCGTAGCCGCAGAATAAGGCGAACGCCTGTATCAACACATTGCTAGTGGATTTCCTACCTCTGACAATCCCCGCCAACAGCTCGTCTCAGCGAGGGGGCAACCCCCAACGGTGTTCGGTTCCGCTCGTGTGTCACAACACCCCGCGCGGTATCAAGAAACCCCAGGATGGCCTTCCTCGCGACCCGTGTGTCAGGATCGCTTGGGTCGCTCAGCAACTCGTCTGGGGTTCAGACTGCATATGCCGGCGGGTTAGCAACGGAAGGCATGACGATCGCCATGATCGTGTTAACAATGAACCGCCGGAAGGTACGGCGATTCATCTCTTGTCCTCTTCTCCTTGGGTTAACCTATAGGTTTCGTTGCGTGCGTGTCGGGAAGACACGCACGTCTGCGATCTAGCACGAGCTGGCTTCAACAGCAGATGCCTTTGTACGAAGTTGCAGCCTATCGAGCGCAAAGACTCGCCTTGAGCATATTCAGCTCCGACACTCTTCTATCTAGGTCCTCGGCGACACTCCTCGACTTATGGATGAAGATATCTACCTGTTGCTTCTTCTGTGCGTGCTCTGCAATGAGACGGTTCACCGTTTTGGTGTATTCGCGTACATAGTCTCCAATTCCAGTCTCAAGGGCACGTAGCATGTCCTCATGTAGATCTGTCATGAACTCGGCGGTGAGAGACGGTATGACGGTTGTCGTCAGATGATCAAGCTTCTTGTCGACATCCCCGGCAACCGACGCCTTGACGTCGGCCAGCGATGGACCGAAAAGTTTGCTGGCGAAGTATCCCAGAACACCGCCGATCACACTTCCTACACCGGGCAGCAGTATCGTGCCTACGATGGCGCCTATTGTCGCACCTGTTCCTCCTACGCTCCGCTCGTTGGAGATCGCTTCAGCTACTGCTGCCACCTGCTCCTGTGCGTCGGCGCTCGACAGGCCCTTCAGGTTCTGGCGTACGTCAATGGAGATGCGACGGCCGGTCAACCGCGTAAGCGGATACTGCCTCTCAAACGAACGCTCGAAGTCTGCAAACACGGTCTGCAATAACTGCTGCATTGGCTCCTCGAGGCTTCTAAGCTGGTTGCGATACTCAATGCCGAGTGCCGCGTTCATGTTGTTGAAGCAGTGTGTCAGACCCGACTCGCACACTTCTTTCAGCTGTTCCATGCTCTCTGCTGCACCTATGATCTCCTTGGCTTCGGACTGCGCTCGCTTTACCACCCTTATCAAGGCCATGTCCACCCGCGTCTTGTATCGTTCGGAATCGAAAGCTGTATCGAATCTGCCGAATACTCCCTTGCGTTCGCGTTCAATGAAGCTGTTCAGGTTTTCAATCACGTACGACTGCAGTCGAGCCCGCTCGGACTCGTACTCAGTTCTGGCGCTGTCAGCCGCCTCCTTGAGTCTATGCATGACGGCCGCCTCAGCGCCTAGAAGGCGTTTGACCATTATGAGATCGCGATTGCGCTCCGCAAATGACGACACCTCATCCACGAACCTGCGGAATCGTGAACGGGCCTCTGGATCTCTGCCTGCCAATGCCTCCTTGGCGCTCACAGCGAGCACCATGCAGCTCGATAGGCCCAGTTTGGCCCGGACCTTGCTCTTCACGTTATCTATAAGCTCATTGAGCTCTTCAGGGGAATCAGCCTTGTCGGCCTTTGTCAGTACGAATATGATGTCACCGACACTTGACATCACATGGTTCTTGACGAAATCCAGGTCAGACAGAGTGCCCGCTTGCTCTGCAGGCAATAGGAATAAGCAGGCGTCCGCCTCGCGCTCCATGACTTCAACGGTCTTCAGCGTGTGCACTGAGTCGGCCGCGATTCCGGGCGTATCTATCAGGACCAGCCTTTGCCGCAGCAGTTCGGATGGGTGGTGCATGGCTACGCTGCGGATTACATTGGAGTAGTCCTTCTCGTGGGAGTTAGCCCTTGCCGCCGCTGTCAGCGCAGCAAGCACTCTGGCTGAGTGCGAGGAGTCCTCAGGCAGCCTCAACACCCGAGTTACAGATGGCGTTTGCCTGAGCTCATCGACTGTGAACGTGTTGTTTAGGAGGTCTAGTCTCACCAGGAAGCTGGTCATACCCCCTCCTGACGAGTTCGCCCGGGCAGATCTGGGGCATCGACTGGAGTTGCTGGCGACTTGCCTATAGCTGTATGAAGGCTGGAGCCAGACTAGAAGGCGTTGGATTACGGACCTTATTCTGCGTTCAACGTAGTGCACCGGGTAGTTGGAGTCGAACCAGTCCGAGTCGAATTCTAGGTATATCTTGCCAGCGCCTGCACGAACTTGCACAACTGCCTCCCATCGCATGTCAAGCCAGATATCCCTGAGAGTCGTGGCAGGACCGTCCGGTGCCCATGAATGGCGCACCGTGGGAAGATGGGCATCTGGGATTGCACTACGTTCCAGTGACGTGGCAGTGGCGTTGGTCAGTAGGTTATACATGATTGCGACTTTCATGTTCGACTGCGGGATGTATATGCTCCGCGAAACTGCAGGCAGTTCGTCGAGAAACACAGTGTACTTATGGAGTCCCCGACGTCTGAACTCGTGCGTCAGCATGTACTCGACGCCTGACGCAGTACACATCTGTGCGGATCCACCGGGGATGAATCTTCCTTTGATCCACACGGCCTGAGGCAATGGCGAATCAATTGTGTCGGTGCCTCTAGGACAGGTCTTGAGGTTGATCACAATTTCCTTGCTTGACCCGAAGCTTATGTATGTGGGGCATATTGTGGTCGGAGACGCTCGCGACGCCAGAAGTGCATCATCCAGCATAGCATTGATCAACGTGGATTTGCCCGCAGAGAATCCCCCAACTAGCGCCAATTGCAGCTGATCGGCCTTGAGCTTCGCCCTTACCTGAGCAACGGTCATCTCTGTACTAACACGTAGCTCTTCCGGGAGCTTGAGGTACTCATAGTCCGTAGGGAAGCGCTCTAAAAACACGCAATTCTCCTCAATGAGTTCGCGCGTCGCCTGTGTAGATGAATGGTTCATTGCGCAACCTCCCAACGGTCCGCCATGGTCGCGACCCTGCGACACAGGTCACGGAGCTTGCTGTCAGTGTCGGTCAGATCCCTCAGCGCGACAGCGCTGCCCTGTTCTATGTCGTGCCGTGCCGACTTCAGCTGCTGATCCAGGTCGCCCAGCATCGCCAGTACACCTTTATGAATGACCGATGCTAGGCCGTTGATTACCTCGAACACGCGTTGCCTGATCGTATGCTCTGTCGCCTCGGGCAGCTTCCCGATTTCGACTGCCATTTGGCGGGCGATTTCGGATCGCGCATCAGTCATCCTCTTGTCAGCACCGTACTTGAGCGAATAGGCAGTCATACCTGCCACAGTCAGCAGAGCCGTGAATGGGTTGAGCAACCCTACCAAATACAGAACGCTCTGAACCGCTATGGTGGCTCCAACCTGTGCTATTGCGGCGCGGGCTCCTAGTACGCCTCCGGTGATTGCCCCCCCGATATCGCCGACTGCAAGCGATCCTACAGCCGCAGCAATTCTCTCGAAGGAATTGTCGCCTGTTTGAAGGCTAGGCTTATAGTCAGGATCGAGCATGAACTTCAGTTCATCTACGTCGCTGAGTATACCCTGGATATCACGGTCGATGCTCTGTTTCACGCGCTCAATTTCGCTCTGGAAGGTCTCCGCGGCTTCCGACTCTGCCCACTGCTTGAACTGGTCCTTGATGTAGTAGTCAAGGGCAGCCACGGTCTTGTCCTGGTACTGCTTCATCTGAAAAACACTGCCTTCGATGTCTAGCCCTTTAGCGGTCTCCGGAAGCGACTGGGCCAGCTCTCGACACTTTCGGGCGAAGCTGCTACACAATCGTTCGCCCAAGAGAGCTCCTCTGTCGCCGATCTTGGCGAGCACATCCTCCTTCTTCTCGAGAATGTGTTGGCGCTTGATATCGAATTCGGCTTGAAGCCGACTGAGTTCATCAGAGCTACGCCGTTCCAAGAGACTCCGCTTGACCCTTGCTGAATCTCCTAGCTGTTCTATAGCAGCCCGAATCAGTTTGCATGAAGTCGTGACCTTCAGTCTGCCACGGTCACTGACAAGGAATGACTCGAGCGCCCTTTCAAACTCAGGGAACCCACTCCTTTCCAGACGGTGAACATCCTGAGCCTTCTTTGCCCGCAGTGCCTCCCTGGAGGAGACCATGAATACCCTCTCATCTGAACCCAGTTTGGTGTATGCGCGA
>ERZ795052.5928-NODE-5928-length-11551-cov-5.654836_pt1 | contig 11551 bp, 6 predicted proteins | sample MGYA00375136_ERZ795052 | MGnify/ENA primary metagenome ERZ795052 (study PRJEB30181, sample SAMN05720156) | activated sludge metagenome | isolation source: Anaerobic digester | place: Japan | collected 2015-05-26 ... | reverse complement strand
CGAGATAACAGCGAGTGACTGGAGTTCAGACGTGTGCTCTTCCGATCTCAATCCCGGCTCGGCAATCTGAACCTTGCGCCACGGGCCGAGTTGGTCGGAGGTTTGGCCGGGCGGGATGAACTTCCATTTGCCGCGGCGGATGGCCAGACGGTTGGCGTGCTCGACGACGTGGTCCCTGCCGGTTGGAGTGTCCCCCAGCAAGGCGGGCAGCAGGTTGCGGCTGTCCGGCCAAAGCTCCGGATTGGCCCCGCCTGCCGCCAAGGCGCCGAGGGTGGCGGGCAAATCCACCTGGGAGAAGAGCGCGTCCGACTGGCCGGGTTTGACGCGGCCGGGCCAACGGACAAGGAAAGGCATGCGGGTTCCGCCCTCAAAGAGGCTGTATTTGCCGGCGCGGAGAGGCCCGGCGGGGCGGTGGTCGCCAAGCTTCTCGTTGGCCTGGTCCTTGTAACCGTCGTCCAACACCGGCCCGTTATCGCTGGAAAGAAGAACCAACGTGCGGTCGGCGAGGTTGAGGCGGTCGAGCGTTTTGAGGATTTCCCCCACACACCAATCGAACTGGACCAGGGCATCGCCGCGAGGGCCCATGCTGCTTTTGCCGACAAACCGCGGATGGGGCACCCGGGGAACGTGGACGTCGTGAGTGGCAAAATAGAGGAAAAAGCGCTGAGTCTTGGCGCGTTCGATAAACTGCAGGGCCTGTTTGGTGAAGACGTCGGCCATGTCTTCGTCCTTCCAGAGCGCGGCCTTGCCGCCTTTCATGTAGCCGATGCGGCCAATCCCGTTGATCACGGCCTGGTTGTGCCCATGGCTCCAGTCCAGTTTGAGCGTGGCGCGGTCTTTGACGCCGTCGGGTTCGCCGGGAAAGGCCTCCTGATAGTTCACCTGGATGGGATCGTCGGAAACCAAGCCGACCACCCGATGGTTTTCGACATAGACGCACGGCACGCGGTCGCCCGTCGCCGCCATGATGTAGGAGTAATCAAAGCCGATTTCCCGCGGGCCGGGTTTGATTTCGGCGTTCCAGTCGAGCGGTTTTCCGGCCTCTCCGAGGCCGAGATGCCATTTGCCGACGACCGCGGTGGTGTAGCCGGCCTGTTTGAGGATTGAGGGCAGCGTGGGGCGGCCCGGTTCGATGATCAGGGCGGCGTCGCCGGGCAGAACCCCGGTTCCCTTTTTTCGGAAGGCGTATTGGCCGGTCAGCAGGGAATAACGCGAGGGAGTGCAGGTGGCGGAGGAGGCATAGGCGCTGGTGAAGCGCAGCCCCTCCTTTGCCAGGCGATCCACGTTCGGGGTCTTCGCGCCGGTCCCGCCGTAACAACCAAAGTCCCCGTAGCCAATGTCATCGCCATAGACCAGGATGATGTTGGGCGGCGGGCTGGCGGAGGAGGTGATGGCCGGCAGGGCGAAAACGGCGGCGATTGCCAACGCAAGCAAGGTCTGCCGGCTGAGTTCGGGGAAGGTCAGGTTCACGAGTTTGCCTGTTTGTTTGCGGGTCTTTTTCGGGAATTGGGATTGTCATTGCGGCTGGCTTCGGGAAAACGGCCCTGGTCATCGGTGTCAATGATCCAACGTTCGAGCGCGGCCCGCAGGCGCTTGAGCGCGGCCTGGGCTTCCGGCTGGCTGGATTGCGCCAGGTTGTGAATTTCGAAAGGGTCTTGCTCGAGGTCGTAGAGTTCCTCGTCCTGCAGACGGGGCTGGCAAAGCGTTTCCTGGACCGGCGTGAGTTTGCCCTGGGCTTGGAGCTCCTTGATCAAGTTCCACACGGGGTATTGGGTTTCCTTGTATTTGTTGGGCGCCAGGAGGGGAACCTCCGGGGTGAAGTTGCGGATGTAGCGGTAGCGTTCGTCTCGAACGGTGCGAATGCGCATGGTCGTTTCATCACAACGATCCCGCGCGCCAAACACGAAGGACTTGGGTTCGGCCGCGCGGTCGCCCAGAAACGGCCGGCCCTGCATTTTTGCGGGGATCGGCGCGCCCGCCAGGGCCAGCATGGTCGGCGCCAGGTCTATGGCTTCCAGCAGGCGGGCGTCCACCTTGCCCGCCTCGCAATGTTTGGGCCGGGGCAACGCCTTGGGCCACCGAACAATGAGAGGCACCTGAAGCCCGGACTCGTAGCAGAACTGCTTGCCGCGGACGTGTGCCTGGCCGTTGTCGCCGAAGAAGACCACGACCGTGCTGTCGGCCAGGCCATCCCGCTCCAATTGCTCGAGGACCCGCCCAATCTTTCGATCCAGCTCCGAAGCAGCGTCCAGGTAAGCGGCCCAATCCTTCCGCGTGACCGGGTGATCAGGATAGTAAGGGGGAATTTCGACTTTGGCGGGGTCCGCCAGCGGCCGGCCATTGAAGTCGCGGTGGGTTTCGTGGAAATTGATTTGCGCAAAAAACGGCTGGTGGGTCTTCAAATCCTCCCAATCCGCGGAGTCATAGGGGTTGCCCGAATAAGTGAAATTCCAGTCCGTCTTGCCGGTGCCTCGAAATCCGATGGCGTCCGGCAGCTTGGTCAGGTTGGCGGTGAAGTAACCGGCGTCGCGCAACCAGTCGGTGAGCACGCGCACGCCGGGCGGGAGGGGAAAGTTGACGCCCCGATTCGAGCGATGATGGTGGGCTCCCAGCGTGGTCTGGTACAGGCCGGTCATGAAGGCGCTGCGACTGGCCGAGCACACGGGCGCAGTGGTGTAGAAGCGCGTGTAACGCACGGCCTCGGCCGCGAGGCGGTCGAGGTGCGGGGTGGTCACTTCGCGGGTGCCGTAGCAGCCGAGGTGGGGACCGAAATCCTCGGCGATGAGCCACAAGATGTTGGGTTTGACGGCCGGGGATTCGGCGGGCGAATGGCAGGCCAGCCCGGCCATCAAGAAGGCCAGCATGGCCAGAACAGCCTTGGCAGCGGGAAACAACTTCATCAGGTGTCGTGCATTATTTTGCCGGGACGGCGGAGCGGGGGCTTCCCGTCGCGCTTCGTCCCAGGGCGGTCAGGGGCCAGTTGGGATCGTCCACTCTGGCTTGTTTCATAAGCCGCGCGGCCCGGGCCACGAGCCGCGGCTCGGCCCGGGCCAGGTTCCGGCTTTCGGACATGTCTGTTTCGAGATTGTAGAGTTCCACGGGCGCGTTGGGCCCGTTCTTGACGGCCTTCCATTTGCCGAAGCGGATGGCCTGGATGGGCTGGGCTTCATGCAGCTCCCAATAGAAATAGTCGCGCTTGGGCGCTTTGCCACCCTTGAGCAACGAAACAATGGAGAGTCCATCGGTCTTGAACCCCTTGGGCAGGCGCGCGCCAGCCAGCTCGGCCGCCGTGGGCAGGAAATCCCAAAAGGCCCACGGCTGATCACACACGCGCCCGGCGGGCACCACGCCGGGCCAGCGCGCGATGCAAGCCTGACGCAAACCCCCTTCGTACAGGGAACGCTTGTAGCCGCGCAAACGACCGCCCATCGTCTGGTCGAAGAGCCGTCCGATTTCGGAGCTGGGCGCAAAGGAAGAGCCATTGTCGCCCGACACGATGACCAGGGTGCGATGGTCCAGGTTCAACTCCTGAAGCAGCGCCAGCAAGCGGCCGATATCCGAGTCCAGGCGGGTGACCTGGGCGGCGTAGGTTTTCTGGAGCGGGGTCCAGGGTTTGTCCGCGTAAATGCCCAGGTCATCAATCTCGTGGCGGCCGTGCGGGAGGGTGACGGCATAGAAGAGGAAGAAGGGCTGGTCGCGATGCGCCCGCACCCAGGCCAGGGTTTCGTCCGCAATCAGGTTTTGCGCGTAAGTGCGGCCGACGCCCTTGCCGTCGTTGCCGGGCAACTCGAAGCGCTGATCGTTGCGATAGAGGTAGGTGGGGAAATAACTGTGGGCGTGGCGCTGGCAGTTGTAGCCGAAGAAGAAGTCAAAGCCCACCTTGAGGGGGCTGCCGGTGGTGTCGAACATGCCCATGCCCCATTTGCCGATGCAAGCGGTGGCATAACCGGCCTCCTTGAGCAACTTCGCCACGGTCATTGTCCCCGCGGGCAGAGGCATCTGGCCTTCGGGTTGGATTTCCCGATTGGCCCGGATGGGGCAGTGGCCGGTGTGCAATCCCGTGAGGAGGGACGCGCGCGAGGGGGCGCAAACCGACGTGCCGCAGTAAGCCTGGGTGAACCGCATGCCCTCGGCGGCCATGCGGTCCAGGTTGGGGGTCTGAATCAGTCGCTGGCCGTAACAGCCGAGGTCGCCCTGGGCCAGGTCATCGGCGAGGATGAAAATCAAATTGGGACGCGGGGCGGCTGCGTGGCTGGCGAGCGTCGCCGCCGCCAGCAGAGCCGCCGCGGATCGAATAAAGTGGGTCGCGATCATCATTCTCCAGGACACTCACTGAGTCTCACCCCGAGTCACCCGCATGAACACTTCTTCAAGGCCGATTTCATCCTCGCGCAACTCGATGAGTTTGGCGCCTCCCTTGACCAGCACCTCGGCGACCAGGCTGTGATCGGTGTCGAAACTGGCCAGAGTGACTTTGATTTCACCGTCGGCGGCGGTCACCTCCGCGATTTCGGGGCGGGCCCGGAGCAACTCCAAGGCCTGCGCCGGATCGCTGGAAACGCGCACCCACATCACTCGCCCTTGCGACATTTGGTCGCGCACCCCCTGAACGGGCCCGCTGTAAATCAGCCGGCCCTTTTCGATGATGGCCACCCGGTTGCACAGGGTTTGAAGCTCGCTCAGGATATGAGAAGAGATGATGATGGTTTTGCCCAACCGCTGCAGTTCCTGGAGAATCGCCATCATTTCAATACGCGCCCGCGGGTCCAGGCCGCTGGCCGGCTCATCCAGCAGCAGCAATTGGGGGTCATGAATCAGCACGCGCGCCAGTCCCAGGCGCTGCTGCATCCCCCGGCTCAGCGCGCCAATCAAGGCGCCCTTCTTTTCGCTTAACCCGACCAATTCCAGGACATCGTTGACGGTTTTCTCCCGCTGGGCGGCCGGGATTTTGTAGCAAGCCCCAAAAAAGTCCAGGTACTCGGTGACTTCCATGTCCTTGTACACGCCAAAGAAGTCCGGCATGTAACCAATCACGTGCCGCACCGCGTCCGCGTCACGCACAACATCATGGCCGAGAATCTGAGCGCTGCCCGCCGAGGGGGCGAGGAACGTGGCCAGAATGCGCAGGGTGGTGGTTTTGCCGGCGCCGTTCGAGCCGATAAACCCAAACAGGTCGCCTTGGTTGACGGTAAGGTCCAGCCCCTGAAGTGCGGCGATGCTGCCATACATGCGGCTCAGGCCGAAGGTTTGGACGGCGGGAATGGGGAGAGGGGGAGGAGCGGCTTCAGTCATACGCAGAAAAGCTCGGGGCCGGCCCATTCAAGGCCTTGGGGAGGCCCCCCGCGAGGCTTTGCGGGGACGCCTTCCAGCGAGGGCATGGGTTGGTTGCGGGTGCTCATGGCATCTCGACCACCGCCCGCCACAGGGTGTGACGCTGGCCGCGTTTGGGCGTAAACTGACGCAGGGACGGAACGGGGGTGTAGTCTGAAGCCCAGGCCAGAAACACCGCCGTGCCTTCGCGCGCCAGCACCGGCGACAAATCCAAGCCTGGCGGCGAGACAAAGGTGCCGGCCTGATGTTGTGGCTGAGCGAGGTAGGACAGGAAGGTCACGCCCATGGCGGAGTTGGGCAAATCGTCCAAACGCCCGCGTTCGGCGTCACCGAAAGCATATTGGCGGGACTGCACCGCCTGCTGGAAGCGACTGCCGTGCTGCAGCACGAAATTTCGCAATTCCACGCCGGCTTCGGGACGCACGGGGAAGGAGGCCGCCTGTCGCGGCCCGACTTCGCCCAGGCGGATCAGCCGGTCCCCGAACGCCAGGTGGCAGTCGGTGAGCTTTGCGTCTGTGCGGTTGTCCACACGTAACGTCCAGCCGGGAGACTGGCGGGACACCGTGATCCGAACGGGCGGCGTGGCGGATTGCCACCAGTCGCTGACCAGCAACTGGCTCGTCCAGACCGGGACAAACACCTCGGCCTGAAACGTCTCGCCGGCCTGGGTGAGCTGGACTTTTTCCGTGTTCTGGCCGCCGCTCCACAGTCCGCGGAATTCGCCGCGCAAGGTGGCCGTTTGCTGGCGCCCGACCAGGGTGTACTTTTCGTTCGAGGGCGAATAAATGGACACGTAGGTGCGGCCCCGCAATTCGGCGCCGTCGGTCTTTTCCAACAGGTCAACCACCTGCAATTCGTTCCATTCGGATTCTCCGGCGCGGAGTTTGTAACCGATGAGGTAAATCAGGAGGGAAAACAGCACGACGTAGCACGGGAAGGTGATCCAGGTGAGCATCGGCTTGCCGATGCGCTTGAGCCAGTAATGGTCCAGCGGACCGATCACCGCCAAATAGACGATCAGCAGCAAGAACAGCCAGGTCAGGGGCAGTTTGTGCACCTGCCGGCTGTCGAGCATCGCGCCAAAAATGCCGTCGGTGCCCCACCCGCCCTGCAGGTTGAAATCCGAGAGAACATACCAGGAACCGGGCACCTCCGCCAGCCGCGCCCAGAACACCGGCAGATTCTTCCACGACCGCACCGGCTCGCGCTCGGGGCTGAACAGGAGCGCGGTGACCCGTCCCGCGCCGCGGGACGCGGTCACGAGCAACGGGACGTCGCCCGACGCCAACGCAACCCGTCCTTCGCGGACTTTGCCCACCGCCACCTGCAGGGGCGCTCGCTCGAAATCGAAATCGTCCGGGAGGGTTTCAAAAGGCGATTCGGTGTTGGCCGCTGTCGTGGAGGAACGACCAGGACTGTGGGTGCGAACGGCCGCATACACCGGGTTCACCGGCCAGGGTTCCTTGAGCCAGCGTTGCAGTTCGGGATGACTTTCCAACGGCTTCATCCCTTGAAGAGCGCAGGGGAAGATTGCCTTCAGCCAGGGCGAGGAGGAAATGTCCGACGGCTGCTCGACGGCAATAATGAGATGGCCGCCGGCGTGCAACCACGCCAGCAGCGCCTGGACCTGGTTCACATTCAGGTCGGTGGCGCGTTCCGAGTTCAAATAGAGGGCGTCCAGCCCCTCGAGCACGAGCGGGTTGTCCGGGAAAATGGCCGGCAAGAGACGGGCGGAGCCGGGCTGCAACTCGCCCACTTGGGGGAGGATGGGGCGAATTTGGGGCGCGCCGCCGGCGGTGCGGGACAGAGCGCCAATCAACGGGGTGCCGGCGGCAATCTGGCGGCGGGGACGCAAGTCGGGCTGTTCGGCGCGCAGTTTGCCCCGGTCATCGAGCAAGCGGGCATCCCAGGAGGCGAAACCGCGCGTGCTGGAAAAGACGGGAACCACCAGCCGCTTGAGGGTGCCGGTGGGCAGCTCGACCTTGACGCGATAAGTCTGGCCCTGGTTGAGATTGCCCGGGGACAACTCGACGGTGGCGTTGAAACCCGGGCCGTCGTTCTTGATCTCGAAAACCACAGGGAACCAGCAGGCCTCGGGCACAATGCCGTCGTAGCCCAGAAACGCATCGAATTGAATGGCCGCGCGCGCGGGCAGGAACAAGGCGAGACTCAACGCCGCGGCAAGCCGCCAAAGGCCGGAAAGAGCTCGCAGCCGGAATCGGCCGGCCCGGGAACCGGCTGACCCTGAGGAGAACATGGCGAACCCGACGGAGTGAACCTGTCGCCCCCGGCCGGCGGGGCGGTCGCCCTCCGGTTTCAACGGTCTGCGTTCGCCGACCCCACCATGCGCGCTGGGCTGCATTTGCGTGGTTACTATATAGTGCAGACCTTTAAAACTCTGCAACGTTCAATTTGCCGGGGGCCGCCGGGAGGCCGCCGAGTGAGCCGGGCGGGCCGGTTCATCCGCGAAGAATCCCGGCCGCGGTTTGGCGCAGGAGACTCCGCGTGGGGATGTAGGAGGCCAGCAAGCCGGCCAGGAGGCTGATTACGAGGGTGGCGGCAAACGTGAGGTAAGGCATGGTAAAAGCAGCCGCAATTTCCATAAGGACGGTGGCTTGATAAACAAAGAGCCAGGCCAGCGCGAAACCCACGACCCCTCCGGCAATGCCGGCGGAAAGGGTCAGCACGAGGGCTTCGAGCAAAAACAGCTTGAACAATCCCCCGCGGCGCAAGCCCAACGCCTTGAGCACCCCGACCTCGCGCCGCCGCTCGAGCACCGCGCCGGCCATGAAGGCAATGAGCGCGAATACCGCGATGACCACGGCGACAATCAACAAGAGGGCAAACAGGACCTGAGTGATCCAATAGACCGCCCGGGCATGGTCCCTGGCCTCGGCGGTGGATTGGACTGAAAACTGGTAACGCACATCAAACCGCTCGCGAATCTCCCGCGCCACCTGCCGGGCGGCGGGATTGCCGGAAGTCTTGAGGAAGAACATGGCCTGAAAGACTCCGCGCGGGGCGAGGCGGGTCAACCGTTCGAACTCGGCGGCGGGGATGACAACTCCGGCTCCGACGTCATGGGCAACGCGGGCGCGGAAGGTTTGAAAGCCGGGCAAGGCGCTGGCAATGCCCACCACGCGGAAGCGGGCCTGGCTGCGTTCGGCTCCAAGCTGAAACATCAACTGAACCTCGTCACCGGTTTGAACTTCCAGGTAACTGGCGACCGCCTGGCTGAGCACGATGGGGGGTGAGTGGCCCGCGGTGGAAGCGTTCGCGCCGACCTCCGCGAGCGCCGCGCCGCCGCCTTCACTCCACACGATGCGGTTCGTGTACAAACACTCGCTCAGACGCGAATCCACTCCGCAGGGAATGACCCACAAATGCTTCATGCCGACCAGGTCGCTGATGACCACATCATAAGCGGTGCCGCGCTCGGAGCGGGGCCTGAGGAATCGGACCTCGGAGACGGCCGCCACGCCGGGGAGGTTCTCGAGATCGGCCCTGGCGTCCTCGGCTTCGAGGCGGGGGACGGAGATTCTCACATCCGCGCCATAGGAATGTTCCACCAGTCCCAGCGCGGTGCCGCTGGCCAAGGCGACCAGGCTGGCTACGAAAATCACCAGCGCCACTGAAAGCGTGAAGAGCAGCGCCGTGGTGGTATGGCGGCGGCGATGCCGCTGCAGGTTGCGCGCGGCCAAAACGGCGACCGGATGAAAGGCCCATCCCAGCAGCGCCACCAGCATGCGTTCAACCCAGGGCAGAAAGCCAACGGTTACCAAAGTCAGCCCAAACAGCAGGAGGACCAGCAAAGACAGCACCACCGTGCCGATCAAGGAGGGATTGCCCGACAACACCGCCGGAGGCAGGACGAAAAAGACGACGCCCGAAAGCAGCGACAGAGCGCCGCCGGTCAGTACGAAAAAGGGGAAGACCGAAGCGGGACCTGGCCGGTCGGGCCGGACCTGGCCCCCGCGCAGGGGGTCCAGTCCGTCCACGATGGTGCGGCGGGTTGCCTGAAGGGCGGGGACCAAGGCGCTGCCCAAGGCGACGGCCAAGCCCCCGGCCAGGAGGAGCCAGACGGATTGGGCAGTGAGTTCCAGCTCGACAACGGCCTCGCCATGGGCGGCTGCGGTGATCAACATCACCAGCAGCCGGGCCATTCCCAAGCCGAAAAGCAGTCCCAGCGCCATGCCCATGCCGCAGAGCAGGCAGGATTCCCCCAGAACGATCTTGAGAATATCGGAACGCCGCCCGCCAATCGTCCTGAGGATCGCGTACTCCCGCACGCGCTCTTCGACGGCGACGGAAATCAGGGAATAGATCAACAGGCCCGCCACCGTCAGCGTGAGGATGGCAAAGACGCCGAAGAACGCGCGCGCAGGCGAGGTGAAATTCTGGAAGGCGGCGATGGCTTCGGCCTTGGGGAGCCGCACTTCATAATCCATCCCCAGACTGGCGGCGATGGCCTCACCGGCGTTCTTGAGGCGCAGCACGCTGGCATGGAGGTCCCTTGCGTCATAACAGGCGCGGGGGTCGCGCAAAGCGCCTGCCAACAGATGCACCTGGGTGGGTTCGCCCAGCACCTCGCGGGCGCCGGCCAGGTCCACCAGGACAAAATCCCGGATCTGTTGCGGGAGAAGAAACTGCTTTTCGACCACGCCCCCCACCCGGAAATCAGACTCGTTGTAGAGAGCGGGCGAGGACAATGTCAGCCGGCCACCCGTCGAGAGGCCCAGCTTCTGCGCCAGGCTGCCGGACAAGGCGCATTCCCGGGCGCCCAAGGGTGGATCGGGCCAGACGCCCCACATTCCCAACGCGCGTTCCTTCGCGCCGTCCACGCCCACCAGCACGGCATAAAGCTGTTTCGTCCCGCCGGCGACGCGCACGATTCCCAGCAGTCGCGGCGACACCCCGCTCAGCACGGGGTCGCTGCCGAGTTTGCCCATCGCCTCGGCGGGATCGAAAGGGGTCGGCGCCAGGGGAGAGCCGCCCGGGACGCGCACCAGCAAATCCGCCTTGCCCGCCTGCAAACTCACCAGGTCAACATAGGAAAGCGAAATCGAGTCGAGCCCGGCCTGAATGGCGGTGAGCAAGGTGAGCGTGAAGAAGATGCCCAGGACCCCGACGACGGTCCGTGTGCGGCGCCGCGCGAGGTTGCGCAGCGTGTAGGCAAAGACCGGGCTCATGGTGTGGCCGCCGGCTGGCCGTCATTCTCGACGCGGCCGTCCCGCAAGCGGACAATCCGGTTGCAGGCCTGGGCCACCAGCGGGTCGTGGGATGATGGTGACTTTGTCCTGCCGGTTGAGGTCGCGCAGCAGGTTCAGGATTTCCTGGCCGGTGGCGCTGTCGAGGTCGCCGGTGGGTTCGTCCAGCAACACCAGCGCGGGTTCATTGACCAGGGCACGGGCGATGGAAACGCGCTGCTGCTCGCCGCCGGACAGCTCAGCCGGTTTGTGATCAGCCCGGTCCTTCAACCCCACGCGGTCCAGCAGCCACAGGGCCCGTTCACGGCAGGCGCGCGCCGCGCACCCTTTGAATTGCATGGGAATTTCGATGTTCTCACGCGCCGTCAAGGTGGGGAGGAGGTTGTAGAACTGGAACACGACGCCGATCCGGTCGCGGCGCAGATCCGCCAATTGGTTCTCCGAGAGCGAATGGAGGTCCACGCCATCCACCCACAAGGTTCCGCGTGAGGGCGTATCAATCGCGCCAATCAGATTGAGCAAGGTGGTTTTGCCACAGCCCGACGGCCCCATCAACGCCACGAATTCGCCTCTCCCAACCGTCAGGTCCACCCCCCGCAACGCCCCCACCGCCGTCCCGCCCAATACATAACTCTTGTGCAGGTTTTCGGTTTTCACCGCGAAGGAATTCATGGGACGTTATGCTCCGGGCAAGCCAGCCTAAAGTCAAGGATGCTGCCGGAGCTTCCCAGGGGCGGGGTGTAGGGGCCCGCCCCTTCGCCACAATGACGCGGTTGGCGTATGGTTCATGTCGTGAACTTCTGCCGGGGGCATGTGTGCAGCTCTCGGTTCAGGAGGTTGGAGAGGCCGGCTTTTGTGCCCACCAAGCCCGAGGACATGCTACCAAGCGGTGGTTTGGTGTACCAAAAGCCAATTCGTCACGGCAGTTGGGACAGCGTCGGAGCTTCAACCGTCCTGGCGGGACTTACGGGTTCCGCCTTCTACCCTCGGCGTTGAAACGCCGGGCTGTTTTC
>ERZ795052.5927-NODE-5927-length-11551-cov-9.101166_pt1 | contig 11551 bp, 9 predicted proteins | sample MGYA00375136_ERZ795052 | MGnify/ENA primary metagenome ERZ795052 (study PRJEB30181, sample SAMN05720156) | activated sludge metagenome | isolation source: Anaerobic digester | place: Japan | collected 2015-05-26 ... | reverse complement strand
CCCATAGAGCCTGATGGCTTTTAAAAGCTGATCTCTAACTTCTTGTTCCACTTTCATACTCCTCTTTAGTAGCAACTACTAGGCTTGAAGTCTCCTAATATCGTGGTTATCTATTTTTCTACGACTGTAGATCAAATGGCTGTTATACATAGACGGAATCCTAAAGATGATGACTTATTGGTAGGCAGGTCGCCACCTCTCTTTGCAACTGTTACTCCAGATTTTGTACTTCCCCAGCATCCACCACGGGCTACCCTGAAGGCGCCTTCATTCTGATAAGGGTTAGTACGAGGAGAATTCTTGTATTTTGCACACAAGTCGGAACACCATTCCCAAACATTTCCAGACATGTCATAGAGTCCCAGCTCGTTAGCTGCTTTTAGTCCAACTTCTTGAGTCTTTCCCGATAAAAGGGCTCTTTCAGGTCTTTTTGGATTGAATTTATAGCAGGAATTATAAAGAAACCATGCTACTCTATCTGCTTCATTAGCACCGGCATATCGAAATCCGACGCTCTTTTTTCCACCGCGAGCTGCGTATTCCCATTCAGCCTCGGAAGGTAATCTATAACCTATGGCCAGAGAAGGATTATCTGTTTCTAAGGCATTTTTGTCTAGAAGGTTACCGCCATTATCGTACGCTCTAGGCAAGCCCTCTTTATCACTCAACCAATTGCAGTATGCTATCGCTTCATGCCAAGTTACATCTATTGTTGGTCTTTTCCCTCTTCCCCAACCTTGATCACAAGGTTTAATTATTTTGATTTCTTCACAAAATCTGTCATACTCCTCGAAAGTCACCGCGTATTTTCCAATGTAGAAGTCATATGTCAAGCTAACTCTATGAGCAGGCATCTGTCTCTTCAGATCCTCTTTGATTTCATTACTTAAATCTACATATTCAATGTTGTCCCAGGTGTTGCCCATAATAAAACTTCCTCCCGCAACACGAATAAGAATGTTTCTATTAGAAGTCGTCTTTTCATATTCTTTTCTTCTACCCGAATCCCTGCTCGAATAGATCTCTTCCAATTCTTTTTCACTGGTCAAACCGAGTGCTATTGCAACAGACTCAACTGCCCAAAGTGCTGCTTCCGAAGACAGCGCATGGTCTTTACATAAAATATTACTGAGATCTTCGATGACAAGGTCTATTTTTTTCAGTTTACATGCTTCCAAAAGCTTTTCCGAAAACTTTTCTCTAATTGCAGGAAAAATAGCTGACAATTCCCTCTTCTTATTATGGCAAAGATCGTTAAGCAGCGTTTCTAGCTCTCTTGGCTTATCGAAAACCCGGCTTCCTTTTTCTTTGACAACAGTTATTAGAGTTTTCCTTACATCATCTCCCACGATCTCCATCTCCCTTCAAAGGTATATCAATTTGGAAGACCCTTAAGTATTTCGAAGGCAATTCTTTGGAATCATATTACTCTTTAAGAATGCTCTCTTTGAATATAATTCCAACAGTTATGTCATCGCCAATTCTGTCTGCAGATAAATCATTTAAGAAGCTTTCAATATTGGTTTTAAGATATTCTTCGCCTTGAATTTTAATATTATCCAGAAAACTCTTTGCGACTTCTCTGAACTCCTCTTCGCTTGCAAATGAATTCGAAAGTCCATCGGTAGAAAGCAACACTAGTATCGGGGGAGTCTCCGATAATCTTTCGATGAAGAGTCTGAAATCTCTACTGGCCTCCATTGAGCACAAAGATGTTGTTGCGTTTCCGAAAAGACGTTCATCATCTGGTACTGGAGAGTATACTTCCCCACTATCTGATATCACAAGAATATCGCCATCTCCTATTTGTGCAAACATCAGGAGGTTTCGGGTTATCAGGGCAGCAAGTAGTGTTGTGCCATAGGCCAAATAGGAATCATCTGCGAGCGAAGTAACTGCATCACTGGAAATTTCAAAGAATATTTCTGGTTTGTCTTCACTCAGTTGAGAAAAACCTGCTACAGAGAAATCTTGCTCAACTCTTTTTTTCCATATCGAGTGAAGCCTGTGAGGGAAATTTGATTCAAGGCTTCTCTTCAAAACTGATAAGCTTGATGTTTCTGAGCTGTATTTTGCCACTTCTTCAAGCAAATCTACTGCTGCCCTCACAGCAATACTCGAACCAATTTCGCTCCGAAAACATCTTGGATCGCCATGACCATCTGCCACCGCTACTATTACAGAATCTCCTTCATTCAAAACCTTTAAAGCGAAAGCATCTTGGTTTGGCATTCCTTTCTTGATATGCATGGCTCCACGAACCGAGTTGCAAATAACTCGCCAGGTTGTTTCCTTAGAACTCGAAATCATCTGGATCAGTACCCGGAGCTGGTGGCTGGGGGATCCATATGGATTCATTTTCTTTCTTTTCATTAAAGACGTTTTCTCTTGGCTTGCTTGAAGGTTGAGATACTTCTTTTATCACTGTGGTGCTTGCCCATTTTATATAGTTAACCAGTGTTACAGCATTTCTAGCTTCTAACGGAGATATTGGCATTCCAGACATGAATTCTTTCAAGACATCTAAATCGCAATCCTCACCAATCCCGATAGCAATACGTACCGCCTTTCCTCCCCACATAGTATTCAAAATGGCAGTAAGTCCCGTCTCATATTCGTCAGTAGGCTGACCATCGGTTACAAGAACTAAAACTGGAGGATAAGCTCTTTTTGGCATGGGCGGAATTTCAAGTGCTTCCGCAACCATCTTGAATGCTGCTCCCATATCCGTTTGATTATCGGCCTTAAGATCTGTCCATTCGAATTCTTCAATAGGTATGGCTTCATCTGAGAGCCATTTTGCTCCTTCAGAGAACTCTAGAACCCTCATCAATAATGTTGCAAAAGAATTCTCTTTGGCTATTCGTCGAATTTCTGGAATTGCCTCTCTTATAGCTGTATTCAAAGAGTTTATTTTCAAGCCTTGCATAGACCCAGAAGAATCGCACATTAAGAACAGGTATAAAGGTCGTGCACTCTGTTCTTCTCGTTTGAAAGGCATTTCTACACCTCCACCACTTGTTTTTTAGTATATTTCATATCCTCACTTACCCAAAGGTGATCATCTTATCTGGAAAACGTGAACGATGGCTTGGCTTTTCCTGTAACACACACCGAAAATTCTGATCCTAAAGATCATCTAGATTCTTCAATTATTTTCTGTTCAATACCCTGATAATCCCAACCTGCTTCCCAAAGTAGATTTCCATATCGGGTACAAGAATGGTGGCTTTGCCTTTTTCTATTTCAAATTCCCTTCCAGGAGCAGAGATTTTCCATTTACAGTCACTAAGATTTCTGAATCCGGATTTACTCGGATCGTGTGGATGCCTTTCAACTCGGGCAATCGGTTCAGAAAAGACAAACTGTTTTTCTTTATTTACATGATGTGGATACAGAAGAGTATCATGATTTATTATGATTTTCTGACCTTCAAGCTCCAGATACATTTGACTTGCCAGTCGCTTCTTGCAGAACCAGCAAGTAGAAGTATCGTCAGGATTATCGAAATCGTGTATGATCTCTTCGCCGCAGTTTGAACAATAGTGTATGCTATCTTTAAGTCTAGTTAAGGCGATTTTCCACTCACTTTCTCTTATTCGGCTGTCCGGATTTGTGAGTCCTTTGGTGAATGCCCTTTCGAAGAGTTTTCTGATGAATGCGGGATAGAAGTACCATAAACGTAAAACATTTTTGTGCCTCTCAGGATCTGGTCTGTTAGAATCATCTTCATTATCATAAATGAAAACTGGGTGTTCTCCGTAGAGTTTTCTTTGTTCCGCTATATCGAAACACTGTATTGAAGAATCCAGAAAACCTTCTAGTGGATGGTTTGACATTAGTAAATAAAAAAGAAGTACTGCAAGCGAGTATAAATCCGTATAAGAGCTCGGACTAGCTTCTCCTCTGACAATCTCGGGTGCCATGAATTTCGGTGTACCCGCGATTGTTCCAGGAGCTTTGTCCTGGTCAACATTATCATTATCGCAGATTCGTACTTCTCCTGTATCTGGATCGAAAAAGACATTTCCAAAATTTATATCTTTATAAGATAATCCCCTAGAATGTAAGTTTAAGAAGCTATTTGCCAACTCATAGCCGATTTTGACTAGAGTATTAAACTTTGGCTCAACTTTTAGATCTATGAAGTCTTTTAAGCTCTTAAAACGCTGTTCTCTTAGTAGCATTACATACCCAAAACTCTCCTGTCCATCTTCTTCTTTAGGGGTAACAACAACATCTAATGGCCATAGAAAGCTTTCATCTGGTGCACCATCTTTTATAAGTACCTCTATTCTTCTTCTCAAATCAATGTCTTCCCGAAGATACTCTGGGAAATACCACTTCACTGCATAATCTTGATCACCTTTGACTCTATAAACCTCGCCCTGTCCACCGCCTCCAATGAACTCCTCTACTGTACAGGCATATTTTGAATTGAACATAAGTAGTTCTTGCCCTGGCCTCAGCAGTTGTCCCATAAAAATTGCACCTCCAGATAATTGTCATTCGCAAAATACTGAGTGATTGGTCTGTTGACAATGCGTGCAAATTGAAAATTAAACAATCCCTGTATCCTGTATCCAACTTATGCATTTATTTTCATAAGTTGTGATATTTGTTATTATTAGAAAAAGCTTGACCTGGCTCTGAAGAGATTGTCAGGCATTGATAGGAAAAAGCGCGGCCTTTTAGCCGCGCTCAATTCAAAATTCATACTGAATTTCTTTCCAGCCACCCTCAGGTATTTGAATCTGTACCGTTGAAGGCTCCGGAATATCACCCCATTCGTAATTAGGTTTTGCCGAGTTAATTTCAGAAATGAGTTTATCAACTTCCTGCTGCTTCAGGAACGCTTCTTCGATCGATTTTGCGGTTGCCATTAGGCTCTCGAGCTTGGTTTTACTTCCGGCGTACATTTCTGCCTGATCAGCTAAAAATGCTCGTTGCATCTCATTGTTTTGTAGTATTATTCTGAATTGTACAACTTTGTTTTCCCATTCCATGATATCAAATTTCAACTTGTCTATCGTCGCCCTGGAATTCTCAACCAATTGCTTCGTGCTTTCATAATATTGTCTTTTCAAATCTGCCGTTTGGGATTTAAGAGAGGTTTGGGTGTTGATGTTTGAAAGATTGATCTGGTGTTCTCGCAGACTGGCATTCACACCTCCTATTTCTACTACCTTGTTAAGATCAGACTCTCCCGCATATGTACTCAGCTCTTCTTGAAGTCTGTTCGCTTTTTTTGCAGATAGATTGTAATCTTCCAAAGCCTTTTTGAAGTCTTCTTCGACTGCTTTTTCCTTCAGGTTGGCCTCGGCGAGCTTTTCAACATATACGATTTGTTCGTTCTTTAACTCCACAACGAGTTGTTCGGCAGCCTTTATTGCTTTTTCATTAGCTTCAACCTTGTTCGCCATTTCGTTTAGCGTATTCTTGATAGATAGGGCCTCCACACTTCCGCTAGGCCTACTAAACCACCAAATAGCTCCACCGATTCCAACCCCGGCAATGCAAACCACTATAACTACTAAAAGTGCTGCAATTCCTTTCTTACGCATATAACATACCTCCCCTTTTTGGAATACTTTGTCTTTTTCAATACCCTTCTTAACTATATTGGTGCTATGGTTGTGTTATTATTCCTGTTCAAAATTTTTCAACTAGAATTGAACTAAATCTTTATAAAAGCCTTAGTTGAACATATTTCTGGGAGATTCTTCCTGAGAAATTCTCAATATCTCTTCCCAGAATTGCCATTCGATATTCTCCAGCATCTTGTCGATAGTGGAGAGTTTCTTAATTGAATCGCCAAAGCTTAACTGCATCCAGTAATTTATTAATCTAAATTTACACACATTCAGACTGCTAGATAGATTCAACAAGTATTTCCCACTGTAATACATGGTTTCATTGTAGGTATCAAGCCTTGATGAACTGATATCGTAGTTCTTGTAGATAATCGCTCTAAGGTTATCGAGCCTATTGAATAATTGAATCCTGTAATTCTCAATGTTTCTGTTTTCCATTACCAAGAAGAAAGCAAGAGCTGCTAATGCAGACAAGCCAAGTCCAGTTGCCCGGTAAGCCGGTTTTCTCGAGAAGCGGGAGGTTTTTGCTAATTTTTCAGCTATGATATCTCCTGGAAAATACAGGGTTCCAACCACATACGCAGATACAGTTGTTAAAACAGTCAAAAAAAATGTAAGAACCCCCACAAGAATTACCCCGTTCACAATCACACCCCCAGCAAAGGGTGCATCGCTCAGGTCTGCAACTGTCTCTGTCAAAGGTATTCGGCAGATAAGATTAAGTGCAATGCACTCATACGACTAATATACCACTTGTTACATTCTACACAAAGGAATATTTACTTATGTGAGTTTAAGTTTCTGACTGGTGATACCATTTATCAATGCCGAGTCTATTATGTATGCTTCGCCATAAAAATACCCCATACACAGTTAAGTCCTTTTCTTTCTTTTGCCTTACTTGTTTCTTCGCATATTTATTGCGATCTATATTTGAGAAGTATTTCGAGATTTTCAGTTTGAGATAGTATCTGCTTTTCATGAATAATGTCTGTGACCTCTTTATAGTCGCCAGTGTTTTTTTCACCTTTTCTTGTAGTGTAGGAACCATATTTGAAGCCACAAAACCTTTGATATCTTCTGCGTTTTATCACGCCCCGGCGCTCGCAGACGCAGCAAAGGGTAAAAATGTAAAAAAGCTAAAGTGTAATCAGGGCACCGTCCTGCAAATACGAAAGCCCAGGGCGTTGACCGTGCTAGTGGGCGAGACGCTGCCGCGATTCGCCACACGCGTGTAAGTCGCATCGTTGAACCAGCTGCCGCCACGAAGCACCCGGCGGGAACCACTGTTATTGTACGGATTCGTTTGTGCCAAACTGGAATACGAACCATACCAGTCGCTGCACCATTCCCATACATTCCCACTCATGTCATACAATTCCAGTTCATTACTCTTCTTATGCCCCACTTCGTGTGTCTTGCTTCCAGAGTTGCTATCGTACCAGGCAACTGAATCAGGGCTGTTAGACCCAGAGTATTTGTACCCCATGCTCTTCTTTGTCTTCCCGCCCTTTGCCGCGTACTCCCATTCGGCTTCAGTAAGTAACCTGTATCCCTTAACTCTCGTTATGTCTTCTGTCTTCCTCCTGTTCTCGTCCAATAGATTCCCGTCTCCATAGTAGGCTATCGGAAGCCCTTCCTTTTCACTCAACCAGTTGCAGTATTCTACTGCATCGAACCAGCTCACATTTATTACCGGCCTTCTTCCCCTTCCCCAATTCCAATCAGATGGTTTCGTTGCTCCAGTCTCTTTGCAGTACCTGTCATATTCTTCGAATGTCACCGGATACTTTCCCACATAGAAGTCATATGTCAGCTCTACCTTGTGAGTCGGTTTCTCGTCACTGTCACCATCTCCCCAGGTGTCGCCCATAACGAAGCTCCCGCCTTCTACATAGATGAGTTCGTCTCCGTTAGACGTCTTTATCTCGCTTTCTCTGCTATCCTGACGGTAAGTTGCTCCCGTCTTTGTCTCCACAGGCTTCTGTTCGACTTGAGCTTTCCTGGCCCCTATAGCTTCCTTCTCGCTCATTATCCCCAGTGCTATCGCTATGCTCTCAATAGACCAGACTGCAACTTCTTCCGACATCCCCAGATCGCTCTGCATTTTTGAGCTCAGTCTCCCAATGGCAATTCTTACAGTGTTGCTTTTACTCGAATTCATGAGATCATTTCCCGCTCTTTCTTTCAGAGCGTTGACTATACTGAATATCTCCTTCTTGCAGTCTCCGCAGAAGTCCTTAAGCAACCCTTCTACTTTCCTCGGTTCGTCAAGTATTTTGATCCCGTACCTCTTCACTACCTCAATCAGCTGTTTCCTCGCTTCATTGTTCAAGACGATCACTCCTGTCTATCTGAATCTGAGTCTTCTCACGCCTGTGGGCTACTCCGTGCCCGGCGCTCGAAGCCGCAGCAAAGGGTAAAAATGTAAAAAGGCTAAAGTGTAATCAGGGCACCGTCCTGCAAATACGAAAGCCCAGGCTGTAGTTCGTGTAAGTGGGCGAGACGCTGTCGCGATACGCTACCCGTACGTTAGCCGCAACGTTGTACCAGCTGCCGCCACGAAGCACCCGGTCGGAACCACTATTGTTATACGGATTCGTCTTTGCCCAAAAAGAGTATGAATCATACCAGTCACTGCACCATTCATATACGTTCCCGGACATATCGTAGATACCCAGCTCGTTGGGTGCTTTCTTTCCCACTTCCTGAGTCTTGCTCCCTGAATACCAGGCGACGTCACTAACGTTATCGCTACCTGAATACTTGTATCCCTTACTCTTGTTACCGCCACGGGCTGCGTATTCCCACTCTGCTTCTGTCGGTAATCTGTATCCGACTACCTTTGACGGGTCTGTCGTTACTCTTCCGTCTTTGTCTAGCAGATTCCCTTTACTGTCATACGCTTTGGGCAGCTTCTCCTTTTCACTCAACCAGTTACAGTAGTCGATGGCGTCCCACCATGTCACGTTTATTACAGGTCTTGTTCCTCTTCCCCATCCGCTATCGTCGGGTTTGCTCCTGTCCGTAGCTTCACAGAAAGCGTCGTATTTGTCGAAAGTCACTTCATACTTGCCAATATAGAAGTTGTAGGTGAGTGTGACCTTGGGGGTAGGTTTTTCATTATAGTATCCATAGCCCCAAGTGTCACCCATCGTGAAGCTACCTTTCTCGACAAGTATCATCTGTGGAACTACAGTGGAGGGCGTGTATAATATTAAGTCTATGTGTGTACTAAAACTCCAAATTGGCCTCTCAGTTGTTGCTCCATTACTGTCTTTAGCCGTTACCTTCCAGTAGTAGGTTGTTTCAGCGGATAGATTGCTCCTGTTCAGTGTCTTTCCACTCTGGTTAGCAGATACTTTCGGCGGATTGCTGCTTGTACCAAAATATACATCGTAAGTCATAGTATCATCATCCGGGTCATAACTGTCCCAACTTAGAGTCACCGATGTTGCTCCAGCAATTGACCCGTTTGAAGGGATGGGGTTGTACGGGGCAAGAGGCGGCCTGTTTTCTCCTTCATAAGGCACCGTCCTGCAAATACGGAACCCCAGGGCGTAGTCCGTGAAAGTGGGCGAGGCGCTGCTGCGATTCGCCACACGTGTGAACGCGGCGTAGTCGTTCCAGCTACCCCCACGCAAGACCCGGGAGGAACCACTGTTGCTATACGGATTCGTCTGCGCCGAACTGGAGTAATCTCCATACCAGTCGCTGCACCACTCCCATACATTTCCAGACATATCGTATATACCCAGCTCGTTGGGTGCTTTCTTTCCCACTTCCTGAGTCTTGCTCCCTGAATACCAGGCGACGTCACTAACGTTATCGCTACCTGAATACTTGTATCCCTTACTCTTGTTACCGCCACGGGCTGCGTATTCCCACTCTGCTTCTGTCGGCAACCTGTATCCGACAACCTTTGATGGATCTATCGTTACTCTTCCATCTTTGTCCAACAAATTGCCGTTGCTATCATATGTCTTTGGGAGCTTCTCTTTGTCACTCAGCCAGTTACAGTAGGCTATAGCATCTTTCCAGCTGACATTGATTACAGGTCTGGTTCCCCTTCCCCAGTGTTGGTCTTTTGGTTTGTTCTCACCTGTAGCACTACGGAAAGCGTCGTACTCGTCGAATGTAGTCTCATACTTGCCCATATAGAAGTCGTACGTGAACGTCACCTTGTGGGTAGGTTTTTCGTTGCTGGCTTCATCGTTGTCGCCCATCGTGAAGCTACCTTTTTCTACAAGGACCGTTGGTGGGACTATGCTCGAGGGCGTGTATAATGTTAAGTCTATGTGTGTACTAAAACTCCAAATTGGCGTCTCGGTTGTTGCTCCGTTACTGTCTTTAGCCGTTACCTTCCAGTAGTACGTTGTTTCAGCGGATAGATTGCTCCTGTTCAGTGTCTTTCCACTCTGGTTAGCAGATACTTTCGGCGGATTGCTGCTTGTACCAAAATATACATCGTATGTGAGTGAATCTCCATCTGGGTCGTTGCACTCCCAAGATAGGGTTACTGCAAGTGGCTGGTTCGTCGCTTTGTCAGATGGACTTGGATTTGATTGTATAATCGGCGCTCTGTTCTCCTTTGATGTAGTGAATCTCCATACAGGTCCTTCTGTTGTCGTTCCTTTGCTATCTTTTGCTACTACCTTCCAGTAGTACGTTGTTCCATATAATAAGTTAGTTCTGTTTAGACTCTTTTCACTCTGGTCAGTAGATGCTTTCGGCGGATTGCTGCTTGTACCAAAATAGACAACATATGTTAGAGAATCTCCATCCGGGTCGCTGCAGTCCCAGGATAGGGTCACTGCAAGTGGCTGGTTCGTGGCTTCGTCGGATGGACTTGGATTGGTTGGTATCATTGGAGATTTGTTTCTAGAGATCAAAGAGATCAAGATGAAGACAAGCATAAGAGTTATTAAAGCAAATATACCAAACAGCCGTAGTCCAATTCTTCTTTTCTTGCCTACCTTTCTTGTATTTGCTGGAGTGGTATAGACGGATTCTTTCTTTTCATCTTTTGTCTCTTCTTTTCTCGAAACCTGTGATTTGCTTAAATCCAACGGTTTCGTTTCCGGAGCTTTTTCTTCTGCTTTTTCTACACTATCAATGGGTTCATCTTGAATTGTTATCCCCAGTGCTATCGCTATGCTCTCCAAAGCCCATATAGTCTGCTGGTTTGGGAATCCGAAGCTTTCTTCAAGATTCTTGCTCAGCCTGGCTATTGCAAACCTTTCAGTCCTGTTTCTTCTAGAGTTAAGCAGCTCTGCCGCCGCGCCTTCCTTAAGAGCTAAAGTTATGGAGTTTATTTCTCTCTTGTATTTGTTGCCACATAAGTCGTTTAGAAATGCCTTTGTTCTAACTGGATCGAGAAGAACTTCTTCACCGTTTTCGCGGACTATTCTGATCAGTTGCTCTTTAACTAGATCGTTCATTATATTCACCTTTCGAATGAAGGTTGTATGAGCCAAATCACTTCCACTCATGAATCTTCTCACACCTGTGAGCTACTCCGTAATAGATATAGACCCTCTGAACAAGGTGGCTCATACAACCCTTACCAGGTTTGTCAATGGTTATCCTAACTTCTGAAAGAGCCTTGAGAAGCTGATCCAGAAGGTTATTCTTTCAACCGCTTCGGAGAAGATGATTCTGGTTGTGGATGATACTCGATTATACGATTTTTCGCAATGAATAAATAATAATTATTACAGTTAATCCGTAACTCATGAAGCTAAAAAGCGTTGTAAATTTAAGTATGAATACGAATCTATGTAGGTTAAGAGGTCATAAAACGGTTTTACTTCTTAATAAGTACGTAGACGAGAAACCCGAGGTAGTTTTTACTTTTTCGAGAGCCAGTGTGTGTGTCGATTCCAGAACAGTTGTACGCTACCGGCCTTCGAGACGACTTCCAGAACGCGAATCCCACACGAACGCTTCCATTCGCT
>ERZ795052.5919-NODE-5919-length-11562-cov-5.303728_pt1 | contig 11562 bp, 11 predicted proteins | sample MGYA00375136_ERZ795052 | MGnify/ENA primary metagenome ERZ795052 (study PRJEB30181, sample SAMN05720156) | activated sludge metagenome | isolation source: Anaerobic digester | place: Japan | collected 2015-05-26 ... | reverse complement strand
CCAGTTGGTATAGCTGTTTTAACTCAAAAAATATCAAAAATGGGAAGTGGCTTTTTCTTTGCATTTATGGCCTCCTTATCTATAAATTTAGCCTTTATGAATTTATTGCCTATTCCAGCGCTTGATGGTGGTAAATTATTATTTTTATTATTTGAACAAATTAAAGGATCTGCGTTAAATAAAAAATTCGAAAATTATGCTACAATAGGAGGCTTTGCATTTTTGATGATTTTAGTTTTAATTGTCACAATAAAAGATGTCATTAGTTTGTTTTAATTTTATATTATGGAGACAAAATTTGATAAAAAAGATTTAACAAAAAAATCTGAAAATATTGCTGATTGATATAACGATGTTATTAAATTAGCTGATGTAGCAGATTATGCCGAAACAAGAGGTGGTATGATTATAAAACCATTGGGTTATGCCTTATGAGAGAGTGTTCAGCAAGTATTGGACAAACAATTTAAAGAAGATGGTATTATGAATGTATATTTCCCCGCATTCATTCCTATGAGTTTATTTGAAAAAGAAAAAGAACATATCAAAGGTTTTGCGCCTGAGCTCTTTATGATTAAATCAATTGGTGATGAAGATTTATTAGATCCCTATGTTTTACGTCCCACTTCCGAAGCTATTATTGACAAAGCATTATCTAAGTGAATTAAAAGCTATAGAGATTTACCATACAAAATTAATCAATGGTGTAATATTTTTAGGGCAGAAAAAAGGACTTATTATTTTTTAAGAACAACTGAATTTTTATGACAAGAAGGGCATACTTCATTTCGCACAGCCCAAGAAACTCTGGATATGACTTTAAAAGCTCTAAATTGATATAAAGATTTTTATGAGCAATATTTTGCTATATCTGGATATGTGGGTTTAAAAAGCCAACAAGAAAAATTTGCTGGTGCCAAGAATACATATACAATTGAAATGGTTGCCCCCAATGGTAAATCTATACAAATGTGTACCTCACATGATTTAGGTGATAATTTTGCCAAAGTATTTAATATCCAATATATTGATGAAAACGGAGAAAAACAATATGTCTATCAAAATTCTTTTGGTTTGTCTACTAGATCTCTTGGATGTTTAATTTTAGCTCATGGTGATGATTTTGGATTAATTTTACCTCCCAAAGTCGCGCCAATTCAAATTGTCATTTTACCAATAATTACAGATAATGATAATAAAGAAATAATTCAATTTAGTGAAAATATTTATAAACAATTAAGTTCTATAGGTATCAAAGCTAAATTAGATGTTGATTTTAAGCATACTTTGGGATATAGAATCAATGAATGAGAAATTAAAGGAGTTCCTTTGCGATTAGAAGTAGGACAAAGAGAATTAGACAATAATGTTGTATCTGCTGTTAGACGAGATAATTTTGAAAAAAGTAATCTTGATATCAAAGATATATTAAATACAATTCCAGAGTTACTTTTGAATATTCAGAATGATTTATTACAGAAATCACGAAAATTAAAAAATGATTTAACCATAGATGTCTCCGATTATAACGAATTCAAAAAAGCTATAAATGATGGTAAGTTTGTTAGAGCATTTTGGTGCGAAGATGAACAATGTGAAGAAGCAATAAAGCAAGAAACAAAAGCCAGTAATAGATGTCTTGAATTAGATAGAATAGAAAGCAATGAATCTGGCGAGTGTATTTATTGTCACAAAAAAGCAAAACGTCGATGATTATTTGCCAAAAGTTACTAATAAATATATTAAATTTTATATATGAATATGCAATTTTTACAAAACATTTTTAAAAAATCTGATAGTTTTTTCCAAAATATAGGGTTAGATTTAGGCACTACAAAAATTTCTGTTTATGTCAAAGGTAAAGGAATTGTTCTCAAAGAGCCTGCAGTTGTCGCGTTAAATACAAAAACAGATCAAATTATTGCTATTGGTAAGGAAGCAGAAGCAATGCTTGGAAAAACTCCCAGTCACATTTCCGCTATTAAACCTATTGTCAATGGTGTTATATCTGATTTTGAAGTCACAGAAAAATTATTACGTTTTTTGTTTCAAAAAATTAAAGAAAAAAATATTTTTTTAGGTCCCAAAGTAATAGTTGGAGTAAATTCTTTGGGCACAGAAGTTGAACGTAAAGCAGTTGAAGATGCAGTTAGAAATGCTGGCGCCAAAGAAGTATATTTAATAGAAAAAGCTTTGGCTACAGCTATTGGTGCAGGGCTTCTTCTAAATGAGGCAAGAGGTAATTTAATAGTTGATATTGGCGGAGGTATTACTGAAGTAAGTATTGTTTCTTTGGGCGGTATTGTTGTTACTAAAAATATTAGAATTGCTGGCAATAAACTAAACGACGATATAATCTATTTTGTTCGCAATAAATTTAAATTGGCTATTGGCGAGCAAACTGCTGAAAAAATAAAAATTACTATTGGTTCTGCTTTAGAAAGAAACACTGATGAAACTATGACAATTCGTGGCAGAGATTTGGCCAAAGGTTTGCCAAAAGAAGTCAAGGTAACAGAAAGCGAAATTAGAGAAGCTATGAGTGAATCTCTACAAACAATAGTCCAAATCATTAAAGATACACTTGAAATAGCTCCACCAGAATTGATAGCCGATATCATTGAAAAAGGTATTTTACTAACAGGCGGTACTTCTTTATTAAAAGATATGGATACATTAATAGAAAAAGCTACAGGATTGAAAGTAAATATATCAGATGATCCTGTTAATAGTGTTGTTAAGGGAGAGGGAATTATTTTAGAAAATTTTGAAGCTATGAAGCCGTATTTATTAACTCTTAAAACTACCCTATAATGTTAGTATATAATAATAAAAAATTACAGAATTATAAACCTTTTTTTTCAAGATATTCTGTATGATTTTTTATAATTATTATTTTTTGAGGTGTTCTAACTACTAAATCAAAATTTTGAGCTTTTTGAAGCCCCAAAGTTACCACAACTATGTATGTTTCATCACTAAATGCTCAAAAAAATATCCAGAGCCCAATAGGTTTTTTAGAAGACTTATTTCATTTTAGAACTATTCGCAATGAATACTATCAATTAAAAACAAATCAAATTTTAAATGCTAATAATTTATATTTACAATCTGTTTGTGTAAAACCACAATTATATAATACCATCCAAGCCAATGCTTTGATTTCGGATATTGAAGGCGCATCAGGAATATTTATTATAAATAAAGGGAGAGCAGATAACGTCAAAGTCGGTATGAATATTACATTAGATAATTCAGTTTTAGTAGGTAGGGTAGTAGAAGTCTTTGATAATTATGCCAAAGTAGAATCTTTATATAGTCCTAATATCAATATTAGTGTTATCAATTCTATATCCAATGAAGTAGCTCTTGTCAAACGCGATAATAAAGGATTTTTAAAATTAACACTCTTTTCTGATGCATCTAAATTTAAAATAGGCGACCCTCTTGTAACATCTTTGGATAATAAAGAATTTTTACGTGGTCTATTGGTGGGGCAAATTAGTAATATAGTATCTCAGCAGTCTTTAAATAAGCCAGATATTTTTATAGATCCCTTTTTTAAGCTGCCATATTTAAATACTGTGTATATTATTACAACTTATCCCTAAATATTATTTATTAATTTGTATTTAATTTATTATTATGAAGTCATTTGAAGTTCGTGATACATTTCTCAAATTTTTTAAAAACTATAATCATATTCATATACCCGGGGTATCGCTATTACCCGAAGGAGATAGTAATGCTTTATTTACTGTTGCTGGTATGCAGCAATTTAAAGATTATTTTTCTGGTATAAAAAATCCATTCCTTGATATCCATCCCAATATTATGAAACCTCTTGGTAGTAATAATATTGTTACTATTCAAAAATGTTTGCGTACCATTGATATTGATTTAGTTGGTGATGAAAAACATTTAACAATGTTTGAAATGCTTGGCAATTTTTCTTTCGCTGGGTATTTTAAACAAGAAATGATTCCTATGGCTTTCGAATTTGTTACACAAGTTTTGAATATTCCAGTTGAAAAATTAAGTATCTCTGTTTTTGCGGGTGATAGTGAAATATCATTTGATCAAGAATCTTATGATATTTGAAAAAAATTAGGAATAAAAGAAGAACAGTTTATCAAAGGTAATAAAGAGGATAATTTTTGGGGTCCAGTAGGATCTGAAGGGCCTTGTGGTCCCTGTACAGAGATTTATGTAAATAATATTGAAATATGAGATTTGGTATTTAATGAATTTTATATGAATAAAAATAAAACTTTAACACCATTAAAACAAAAAGGAGTAGATACTGGAGCGGGTTTAGAAAGAATGGTTTTGGTCACAGAATTTCCTAAATTTCAAACAACCCATAATACGATTTATAATACAGATATTTTTATGCCTATGTTAGATTATATTAATACCAACTCACAAAAATATGATGAAAAATTATTCCGAATTATTGCTGATCATTTTAAAGCATCTATATTTTTGATTGCTGATGGATTACATCCTTCTAATGTTGACAGGGGATATGTCTTGCGAAGACTTATTCGTCGTATTATAAATTATCAACAACGTATTGTGTTAAAAGATAATTTTGAAAAAGATTTATTAATAATAGTTCAAAATATTTATAACAATTTTTATCCAGAAATAAACAATACCGATAATATATTATCTGTTTATAACACAGAAAGAGATAAGTTTTTAAGCACTCTAGAAAAAGGACTAAAAGAACTGAATAAAATATTAGATAAACAACCAAAAATACTCGATGGCAAAACTGCTTTTTATTTATATGAATCATTTGGTTTTCCTTTGGAAATGATTATTGAGGAAGCATCAGCTAAAAATGTTATAGTAAATACTAGTGAATTCGCGCAAGAATTTGAAAAACACAAAAATATATCTCGGGCTGGAGCACAACACAAATTTGGTGGTCATGGTTTAGAACATAATATAACTCTAACAGAATCCAATATACGTAAAACTAAATTACATACAGCAACTCATTTATTACTGCAAGCTTTGCGCGAGAAGTTCGGCAATTCAATTTATCAAAAAGGATCAGATATAAACGAGGGGCGTTTGCGATTAGATTTTCCATTTGAAAGAAAATTAAGCGAACAAGAATTAAAAGATTTAGAAAATATTGTTAATGATAAAATTAAGCAAGCTCTGCCTATAGAATCTAAAACCTTATCATTAGAGCAAGCAAAAAAAGAAAATTATTTAGGTGTGTTCACGGCAAAATATCCTCCCCAAGTCACGGTTTATAATATTGGAAATTGGTCCAAAGAGATTTGTGCTGGTCCTCATGTAAATAATACAAAAGAATTGGGGCACTTTACAATACTAAAAGAAGAGTCATCATCAGCTGGCATCCGCCGTATCAAAGCCACTTTGACAAACTAAACACAATTAGTCTTACTTTACGAAATCTCGCGTAGTAAAGTAGTTTCCAATTAGCCCAACTAGCAAATACTAAACTCGTGGATACTAAACTCGTGGATACTAAACTCGTGGATACTAAACAGCTTATAGTTTTAAACGAACAAGTTTAATTTTCTATATTTCGAAAAAACATTTACATATTCCCAAGAATATGTAAATGTTTATGTAAATGTTTTTGACTATTCGGTAATAAAAAAGTCATAAATAGCATTATCAATAATAAACCACTATTTCAGTCATAAACAACATTGTTAGCAATTAAAACATTGCCAGTAATAAAAAACATTTACATATTCCCAAGAATATGTAAATGTCAGTAACTATTTTTATTTATATTTTATTTATTGTTGTATATTTCTGATTTATATTGTATTTATATTTTGGTAATATATATTTTGGTAATGTATATTTTGGTAACAATTGTATTAACTTTTCGTTTATTACTAAATTATATATTTTTTACGCTTTTGTTTCGAGTATCTTTTTTAGGCTACTGTTTCTTGTATATTTTTTAAGTCTATATTTTTACTTGGGAATAAGAGGGGATTTGTTTTAGGATTTGTTGTGTTGGTTTGTATTATTGTTATTAAAAATCGTCGTTATCTGTGTCTTTATAGAATTTACTGTCATTCATTGTTTCTTTTAATATCTCTTCAATATCTCCTTGCATAATTTTTTCTAAATTGTGTCAGCTTTGACCAATACGGTGGTCTGTTAGTCTATCTTGTGGAAAATTATAGGTTTTGATTTTTTCGCATCTTTTTGCTTGACCGATTTGTTGTTTTCTTGACGTATCTTGGTTACCAATAACTTTTTCTTTTTCATATTCTCAAATTTTAGCTTGTAATACTGCCATAGCTCTATCTCGATTTTGTCGTTGGAATCGTTCAGTTTGACATTGAACAATTATACCCGTTGGTTTATGTTTTAATCTTACAGCAGTTTCTACTTTTTGAACATTTTGTCCGCCATGTCCTGTTGATCTGTAGAATTCTATCTCTACATCCTCAGGGTTTATAGTAACTTCGTCCATTTTTGGTTTTGGTAATACTGCTACTGTTGCTGTTGAAGTATGAATTCTATTATTTTTTTCTGTTATAGGAACTCTTTGAACTCTGTGTACGCCTGCTTCATTTTTTAAAAGTTTATATACATCTTTTCCTTCTATTTCTGCTATAACTTCTTTATAGCCTTCTTGGTTTGTAGAATTGGCGTCTATTATACTTACTTTTCAATTTTGTTTTTCAGCAAATCGTGTATACATTCTTAACAAATCACCAGCGAATAATGCCGCTTCTTCTCCTCCTGTACCTGCACGAATTTCTAAAATTATATCATTTATATCATTTTCTGATTGGTTTTTGGTATGTTCTAAATTATTCAATGCCTTTTTGATTTCGTTTAATCGTTTGATATTTTTGTTTACATCTGTTTGTGCTTCTTGAATAATTTCGTCATCAATTTCTGTTTCTATAATATACTGATCTTCTTCTAAATGCTTGTCAATTTTTTCTCACTCTTTTAATAAAGAATAATATTTATCTATCTCTTTTAGTTTTTGGTTAATAGCTATATATTCTTCTTGATTTTTGATAATAGCAGGATCAGACAGCTTTTGGATAATATTTTCACGCTCTTGTGATAATTGTTCGTATTTTGTTTGTCATATTTGTTCCATACTAATGTTTTAAATTATTAGCAATCGTTTTTTTATTGTTTTTATAGTAAATTTAAAATTTACTTTCTGTAATTTGTTGACTTTTATAGCAAGCTATTTTTTTATTTTTTTTATTATTTTATACAAAATTACCCAAAATAGTTATATTACAATTGAAATATATAACTATTTTGTTTTATTTTTTGAATTATTCCTTGTAGCTTTTTTGATTTTTTTCTTAGTAACTTTGTCTTTTAACGAAGTGCTCTTAGTTACTCTACTTTGGAATTTTTTGACCCTACCCTCTGTATCTATTAATTTTTCTTTTCCCGAGAAAAACGGATGGCATTCTGAGCATACTTCAATATCTAAATTGTCTTTGGTAGAACCAACTGTAAAAGTGCTACCACAGACACATTTTACTTTGCACTGGTCATTGTATTTTGGATGTATATTTTTTTTCATATTTAAAAATTTTGTTTATTATTATTCTTTATTATTATTCAATAATTTATAGGCTAATATGTTATCTTTGTATATAATTATTATATTACACTATTTTTACATAAAAATCAAGCCCATGTATGTGTTTATAACATTTAAGGCTTTTGATTATAGATATTAATTATAAAAGAAAAATGTGGTTTTTTATTATCAAGCATAATCTGATCTTGCTGAATTATATAATTATAATACACTGATTGAATTTCTTTAATCCCAGTATATATAAATTTCTGTGAATTGTTTTTTGTGAATTGCAAAATTCCATAATACCGTAATTTTTAGTATTCTATAGAGTATCAAATGTGTTTGAGCTTAACCATCAAGCCCATTGCGATTTTATCAAAATTATGATAGCATACTACTGCAATACCTTTATTATAAATAAAAGTCCATTATCATCAAAATACCTGTTTAATTAGTATATTTTGGTTTAGTTTTTATATTATTCTTAGACCTAAACTATTTATTATGGTAGACAAATCGCAAAAATTTAATCGTCCAAATTATTATAATAATAACGACAACAAAAACATAAGTAACAAAACATCAAAATCTTTTGAGCAAGTAGTTAAACAAGAAACTATAGAAAAATTAAATAATTTGATACAAAAGTTAGCCTTAAAACTCAAAAAGGAAAATATTAATGTTACTAATGATTGTCGTATAGATATGGATAGTTTTGAAAGTATTTATTCAGATATAAAAAACGATAAAAGATATATTGAAACTATAAGAGGCAAAATGTCCAATACAGATTATATAGGCGAACCAGTAGAGATTCTCACAACTATTGTTTGAAATAAAGTATTGGGTGATAGATTAATAGTAGTAAGGACATCAATGTTTGACGATATTAAGAATGGAGTAGACAATTTAATTGTAGAAAAGAAAACTGGTAAAACTATTTGTGCTATAGATGATGTGTCATCATTATCCACAACATTTGTAAATAAAACAGAAAAAATATTTCATCAAAATAATGCTATTAATGTTAAAAATATAAAATATGGTTTGACTATTAAAGATGGTCAAACCCTCTTGACACATTTAGAAAGAGTACCAGTATTTTGTATTGGAATACCTCTTTCAGGGGTTGATCAATTTGCGAATTATATATCTGATTCTATTGATAGTAAACCATCTTTGGAAGAGCAAAAACTTATGGAGTACTATTACAGATTGTTAGAAATGCAGATTAGGCAATATGATTTGAGTATAGTGGCAGCAGATTTAGAAAAATTAATACCAGATACTATTAAAAAAGAATTAAAATATTATAAGACACAAAATACGCGCTAATCTTGATTTATTTTTAATTATATGATAAAATGAAATAAATTAAACAAAAACATAAATAAAATTTATCAATGGAAATCGATCAGAAAAAAATACAAGAAATGATTCAAAATGGTTTACAATATGGCCATCGTCGATCTAAAACGCATCCCAAAGCTGCTCCTTTTATTTTGTCTACTAAAAACAATATTGAAATAATCAATTTGGAGACTACTTTTTTTAAGTTACAAGAAGCCATAGCAGTTATAAAAAATACATTAGATCAAAAGGGGTTAATTTTGTTTGTTGCCGCCTTTCCTACATCTAAAGATTTTATTCAAGATATTGCTCGTTCTTTGAATCAACCATATGTTTTAAATCGCTGGACAGGTGGTCTTCTAACTAATTTCAAAGCAATTAATGAACGGATTAAATATTATTCTGATTTAAAACAACAAATAGAAACAGGAGAATTATCAAAATATACTAAAAAAGAACAATTAGATAAAGAGAAGGAATTAGAGAAGCTCAAAATTAAGTTTGAAGGTTTAACATCTTTAACTCGCAAGCCAGATTTGATTTTTATTGTAGATCCCGGATACAATAAAACGGCAGTATTAGAAGCTAAAAAAAGTAAAATTCCTATAATTGCTATTTTAGATAATGACGACGATCCTACTTTGATTGACTATCCTATTCCAGCCAATGATAGCTCATTATCTTCTATTTCTTGAATTATTAATGAAATTAAATCACAAATATTAACAAATCCAACTATAAGCCAAGTTTAAAAATAATTTTATTACTTTTTAATTGCATACTTTAATAATAAATAAATAATATATTATGTCAATAGATTTAATTAAACAATTACGCGAAGAGACAGGAGTCTCGGTAATGGAGTGCAAAAAAGCTTTAGAAAAAGCTAACAATGATATAGAACAAGCAAAAATTATTCTTAAAGAAGAGGGTTTGGTAAATGCGAGCAAAAAATCTTCTCGAGAAACAAAAAACGGTGTAATTGTTAGCTGTGTAAGTCCTGATGGTAAAAATGGTGCTATTTTAGAATTACGTTGTGAAACTGATTTTGTTGCTAAAAATGAAGAGTTCATACAACTTGCTAATAATTTAGTAAAAGAAATACTTAATCAACGACCAACAGATACCACAGATCTATTAGCCAAAACAAAAGAGTCAGAAACAATTAGTGATGTTATCAAAGGCACTATTGCCAAATTTGGAGAAAATATTGAAATAGGACAATTTAATTTATTAGATACTATTAATGGTATTATTGTTTCGTATATTCACAATGGTAATAAAGTAGGTGTTTTGTTACAGTTAGATTGCGCTAATGGTATAGATATAAATAATGATTCTATAAAACAATTAGGCAAAGATATTGCTATGCAAATAGCTGCTATGAACCCTCAGTTTGTTAAGGCAGAGGATATACCATCTGACAAATTAGAATTCTATAAAAAAGAATTCGAGCAGGATATAGATATGTCTAAACCAGAAGATATTCGTAATAAGATATTAGAAGGTAAATTTGCCAAAAAATATGAAGATATTTGTCTATTAAACCAGCACTTTATTAAAGATGATACAAAAACAATTGGTGATTTACTTAAGGCTTTTAATATACAGAATAATATCAATATAACCATTGCTAAATTTATTCGTTATCAAATTTAATGTATAATATAAATTTACTATGTTTGATTTTATTTTTCTTTTTTTAATAGTTATCGGGGTTGCTGGTATAATTTATATTTATAAAAAATATCAGCAAGATATTAAAAAGGAATTTGAACAAAAAGACAATATACTGCTGAATAATAAAAATAAGTGATCCAAGGTTATTAATATGCAGTATTTAGATACAATAGAATCACATTTCACTAATTTTGTAGAAAAATTGTTGCGTCGTTCTAGGATTATTGTTTTACGTATAGATAATAATATCTCAAAAACTTTAAATGATATTAAAAAAAAGAAAATTATCGAACAAGAGAAATTAAAAACAAAACATATTTCTTTTTCTAATTTAAATAATGTACGTTCTTCGTCAAAAACTTTAGCACTTAATAAACTGAAAAAAGAAGAATTAGCTCTGTTAGAAGCGTTTATCAATGACAGAAATAATTTAGAATCATATAAGAATTTAGCCAGATTTTATTTAAATCATAATGAATATAAAAATTGCCGTAATGTTTTATTGGAAGCTCTCGCTATTGATCCTAATGATAAAATTATTTCTGATTTGTTTGTTGTTCTGTATGAAAAAACCAAATAGTGATTCTGTATGCACATTAACAAATAAAAAAGTATTAATTAGTAATATCTAATTGTGGTATTTTGATATTTATTTTAAAAGTATTGGTATAGAAAAGGATAGATTTAGTTATTTTAATATTGTCAAGCGCTTTACATAATATATAATATTTTTAAGAAGTTAGTTAGTTGCCGTCTTAGCTCAGCGGGCTGAAACTCAAAGTATTGAGTTTCAGCGGGTAAACTTCAAAATACGTGTTTGATTTATCAAACACAATAGAAATACGTAGTTTACCCCGGAAGAGCGTTCACGAAGTGTTGCTCGAAACAGAAACCAAGCACCTTACATAATATATAATATTTTTTAGAAGTTAGTTAGTTGCCGTCTTAGCTCAGCG
>ERZ795052.5914-NODE-5914-length-11571-cov-4.047152_pt1 | contig 11571 bp, 5 predicted proteins | sample MGYA00375136_ERZ795052 | MGnify/ENA primary metagenome ERZ795052 (study PRJEB30181, sample SAMN05720156) | activated sludge metagenome | isolation source: Anaerobic digester | place: Japan | collected 2015-05-26 ... | reverse complement strand
GTCCGGCGCGAATGCTATGAAGAGGTCAAGGCCGCGGCCGAAAAGCGCGCCGAAGAAGACCTGCTCAACCTGCTGCTCCCGCTGGACCCCGTGGACCCGTCCGACGCCGAGGCCGCGGCCCGCCGCGAAAAGACCCGCGAGAAGCTGCGCGCGCGCCTGGCCGCGGGCGAGTTCGAGACGCGCGAGGTCGAGGTCACCGTCGAAGACAAGCCCCTGGTCATGACCGCCATCGGCGGGTCGGAGGAGATGGGCATTGACTTGCAGAACTTCATGGAGCGCATGATGCCCAGCCGCAGCCGCACGCGGCGCGTGCCCGTCTCCGAGGCGCGCCAAATCCTGGCCCAGCAGGCCGCCGACGGCATGATCGACCGCGACAGCATCGACGAGGAAGCCGTCCACCGCGCCGAGAACCAGGGCATCATCTTCATCGACGAAATCGACAAGGTGTGCAGCCGCGAAGACGGCAAGCACGGCCCGGACGTCTCCCGCGAAGGCGTGCAGCGCGACCTGCTGCCCATCATCGAAGGCTCCACGGTCACCAGCCGCCACGGCCCGGTGCGCACCGACCACATCCTGTTCATCGCCGCCGGCGCCTTCCATGTGTCCAAGCCCTCGGACATGATCCCCGAGCTCCAGGGCCGGTTCCCCATCCGCGTGGAGCTGGACAACCTGTCCAAGGACGACTTCATCCGCATCCTCACCGAGCCCCGCAACGCCCTCACCCGTCAATACGCCTCGCTGCTGGAGACCGAAGGCGTCAAAGTAGCGTTCCGCAAGGACGCGGTGGAGCGCATCGCCGCCATCGCGGCCCAAGTCAACGAGCGCAGCCAGAATATCGGCGCCCGCCGGTTGCACACCGTGGTCGAAAAGCTGCTCGACGATGTCGCCTTCCACGCGCCTGAAATGCGCGGGCAAACCGTCACCATCACCGCCAAGTACGTGGATGAAAAGCTGGCGGAAATCCTCAAGGATGAGGACTTGAGCCGGTATATTCTGTAGCGCGCCGGAGGGTTCGGACACGCCGGCCCGCGCTGGCAGAGGGCCTTGCGGCCTTCGCAACCGTTGACATTTGCGGCCCTGCCGCTACATTAGAAGTATTCTGGACAAGCCTGGACAGCGCTGGCTGCGTCCGCGGCGAGCGCAATGAGAGCCTTTGCGCGCCTTTCCCCCCTGCGAGTTCATTGGCATGGCGAATATCGTGGCTTTCAACGGCAGCCCGCGAAGGGGCGGCAACACCGAGTTGCTGCTGCAAGCCGCCTTGCGCGGCGCGGGCCAGGCCGGCGCCACGGCCCAGGTCTTCCGGCTCAACGACCTGAGCATCCGCCCCTGTCAGAACTGCGGCGCGTGCGAGAAGACGGGGCGTTGCGTCTTGCCCGAAGACGGCATGAAGGCCATCTACGAAGCCCTGGACCAAGCCGACTTCTTCGTCGCGGCCACGCCCATCTACTTCGCCACGATCAGCGCGCAGATGAAGCTGATGATGGACCGCTGCCAGCCGCTGTGGGCGCGCAAGTACCTGCTCAAACAGCCTCACCCCCGCGCCGCCAGCCGCAAAGGCCTGGCCCTGGGCGTGGGCGGCTTCAAGCACCGCAACTTCTGGCCCTGCGCCGAAAAGGCGCTCAACGTCTGGTTCACGTGTCTGGACATCAAACGCCTCGGCGGGCTTTTCTGCCATGCCAAGGCTCTCCTCGAGGCGGAAGAAGCGGGACGGCGGCTGATGCGTGGCGAAGGCCCTGCCCCTGACGCGGAAGGCGCACAACCATGATTCTCACCGCGCTGATTATTTTGGCCGCGCTGGGCGTTGTCTTTGGCGCCGGCCTGGCCGTGGCGTCCAGGTATTTCACTGTCGAGACCGACCCCCGCGAGCAGGAGGTCGCCGCGGCGTTGCCCGGCGCCAACTGCGGCGCCTGCGGCCACCCCGGCTGCGCCGGCTACGCCGCGGCCGTGGTCAAAGGCGCGGCCGTGGACCTGTGCGTGCCCGGCGGCCCCAAGGTCGCCGCCGCCCTGGCCAAAATCATGGGCCAGACGCTCGACACCACCCGCACGCCCCTGCGCGCCGTGGTCCATTGCCAGGGCGGACGCGACGCCGCGCCCCAGCGCTACATCTACGACGGCCTCCAAGACTGCCGCGCCGCCCAGCTCGTCCAGGGCGGCCCAAAAAAGTGCGCCTATGGCTGCCTGGGCTTTGGGACCTGCGCCGCGGCCTGCCCCTTTGGCGCCATCAAGATGAGCCGGGAGGGGCTGCCCGTCATTGACCGCGACCGCTGCACCGGGTGCGGCAAATGCGTCAAGGCCTGCCCCCGCGGCATCATCAAGCTCCTGCCCCTCGACGCGGCCGCGGCCCTGGCCTGCAACAACCCCGACCCGGCCAAGCTCGTCCGCGGCGTGTGCGAATACGTCTGCATCAAGTGCCGCAAGTGCGTCAAGCTCTCTGAAGCCACGGGCGCCGTCACCATGGAAGGCCCGTTGCCCGTGATCCACTACGACAAAGCGGCCGATCTGGCCGCGGTCATGGCCGGCTGCCCCAAGCGCTGCTTCGTCAAGCTCGAAACGCGCGGATTCACCCGCGTGGAAAAGCCCCAGCCAGCACTGGCCGGCGCGGCCGAAAAAACCGCTTGACGCGGCGGCGCAGGACAAAGGAGAATAGCCATGGCGCAAAAAGGCACGGTCTGGCGCTGCGAAGTCTGCGGCCAAAAGATCAAAGTTCTCAAAGAAGGCGGCGGCATCCTGGTCTGTTGTGGACAGGAGATGGTGGAGGTGGAGTCCTAGACTGGCCGGGGACATGGCGCCGCGGCCCGCCAACGGCGGGATCGCAACGTGTCCCCGGAACACAAACGTGTTGTCCCCGGCTGCCCGGACGCCGAGCGGCTGGACACGAACAAGGAGCGTCCGGAATGGCCGGACACGTCCCCGAATGGTTGAGGAGGTTGCGATGATCGTCAAGGTTGACGCTGACGAATGCGTCGGGTGCGAGACCTGCGTCCCGGTCTGCCCGGTCGAGGCCATCAAGATGGAAGACGACAAGGCCGTCATTGACCAGGAAACCTGCACCCAGTGCAAGACCTGCGTTGACGAATGCCCGGTCGAGGCCATCAAAGTCGAGGAGTGACGGCCTGCTCCCGCCCGGAGCGGAAATGACCGGCCAGACGTACGCGTTGGAGGCGTGGCCTTTGCGCCGCGCCTCTGGCTTTTAAGGGGGCACTGGGGCGTGGGGCAACAACGGGGACATGGCGCCTCAGCCCGCCAACGGCGACACCGCGGCGTGTCCCCAGAACCCCAAGCCCCAAGCCCCAGAACCCCTTTGATACCGCCATTGCATCCCTCCTGCCCCGGCTCTATAATTGCCCACGCCAAAGGGGGACAGCGCCCCGTTCACTGGCCACAGCAAGGAGACCCGGCCATGCGGCAATGGATGATCGCGGCGGCGTTCGTGATGACGGCGACCTTGGCCACGGCCCACGGCGGGCCCGCCCCCGCCAGCGCGGGCAAGAGCGCCCCGCCGCCGTCGCCGGCCGCCCAAGCTTTGGAAGCCCAGCTTTCCGCGGCCGACGCCAAGGATCTCGACGGCTGCCGCATCGCGTTCCGCGGCCTCCTGCTCTATCCCAAAAGCACACTCGCGGCCATGATCGAAATATCCAGCCGGCCCGACATCATCGCCAAGATTCTCACCATCCCCCAAGACCGGCCCGACCAGCTCGCCGCTGTTCTTGCGCCTTGTCCCGACCCGCTGCGCCGCGCCGGCGAAACCTTGTCGCGCTGTCCCGACGCCTTGGCCCTGATGCGCGACAACGCCGATTTCACCCGCATGATCGCCCGCGCCAGCCAGCGCAATCGCGCCAAGCTCATGGCCATTCTCGACGATCTCTGCGGCGAAGCCCAGGAAAGCCACGAGGCCCTTGTGGACGAGTGGGCCAGACTGCTGGCCGCGGACGCCGACGCCGCGGCCGAGCTCACCACCGCGGCCGAGGACTTCGCCAAGCGCAACGTGTCCCTGGGGCCGGACAAGGTCATGGGCTACGGCTTCCGCCCCCGAGGCGCGGGCCTTCAGGTCTATGACCTGCTCTGCTATCCCGTGGCTTGGGACGCGCTCGTCAACGCCGACCTCTATCCCCACCTCGCGGACCAAATCATGCGCCTCTATGACCGCCGCTCCAAAGCCTTCAAGAGCTCCTGGCACGACCGCTACGGCCGCGAAGCCGACTCGGCCGAAGAAGGCGGCAAAGGCGACCAGCTCGACGCCACCCGCGACTGGATTCAGATCACCGCGGCCGACGGCTGGCCCGGTCTGCTGGCCGACGACGCCGGCCGGCCCCAGCGCCTGCGCGAACACGCCGCCTTCCTCAAAGCCTGGACCCAGGCCCGCAAGGACTCAGGCAAGCCCATCGCCCGCGAAACCTACCTCAAAGAGAACGCGGACAAATACCCCGCTCTGGCCAGCGCAGGCGCCCCCGCCGCCGCCGCGCAGCCCGCAACCCGCCACCCCGCGGCCGTCAGCCGCACGCCCGCCGCCCCCGTGTTCCAAACCACCCGCGCCGTCCGCTATCACCAAGCCACATATCATCCGCCCCGGTTCAAAGTCCCTACCGCGCTCCATCCCCACAGCGGCTATCCGGAAAGCGTCTTCAACGCGCCATGGGAAAAGCACCACCGCAACGGCTGGCTGCCAGGACCTGTCTGGAAGCCTTGAGGCTGCTGTCGGACGTGTGGGACGCGCCGGACCTGTCTGAACCGTCCGACACGTCCCCGCCCCAGCCTTCCCCCAGTTCCCCTGCGCCAAGGAACCCGCGGACCCTTCCTGCGTCTAAGCGTCTAGTGAGACACTCCCATCTTTCAAAAAGTCTGGAAGATCGAACGGCGGTCTTGTCCAGCCGCGAGACGCCCAACCCCTGTCCATCGCGCGATTTCCGCCTTGCGCGGCGTTGATTTGGTGTGCTAGCATACCGAAACTTGGCGTCTTCCCATACACTGACAGCGTCGCTCGCGACCCCGAGTCCTCTCCATGCCGGCCGCTTGGCGAGGAAAGCGGTGATGCCGCGGCGCCACTACACATTCTGTCCGTCGCACGGGCTGCCTGCAGACGAAGGAGGTTGTTGATGCTCCGAGGAGTATCGCCGCGCTGGCTCGCCGCGCCGGCCGTTCTGCTCATCGCCGCCGCCGCCCTGGCTCAGAGCCCTGTGGGCTGGCCCAACCCCAAGCACGACTCGAACATCGCCATCAACAAGACAGGCGCATGGCTCGGGACGACAGGCGCTCGAACCCTCACGTTCCGAGACCAAGCCAACCCCGCGGGAACCTTCTACCGCGTTTGGTGGCGCATCAACGACAACGGCGCGGCCGGCGCGTGGAACGGCCCCTTCGCGCCCACACCCGCCACCAAGAGCGCGGCGGCGGGCGTGTCCGAGACCTTCTCGTACACGGGGACCTGGGACGTGCAGCCCTCGCCGACCACGAAGTACGAGTGGTGCGTCAAGGTCAACGATGCCGTCAACCAGCCCGTGGACGGAGTGGACCGCATGTGGCTCTTCCGCGCCGCGTTCGAAGAGCCTGGCGACGGCTCCAAAAACGTGAGCCGCAACGCCTACATCGCCTGGCGCGACCACCCGGTCTATTCGCGCCTGGCCACCGCGGAGAAGCTGATGGTGCTGCCGTCCACCGACCCCCTTGGTTCCTGGACCTCGGGCGGCAACCCGCGTTCGGACCTGGTGATGAAAACGGTCAACACCCCCAACGCCAACCCGCCCGCGACTATTTACTCATGGTGGAACACATCGCAAACGAATCAACGCCTCTGGTGGCAAAACTACGACGCGAACTACACCCGGCTCCAGTACGCCAGCTACCAATGGCGCATCCTGTACGAAATCGCCAAGCGGCCCGCCACGGCGACGGTCACGTTCAACACGACCACGGTAAACGGCGACACCGTAACGATCAACTACCCCGGACCGCCCGTCTACCAGAAGAACATCATCATGGTGGGCGGCCTTTCCGGCTCCACGGCCCAAGGATACTTCATGTCCCAGGTTCTGGACACTGACCCCTTCACCGTGTCCGCCTCCGGCGCGTCGACTGTCGAACTCACGTGGAAGACCGCGGGCGCCGCCGGCAACAGCGCCACCGTAACCTCGAATACCGGCCGGATCACAGCGTCCGGGTTTGCCGGCGGCTCGGACACGTCAGGGTCCTTCATGGGGCCGATCTACACCTTCACGCCTGCCTGGCGGTACTCTCCCTTGCTGTCCAACTCCCACACCTGCGCCATCATCTATTGGTCTCACCCGCAAGGATCCAAGACCGCGGATCCCGAAGAGAACGCGTGGTCCTTCGAGCCCGAAGCCGAGCAACTCCGGTCCATCCATCACGCCATGAACCCCGGCATCACGACCTACGCCCTGAACATGCACAGTCTGGCCAACGAATACGACACCCTCATGCCAACGATCACGGGCTGGCCGGGCTGGTTCACATACACGCGCGCCGACCGCAACACGTCCCAAGGCTTCTCATACCATCAGCAAGACCGCTATCAGGAAACCGTGGCTCGCGCCCTGCGCGCCTGGCTGCGCGACACCCAGACCCCAGGCAACCACCAGATCACCTCTCTCAAGAACATTATTCTTCTAGGCGGCGCGGCCCAGATCCCGCCCAGCTTCTACTACCGCTACACCGTCGGCGAGTTCAACCGCTCCTTGTGGACACACTCGGCAGCCATCACCTGGCTGGCCACGGACTTCTTCTACACGACCCAGTCGTCCAGCGACACGGTGACGACCTCGCCCGTGTTCCAGGTCAGCCGCATCCCCATGACCCGGCCCACGGAATACGACACGACGCAGCAGGACGGCGCCACCAGCTCCCGCGGGGCGAGCTACCTGGACGCCACCACGGCTTGGGTCGTCAAAACGCGCGACTACGTGGCCCTGATGAACTCCGACGCCAACCGCACCGCGGCCTACGACGATTGGTTCGGCCGCGCCGTGGTCGCGTGCGCCAGCACGGAGTACTACCGCTTCTACCAGTTCTTCAGCGGCTTTGCCCAGCGCCTGCTCAGCCGCAGAATTTCGCCCATCATCGGGATATATCGCGACGCGTTCAGCGGCCTGCTCACCCGGCGCTATGACCTGTACTCCAGCGGAACGGAGGAGCTGTCCACGCCGGCTAACATCCTGCGCCACCTGCGCGCCTCGGACTCAACGCCGAATGATATCCCAGGCTTCCTCTATCTCCTGGCCAGGGGCGGCTCCGAATACCCCAGCGCGTCGGACTACGGCCAGACCTGCCTGCTGTCGCCGGTCTCGTCCATCAACGCCACGGATGTCCGCACCGGCTACTACGACGACATGGACAACCGGGGCACGAACCCCCTGCGCCCAAGACCCATCCTCGTCACGCCGTCCGCCGTGCTGGGCAACACCGACGCCAGCATCCGGGCCCAAACGTCGGACAGCAGCGTCTACTCGCTGGGCCAGGCCGGCGTGCTCTCCAAAGGCGGCCCCATCGCCGTGGTCGGCTTCTCTTCCGGCGCCTACAATGGTACCGCCACGATCACGCGGCGCTACCCGGACGGCGCGGCCGAAACGCGGACGTACGGGCCGCTCTATCTCTACACAGACGAACGAGAAGGCTACACCCACGTCACGCTGGCCAGCCGCAGGACTTCGGGCGCCACGGAATCGGGCGTGTTGAGCATCGAGAACGACGGCGACACCGAAACCGCGGTCAAGGGCAAGGTTGAGTTCGTGGAGAGGTTCGCCGAGCAGTACGGCCGCAGCGCGTATACGCCAGATCTGGGCGGGCTCTTCAACGGCGCGCTCAGCGCCTACATAACCGCGAACTCCGCGGATTTCCTCAATGACGAACGGCGCGTGACGACGACCATCTTCGGCTCCACGTTGCTGGGCGATGGCGCCATCCTGGCGCCCTGCGCCCGGCGCCCGGCCAGCGACACCGCCAAGCCGGTCCTCTCGCCCAAGAACATGCGCCTGGCCGCAACCGTCTCCGGCTATCCGGCCGTCGCCCGCTATAACAGCCAGAACATGCCCGTCTACGTTATTCCCCATTCCAGCCCCTACAACCCCACCACCGGCGCCACCGTGCAGGTGGACATCACCACCACGGCCAGAACCGTCCGCGTGCGCGTCCTCACGCCCTTTGACCTCAACGAGAACTACACGCCCGGCGTCTGGACCGACGGCATCACCCGCGGCCACTGGGCGCCCTTGGCCGGATATCCCGCAGACGGCGTCATCACACCCGTCGGCTCCGTCGCCACCTACAGGTTCTACGCCTACAAGCCCTCCATCTACGCCGTCATCGTGCAGGAAGAAAACCCCAAGTGGACCGAACTCCCTGCCGGCAACCCCAACAAGACCGACGACTGGCGCTGGATGAAAGAGACGTGGCTCTACCTCCAGGCCGTCAACGACTTCACGCGCAACCCCGACCACACCGTCAACATTCTCGTGGTGGACTCGGACCAGCAGGACCGCTATTACCTCAACGGCAACATCTGGGAAGAGGCGCTCAAGACCAGCGGCGGCAACACCAGCGCGGGGTGGTTCGCCAACCACGTCGAGCACTACTACATCGACCCGCGGCATGACGGGACCGGTCTGCCCACCCCCTTGCCCGCCACGCGCCAGGCCCTGCTGGACAGCTACGACGCCTACTTCGCCTCGCTGGGCCTGCCCGCGGGCAAATACCCCGTTCTGCCCATCCTCAACTATGACTTCAAGGACCAGTCGCCCGCGTCGCCGTTCAAGTACCAGTTCTGGTGCACAAACGTCTACACCACGGGCTCGACGTACATGCCCAACCCCAACGGCCCTGTCCTGCTGCAGAGACAGCTCTATCACGGCGACCTGACGCCGGTCGCCCTCAAAGCCTTTGGCGACACCCGCGGCGTGGTCATCTACCACGGCGGCGACAACAACGAAGACCGGCCCATCATCCTCTGGCCCGAAGACCCCAACGCCTTGGCGCCGCCCCGGCATGGCGGCGCGGGCTACCAGTTCTGGTACGACGCCCTGCCCTATGGCACGGCCCAGTTGCTCGACACCTTCTGCGCCGCCGGCGGCCGCCTCTTCATCACCCACCAGCGCATCGGCATCGAATCGAGCACGACGCCGCATCCCATCGGCGAGTCGCCCTTCCGCGAGTTCGTCCGCGCCTTCCAGCGCGAGAACCTGGGCGCCGAGACCGTAACGGCCGATACCAACTACCACGTCATGAACGGCCTCAAGGAGGAAACCCTCAGCAGAGCCATCGTGGGCGTCAAGGCCGCGGACCCGCCCGGCCAGGAAAACGCGGAGCTGACCCCCGGGTTCACCATCTATCCCGTGGGCGACACAAACACCAAGACCGTCTTCACGTGGAGCACATCGGGCGGCGGCGGCTCCGGCCCGGCCGACGCGCCCGCCTCCATCCAAAAACGCCTCATTTCCAGCGGCGGCCGCTCCTTGTTCTTCGGCTTCCCCTTCGAGGCCATCGACAACCTGGGCGACACTTACATCCAGGGCGTTCTGGAAGGCAACACGCTCGGCGGACGCGAGAACGTCATGCGCCAGGTCCTGGAATGGCTGCGCAACGTGCCCATCCCAAGAGCCTCGGGCACGGGCGGCGAGGCGCTCATCGTGCCCGCCAATGGCGCCACCGGCGTCTCGCTGGGCGTCACCATGGCTTGGACGCGCATCCCCGAAGCCCTCAGCTACCGCCTCAACTACGGCACCGTGGCCGAATGGGACAGCAACGCCTACCACACCGTCCCGGTCATCGACCGCGACAACCCCACCTTCAAGATCCAAGGCTCCGGCTACCCCGAGCTCCAGGGCAACCAGCAATATCGCTGGCGCGTGGACGTGCGCAACGTAGACGACTACAACCTGGGCGACGTGTGGACCTTCCACACCGTGTCCACGGCCGTCAAAGCCACGGAGCCCGACCCCTTTGACGGCGAAGATCAGGTGGCCGTCGCCAAGGTTCTGAACTGGAACAACCCTGGCGACTGGAGCAGCTTCGATATCGTAGGCGAACGGTGGGTGGGCGGCGCGTGGGTCGCCGACCCCAATCTCAGCGCCGCGGGCCTCACGGCCAAAACCTTCACCCCCGCCAGCGCCCTCCAGGCCAACGCCCTGTACCGCTGGCGCATCGACACCTACAACGAATTGAGCGCCAACCCCACCCAAGGCGACTGGTGGCAGTTCAGCACGATTACACCGCCCGACAAGCCCGCGGCCTTCGACCCGGCCAACGGCGCCTCGGGCGTGCTGACCACCAAGGTCCTCTCGTGGACCGCCACGCCGCGCACCGATTACTACGACATCTTCATCTGGACCGGGGGCAACTGGGCCCCGGGCCAGGCCAGACCGCCCCAGAACTACGTCATCGGCACGGCGCTGCTGGCCAACCAGTACGCCGCCACGATCCCCGCCACGGTGGACCCGTCCTTCATCTTCGGCCAGTTCCAAACCAGCACGGCGTACTCATGGGAGGTGTGGCCGCGCAACGCCGCCGGCCGCTACTACAGCGCCGCCGACACGCCCATGACCTTCACCACGGCCGCCGCCTACACCGTGCCCGGCCTGCCCAGCAACCCCCACCCGGCTTCCGGCGACCTCGGCGCCTACACACGGCCCACCCTGTCGTGGGACAAAGGCGCGGGCGCTTCCAAGTACGTCGTCACGTTCTGGCGCGTGGGCACCAACCGTTGGGACCCCACCACCGTCACCGCCACGGTCTACGACTCCAAGGCCCAGGGACAGTGGTTCCCCAACCGGCCGTCGTGGCAGCCGGCCGCCGCGCCAGCCGCGGCCCTCATCCCCGGCCAGTCCTACAATTGGGACGTCCTGTCCTATAACAGCAGCAACGTGCCGGCCTCCGGCGTTCCATCGGTCTGGACCTTTACCGTGGGCGCGGGCAAGGTGAACGAAGCCGCCGTCATCGTCCCCGCCCCCAACGCCACGGGCGTTTCCACGCTGGGCAACGTCCTCTTCGACTGGGCCGACATGGCCAACGTCACGTACTACTCCTTCTATCTCTGGGAAGACGGGACGCCGGAGACGCTCATCGCCACCAATCTCACGACGAGCGAGTACACGTACACCACGCCCCTCAAGCCCAACACCACCTATCATTGGCGCGTCAACAGCACCTACAACCCCACCACGACAGGCGACATAATCACCTTCACCACAAGCGGCCAGCCCCACAAGGTGACCGGCATGGTCCCGGCTGACCAGGCCGTGGGCGTGGCCCTGGACACCGTTCTCACATGGAACGCGGCCCAAGGCGCCACCACCTACAACGTGTACCTGGGTATCAACAGCCTCCCGGCCACCCCAACCGCCTCGGGATTGGTCGACACGCAGTTCAAGCCTTCGGGCGATCTCGTCTTCGGCGCCACCTACAAGTGGCGCGTGGACAGCGTCGCCTCCGATGGAACCTCGACGACCGGCGACACGTACTCCTTCATGGCCGGCATCTATGTCGATCCGCCCACGCAGATCACTACGGCCATGATGACGCCCGCCCTCGGCGCCACCAACGTGTCCAGGACCGTCACGCTCAGCTGGC
>ERZ795052.5901-NODE-5901-length-11602-cov-5.093531_pt1 | contig 11602 bp, 11 predicted proteins | sample MGYA00375136_ERZ795052 | MGnify/ENA primary metagenome ERZ795052 (study PRJEB30181, sample SAMN05720156) | activated sludge metagenome | isolation source: Anaerobic digester | place: Japan | collected 2015-05-26 ... | reverse complement strand
CTCCAGCTTCCTCCAGGGGTATCGCGCCTACCAGGCCCCTCCTGTGGACCTGGCCCTGCGGGCGCGATTCAACCCAGAGCTGAATAGGATATGGTTTGGGGCGGTCATGAAGATCATCGATAACGTGACCCTACTCTCGATCATCCTCACCGGCGCCGCGTTGCTCCGGGAGCGGGAGCACGGGACCGTGGAGCATCTGCTGGTCATGCCGGTGACCCCCTTCGAGATAATGACCGGCAAGGTATGGGCTATGGCGCTCGTCGTGCTCGCTGCCACGGCCTTCTCGCTGCTCTTCATCGTCCAGGGGCTGCTCAGGGTTCCGATCGAAGGCTCGGTTGCCCTGTTCCTGGTCGGGACGACGCTCCACCTATTTGCGACGACGTCCCTGGGCATCTTCCTGGGCACCTTCGCCCGCTCCATGCCCCAGTTCGGCCTCTTGATGATGCTCGTGCTCCTGCCCCTGCAGATCCTCTCGGGAAGCACCACACCCCGGGAGAGTATGCCGGAGTTCATCCAGGTCGTGATGCTGGGGGCGCCGAACACCCATTTCGTCATGTTCGCCCAGGCGATCCTGTACCGCGGGGCAGGAATTTCGGTCGTCTGGCCGCAGTTCCTCTTCCTGGCCCTCATCGGCTCCATCCTCTTTGGCCTGTCGCTCGCCCGCTTCCGCAAGACCCTGGCGACGATGGCCTGAGGGCTATACGCGGCGACGGCCTTGGGGACGGCGTCGAGGCCGGGACAAGGCACGGCCCGCCGTTAAAATCTCTCGTATTATTTCAGCAGCTTAACGATAGTTTTGCCGAACTGCTCCGCCGCATGGGGGCCCGATGCCGTCACGACCTTCCCGTCGACCTCAACGTCCTTCCCCGTGTAGATAGCCCCTTTTGCCTTCAATGCCTTCGCCTCGGTGCTATAGACCGTCGCTTTCTTTCCCTTGAGGACCCCCGCTTCGGACAGAACCCGCGGCGCGATGCATATCGCCCCCACGAGCTTCCCCCGGTTATACGCATCCTGGGCGATCTTCAACGCGACGGGATTGTTGAAGTATTCTGCCGCCCCGGTACCGCCGACGAAGATGACCGCGTCGAAATCATTCACGTTTACGTCCTTTATGAGGACATCCGGCTTGACCTTCGCGCCGAGCATCCCGGTAGCGGTGTCGAGGGAAGAAGAGGCGATCGTCACCTTGACCCCTTTGTTCTCCAGTATTTCTTTCGGCTTCAGGAGCTCTTCGTCCCTGAAGTCCTGAGAGGCAATGACCATCAATGCCTTTTTCCCTTCCGCCGCATAGGCCGCGGAGATCACGGCTACGAACAGTAAAACGCAGACGATGATTTTTCTCTTCATTTCCGATCAACCTCCTTATGCTTTATTTTCGCGCTTAAATCGTGACAATCCCCGTCAAAGGCTGCGATGCCAAAAAAATCACTTGCCGACGCAGAAAGACGCGAAGATCCGGTCTAAGATGTCTTCGCTTGTTGTCTCTCCGGTTATTTCACCTAGGCACCGCAAGGCATCCCTGATGTCCTGGGCGGCGAACTCCGGCGAGAGGCCCGAAGCCAGGCTCTCCCCGGCTTGTGCGAGGAATTCGGCTGTCCTTTCGAATGCGTCCTTGTGGCGCACGTTACAGAGGACCTCTTCCCCGCGTCCCATCTCTTCTCCATCGAGGACGGTCTCTAATATCCTTTTTTTCAGGTCTTCTATTCCGCTGCCGAACTTCGCCGAGATCATGAGAGGTCTTGGCCCCGGAAAGACCCCTTCGACGTCCGCCCGGCCGAGGCGCTGCGGCAGGTCGCTCTTGTTGACCGCTACAATGACTTTTTTCCCCTTCAACCCCTCCAGTATCCGGATGTCGTCGGAGGAAAGACCCTCGCTCCCGTCCAGGAGGAAGACGACGGCGTCCGCCCGCGCGACCCTTTCCCAGACCCGGCCTATGCCTTCCTCTTCGATCACGTCTCCGGCCTCCCTGATGCCCGCCGTGTCTGCCAGGCGAACGGCCACGCCGCCGACCTGTATCTCCTCTTCGATGAAATCCCTCGTGGTGCCGGGGATGGGTGTCACGATAGCCCTTTCCTCCCCGAGAAGCCGATTCAGGAGGCTCGACTTCCCCACATTGGGCCTTCCGGCGATCACGACGTGAATGCCCTCACGGTAGAGACGCCCTTCGTCATAAGTAGCGAGCAATCTTGCGATTTCCGCTGCTACGGCTCCTATCTTTCCCGCCGCCTCGGACGGCGGCTCCGTCTCTATGTTCTCCTCAGGGAAATCCACGGCCGCTTCCAGCATGGCCAGTTGCTCCTCCAGTACCGCCCGCATCTCTTTGACCTTTTCGGCAAGGCCGCCCTTGAGCTGGGCGATGGCGACTTCCCGGGCCTTCGCCGCCCTCGCGGCGACGAGGTCGGCAACGGCTTCCGCCTGGGAGAGGTCCATCCGGCCGTTGAGAAAAGCCCGGCGGGTGAACTCTCCCGGTTCCGCGGGCCTGGCCCCGGCCTTCAACACCTCCTCGAGCACCGCCCGCAGAACGGCGGGGCTGCCATGACAATGTATTTCCAGGGTATCTTCGCCGGTGTAGGAATGGGGCGCCCGCATCAGGACGACCAGGGCCTCGTCGAGGACGGCCCCGCTCTCTCGGGCCAGGACATCGCCGTGATAGAAATGGTGGGTAGCAAAGGGACAGGGCCGTTTTCCGGGCCGGAAGAGCAGACGCCCGACTTCTTCCGCTTTCGGGCCGCTCACCCGGATGACGCCGATACCCCCCGCCCCCGGCGGCGTGGCGACGGCCGCGATCGTGTCTTCTTTCCCGGTCGAAACCGCGCGGATGAGGCTTACTCCTTCTTTTTCGGCAGGATTATGATCTTCCTGTACATCCCCTCGCCCCTGCTCTTTGTGGTAAGGGCTTCGTCGTCCTTCAGGGCAATATGGATGACCCTGCGGTCGCGGGCGCTCAGGTGGTTGACCGTTATCGGTTTCTTCGACTTTTTGACCTTCTGCCCCAGCTTCTGCGCCAGCGCTACCAGGTATTCGTCCCTTCGGTCCCGGTAGTCTTCCGTGTCGAGGACTATCATCCTCCTGTCCCTGCCCGGTTTTCCGACCGCTTTATTGAGGATGTACTGTATGGCGTCGAGGGTCTGGCCACCCTTGCCGATGAGCAGCCCGGAGCCGTCTCCCTTGATGTTCAACGTGACGGCCTCGTCCGTTTCTTCGACGGTCACAGGGAAATCCATCCCCATCCGCGAAAGAATCCCTGTCAGGATCTCCCGCGCCTTTTCCGCCGTATCCCCCGTTTCCGTTGTCTTTTCAGAGGGTTTCTCCGGCGTAGCCTCCGCCGTTTCTTTTGCCGCCTCCGTCCCCATCTCGAAGGTCAGGAGGCTCGCCCGGATGCGGGCCTTTTTCGTTCCCACGAGGCCCAGCAGCCCGGAAGACCCCTCCGACAGGATTTCGATGTTCAGCTTCTCGCGGGGCACGTTGAATTCCCTGCAGGCATTCTGTATCGCCTCGTCAATGTTCTTTCCTTCGACCTCAAGGGCATTCATCTGAAACACCTCGTTAGATCAATTTCTTGTTGATGTAATACTGCTGGCCGATACTCAGGATGTTGTTGAACAACCAGTAGATGACCAACCCGGAGGGAAAATTCAGGAACAGGAAGGTGAAGATGATCGGCATGATCAACATGACCTTCTGTTGCATCGGGTCGCCTGCGGTGGGGGTCATCTTCTGCTGCCAAAACATGGTCGCCCCCATGATGATCGGTGTGATGTAATAGGGGTCCTTCGCCGAAAGGTCTTGAATCCACCAGACGAAGGGTTGATGACGGAGCTCGATGGAATAGAGTAGCGCCTTGTAGAGCCCGAAAAATACTGGGATTTGGATGAGTATCGGCAGACACCCGCCCAGAGGGTTGATCTTGTATGTCTTGTAGAGCTGCATGACCTCCTGGTTGAGGCGCTGCTTGTCGTCCTTGTATTTCGTCCTCAGCTCATTGATCAGGGGCTGCAGTTTCTGCATGTCCTTCATCGATTTGTAGCTCTTGTTGCCCAGGGGCCAGAAAATGACCTTGATCACGGCCGTCAGGATGAGGATGGCCACTCCGTAATTATTGACGAACTTGTAAAGAAAGTTAAGGGCAATCAGGAGGGGCAATGCCAACCATTTGATCCAGGAGCCGAAGTCGATGGCGTTTTCGAGGCCTACGCCTTCCGCTGCCAGGGCCTTGTGTTCTTTAGGGCCGAGGTAGAGAGAATAGCCGAAGACGGCAGCCTGACCCGTCGGGACGATGTTGGCCGGACCTTCCAGGGCGACGGTCACCTGGTTGGAAGCGTCCTTTGCTGTTATGAGGCCTGTCAGCGACGGTTGCTTCGGGATCAACGCCGCGATGAAATACTTGCTCTCGAAGCCTCCCCAGGAAACAGGCGGAGGGAAGACCTTCCGGGCCTCCATCTTACTGACGGTCACGGTCTCCACGTCGTCCTTGATGCTGTAAACCGGACCCGCATGGCCGTAACTATCCTCAACAGCCTTGGGGTCGACGTATTGGTTCCAGGACAATTGCGCCTTTTCGTTCAGGTTGGCGGCCGTGGGATTGAAGACCCGGACCTCAAGGTCGACATGATACCGGTCTGCGTAGAAGATGAATGTCTTTTCGACCTGCACCCCCTCCGGCGTGGCAAGGGAGAAGTTCAGCCTGCCACTTTCGCCCGCCTGCGCGAGCACGACGGAGTCGGCATCCGCCCTGTACACGCTGTCGGGGGCGATGTTTACGCTCGAATCGACGAAGGAAACAGCAAGCGGCGGGGCCATCCCTTCTTTGACCTCCACAAGGTCTACTAGGTCCGAGTTCTCGTCCAGGGTCTTGCGGTAGGATTTCAGCTTGAAGGATTTCAGGCCGGCCCCTTTTGTCGTGAAAATTGCCACATACAGAGGCGTTTCAACCCTGACTTCCCGGGCAGGCATTGAGACGACGGCATGGCGAGGGGCCTTCGCCGGGGCGGGGGTTATCGCCGCGACCGGCTGAGACTTTGCCTGCGTCTGCTGAGGGGCGACCTGCCCTTCCTTCGAGGAGGACGTAGTCGGTTGTTGCGGCGCCGGCTTGACAAAAAAGTACTGAAAAACCAGGACAACGGCGAAGGATAGAACGATGGCAAGGACTGTCTTTTTATCCATTAAGCTGCCTCCAGATTCCCCGCTGCATGGACTACCTTACGGGGTCATACCCGCCCTGGCTGAGAGGATGACACCGGAGCAACCTCGTCAGGCCGCGGTAGAGACCCTTCAGAAAACCGTATCGCGCGACGGCCTGAATCGTGTACTCCGAACAGGATGGATAAAATCGGCAGCACGGTGAAAAAAGGGGAGATAAAACGAGTTGATAGCCTTTTATCAGAAAAATGGTGATCTTCGCGAGCATCTTCATCTGTATCAATCGGCCGCTCCTGCCATGAGGAGGGTCTCCAGCTCCCGCCTTACTTCGTCGTACTTTTTCGTCGAGGTGTCTTTCCTTGCAACGATGACGACATCCTGTCCGGGCGGGAGCCTGTCTTTGTTCAACCTAAAAAATTCCCTCAAAAGGCGCTTGATGCGGTTTCTCTTCACCGCTTCGCCGACCTTTTTGCTGACCGTTACCCCGAGCCTCGGGATGCCGGACTCATTGGGGTGCAAAAAAACGATGAAATTTGCAGAGGAAAGCCGCTTTCCTCTGTCGTAGGCGGCGGAAAAGTCTTTTCTCTTCAGTATCCTTTCGCTCTTCCTGAAAGAGTGTCTTTTCATCTTCCCCGCAGACCGGGCTTTCTTAAAATCACCATGCCCTACCTGCCGGCTTCCGCCCGTCCCCGGAACGCGCCCTACACGGTCAATCGCTTGCGCCCCTTTGCCCGCCTTCTACTCAGGACCAATCTTCCCCCCCTGGTCGCCATCCTCACGAGAAAACCATGGGTCCTCTTTCTCTTTATGTTACTGGTGTTCCTTAAAGTCTTCTTCATAACGTCGATCCTGTCGATCCTATTGAAAGTTGAAGCAGTCTTCTAAACCATAGTCGCCGGAGTTTGTCAAGGAATTATTGAAAATTTCGTTATCGCACCCGTCACCTCCGGCATTCCGGCAACCGAACTGCCGCCTTTCTTTTTATCAGGACACATCCTCGTCTTCTATGTCTCCGCACTATCCTGATTCGGCGTCCAAGAAAAACTCTATACCAATATAATTACTTCTTGACATAAGTTTAATATATAGATTAAAAAAGCATACATTGAGTATAAAAACACTTTTATGATTTTTTTAAGAACCTTGAGCGGGTGAAGAAAAGGAGGGTGAGATTATGTTTTTGAAAGAGAAATGCGACCTATGCGGTGATTGTCTTGTCAATTGTAAATATCTAACTTATGACAAGGAATCCGCCGGTGCGGAGATAAGACGCCTGATTAATGGGGAGAAAGCAGAGATTCTTTCTTCCTGTATTACCTGCTGCGCCTGCAATGAATATTGTCCTACAGGGGCAAATCCTTTCGATCTGATAAACGAACTCCAGGAAAGGTACTTCGCTTTTTTTGTTCCCAAAACCTCCTGGGATTTTTACAACAGTGTTATCGCCTCACCGGGCCGAGTAACAGAGGGGGATCCCGACAAACCGGCATTGTCACTTTGCGTTATGCCCCCGGTTCTTCCAAAAGATCTGATAAGTGGTCGTATGTTTGAGGGTTTAACCCTTGCACAAGGCGGGGATTATTTTTGCTGGTTTGGTTACGTCCATTTCGGAACGGAAACCCCGGTTAGAAAAAATGCTCAAAAATTCGTTGATGCGATTGCGAGCCTTAATCGTCGCGAAGTTGTCTTCCTTCATGATGACTGCTATGCCATGATCAAGAGCAAAGCGCCGGAATACGGAATTCCCGTACCCTTCAAGCCAATCCATATTCTCGAATATATCGCCGACTACCTAAAAGACCATGAATCGGAAATCAAAAAGCTTAGTATGCGGGTAGCTTACCAGCGGCCCTGCGCATCAAGATATACTCCTGAAAAGGAAAAGTTGGTTCAAGAGATATTCGATTTAGTCGGTGTAAAATGGGTTGACCAAAAGTATAAAGGGGTCGACTCGCTATGCTGCGGTGTCCTGACTTTAAATGCAGACCCGGAAAGAGGACGGGCTATCATGAACAGGAATTTGTCAGACATGGAGGAGCATGGAGCGGAGGGGGTGGTCTTCCTGTGCCCTGTTTGCCAGTACGGACTCTCCGAACAGGCTGCGCAACGAGGGATGAGGCCGATCCACATCATCGACCTCGCCAAATTGGCATTAGGGGAAATTCTTTAGGGCTCATTGCATCGAAGCTTCACCCGTTTTCGTCTGACAGAAAAAATTGTGGGTCCTCTTCGGTACCGGCTACGAACATAGACGTAGCCGACCAACCAAAACCATGGTATAAAAACTCGTGGACATACTCCCCCCTTCGTATCCGGAAATTTTTATGCTTTTCCTTTTTGGGGTGCATGTCCATCTTTTTCAACCGCCAAGCGAACGCACTAACCGGATGAACCGCCTCATTTTGGACGATTATGGTTGATGGACTCGTAAAAAGTCGAGAATTACGCGTTTCGTCATTCCGGCGAACGCCGGAATCCAGTATATTCAATATGTTCTGGATGCCGGATCAAGTCCGGCATGACGTTTTTGGACTTTTTACGGGGACGTCATGGTTAGGGCAGGACAAAAGGTCAGAAAGATGAAAAGAAAAGAAGAGAAACATCCCCGTTATGGAAAGAGGTTAAAATACTTCAGGATTGCCAGAGGCGTCACGATCAAAGAATTGGCGGAGGCCACCAACCTCTCACCGTCTTTCATCAGCTTGATCGAGAACGACAAGACCGACGCCAGCTTTTCAAACATGCAGAAGATTCTAAGGTACTTGAATCTGACGCTCGCCGACTTGACGGAAAATCAACCTGTCGACGGGAAAATGGTCCGCCTGAATGACGCAAGGAACATCACCAAGGTAAGGCTCGCCGATGCCCGCTACATCGGGCCTGATGAACAGGGTACGGTCATCTTGGAACTGGTGAGCACCAAGAAGAACAAGAAAATATGGCCGGGTTATTTCATCATGAAGCCAGGGGCGGTGCTCGGTCCCATGCAGCATAAAGGAGAAGAGTTCTCGCATATAATCCAAGGCATCTTCGAAGTGAGGCTGAAAGACCCCAAGACCGGCACGGAAGAAATCCACCTTTTACGGAAGGGGGACACGATCTACCATCCCAGCAGCTACTTGCACACCTACAGAAATCTGAGCAAACGGGACGGGATATTCTTGGCGGCCGTAACCCCGCCTACTTTTTGACGGGTTTACTCCACGCGCTCGGGAGTTTTTAAGTATCGTCCCTGTTGCGGAGGTCTCTGCCGCGTGTCAGACGAAAAAGAAAGGCGATGTGGATAAGGATCAGTACGACCAAACCGCTGGAGCAAAGATAGACAATCCCCAGTGACCAGCGCGCGGACACCCACCCTACCAGGTAGACCGCCAGCGCCCCCACCCCGAAAATCAGGATCGACCCCAACCCATAACCGGTGCTTCGCCACCGCGGCGGCGTGAACACGGCGATCAGGCTGTTTTCTATGGGCTGGATGCCCAGCGCGAAAAACACGTAGACCGCCGCCGCAGCGACGAGCCATTGGTCGCTGAGGAAGGCCAACAACAGTGCGAGCGGCATGGTGACGGCATAGAAGAAGAACCAGAGCCGCTTCAATTCGTGGCGGTCGGCGATCTTCCCGCCCCAGACTTGACCGAATATGCCCGCCACATAGATGAGTGACGTCAAGGTTGCTGCGGCCATCGTCGTCGTGGCCGCCATCGTCGGGATGCTGAGCATGTCGTGGAAGTAACGGGCAAGCAGGCCCGCTTTCATTTCCAAGTATGCCGGAAGGGCGACAATGTTTATCCGGTACACCAAACCGCCCAGGGTCACGACCCAGAAGAAGAGGACCACTGACCCCCATGTGAATCCTTTATCGTTTCCTCCACCGTTGAGTGCGGCCGGTTTTTTGCTGATGTGTGATTCGTCTATGCGGAAAAACAGCATGGCCACACCGCAAGACAGGCTGACGACACCCATCGCCGCATAGGCCAATTTCCATCCGGCAAGCCAGTTCAGGATGCCGACCAGAAAAGGCCCGACGATCAATCCGACAGTCCCGGCGACACTGTAGACTCCCAGCGCCGACCCCCGGCTTTCGCCCCCGTGCGAAATCAGTCCCATGCCGGCGGGGTGACAGATGCAGCAGAATATCCCGATCAGGGCGAGAGACCACATGATGCCCGTCGGGGTGGACGAGAGCGCGGCCAGGAAAGAACCGGCGGCGCAACCGAAGAAACCAATCATCAGGGTGAGGTGGTTGGTGAAGCGGTCGGCGAAAAACCCCCAAGGCAGGGAAAAAACGCCGAAAGCCACGTACATGGGGAATCCGAGCGCGAGGACATCCTTGAGGCTCATCCCCAGCGATAAAGTCAACGGGATGGCCAACGCCGGGAAGGCGATCTCGTAGAAATGGAAGAGAAAGTGCGAGGCGATGGGGAAAAAGATGGCCTTCTTTTCGTCTCTCATCCGATCTACCCCAGACCCCCTATTGCGGTTGATGTCTATCGTACGATGGACCGCCCGTCAAGAGACATCTTGTTCCCGGGCAGAAAATCACTGCATCAGGCAGGTTATTATCGCCTTTGAGACGTCGAGCATGTCATCAAGCGGGATAAAGCGGCCCCTGCCGGCTCGAGCTATCTCCTTTGCGAGTTTGACGTTCCCACCCGGCAGGTTGATGACGTGGAGTTGCGGGAACCTCAATGCTATCTTAATAGGATCCTGACCAACGTTTTGCCAGCCATCGGTCAGCAATATCCCCATTTTCTGCTGAACATTCGACCTTCTCAGCTCTTGCAGTCCCGCCGTCAGGCCGATCGCGATGTTTGTGCGACCTTCTGGCAGTATATCCAGTATGCCGCGGATTACCTCGTCCAGATGCCTCGGCTGGTCGATGCGCTTGAAAACGTGGTATTTCTCGGAAAACAAGACGATGCCGTAATCATCTTTGAAGTCCAGGTTCATGGCAAGGGACGATGCGGCGATCGCTGCGATCGAGAGGTTGGACCCGTGCATCGAACCGGAGGAATCGATCATGATTATTGCTGATTTCTTGTGCTTTTTTCTGTCGATGACGTAGATGTTGTCGTAGGATAGAAAGCGGCTCTCCGTCAGGCCTTCCACGGTCCGGTCGAGGTCGATCTCGTCGCCCTGAAAGTTAAAATGCCTTACAACCGGCTCTCCGGTCGGGGTCCCGCTTTGCCATACGATGCTTTTAGAGACCCGGTAGACCATCCCGATCATCAGATGGACAAACCTGTGACGGGTTTCGTCGTCCAGGCGATCCCATGTCATCGTGAGCAGTTTTCTCAGTAGATCAGGGTTGCTTTCCTCCCACTGTGCGAGGACGAGGCGGTAATTCCCGAGCATATCCCCGATTCGCAAGGCATGGTCTTGCGCAAAATCGATCAGCCGCTCCAACTGATTGCCCTCGATCATGGACTCAATCTGTCGGTCCATCCGCGTGTATTCGGATTTGTCGCGGGGACTCCGTCCCGTAGCCGTGCCGGAGAATAGATCGACTTCACCGGGAGGGGGTGTCAGTTTTTTTTTTGAAGGTTGCCGAATATCTCTCCGATGACATCTTCGGGCGTCTTTTCCGATGTCTCGTATATCCAGATCTTGCTCCTGAATGACATGATCGCGGAGCGCAGGAGTAGGCCATCGTCGAGTTTACGGTCGGTTACCGCACGTCCCAAGCCGTTCATCGCCTTCGCATAGATGTCGATCATGTCGATGCTCCCGCGGACAGACGATCCCAACTTGACATCCGGATGCCTGCGTGTGGCCCTGGCGATGGCGACGGCAAGCGCGATGACCTCGCTCGAGTCGAGGTTCGTCCTTCTCCTCACGATTTCTCTTTCTTCTTCTTCCGATTGATAATCCATCCGGATAGAAGAGAACCTGTCTTTCAAGGCCCGGGATATCCGGCTGATGCCGATATCGTCGAGGGGGTTCAATGCGGCTATGATCCGAAAACCCGGGTTCGACTCGACGATACCCAACCTCGGCACAGTGAGTTTCTTTTCCGACATGACGGTGACGAACACGTTGGTCGTTTCATCCGGCAGCCTGTTGAACTCCTCTATGTAAAGATAGCTTCCCTTTTGCATGGCTTCGAGCAGGGGGCCGGGAATAAAGTACTCCGGTTTGTACCCTTTCGACAGTGTTTCGGCGGGGTCGAAATAGCCGATCAGCTTGGAAGTCGTAAGGTCGCTGTTTCCCGTGATTAAACAGTACTCGGTCCCCAGATGATCTGCGATGGCCTTGAGGATGGTGGACTTGGAAGTCCCCGGGGGACCCTCCAAGAAGATGTGCTTCCCTGCCTCAAGGGCCGAAACGATCATCAGTATTTCTTCCTGTCTGCCCACTACCTCTTCATAAATCTCTTCAATGCAATCGATCATCATTCAACCTTTGAAAATTGATGGACTCGTAAAAAGTCGAGAATTACGCGTTTCGTCATTCCGGCGAACGC
>ERZ795052.5895-NODE-5895-length-11612-cov-3.798996_pt1 | contig 11612 bp, 17 predicted proteins | sample MGYA00375136_ERZ795052 | MGnify/ENA primary metagenome ERZ795052 (study PRJEB30181, sample SAMN05720156) | activated sludge metagenome | isolation source: Anaerobic digester | place: Japan | collected 2015-05-26 ... | reverse complement strand
GAAGACTATGAATATCTAAGTTGTATGTAGGATATGGAATATTTAGTTCATCAAAAAAGGTATCACTCATCTCGGGACTAAAATGTTGACCTGTATGAATAATTATTTCTTTAACTTTAGATTCTTCGAGTTCTTCTGAGATAGCTGTAGCTTTTACAAAGTTGGGTCTTGCCCCAACAACAGAAACTACCTTTCGCATATTTACCTCTTATATAAACATGTTACATATTTATTACCATCAATATTAAACCATTTTTGAAAAAAATTAATATGCTTTAACAGGTTATCAGAAATATCAATTGGATTATTAAATCTTCTGATTGCTTTACAAATAAACTTATCTACATGCTCTCCATTACTTTTACATATTACATAACTAGGCCAACCAGCTTCTAAAGTTATTGCTAATAATCTACAACCGGGAACATACGAGGTAAACTCAGTAACAGCTTCAACAACTCCAAAACTCATATATTTAGCTAACTCATGATTTGCATAATCATGACCAAGAATAAATCCATTAGGTTTTACTTTACAATAACAAAGATCTAAATCTACCAATACTGCATCTTTTGTATGCATTCCATCTATATAAATCCAGTCGAAATATTCGTCAGGAAAAGTAGGTAAAATATCATATGAAAAACCACGATGAATTCTAACTTGGTTATTTAAAATATTTTTTGAAAATCTACTTAAAACAAATTGAAATCTATTTTCTTTTTCCACATTACTAACATTTATAGTATCTTTTTCATAAGATGAGTCATCAATATAAATCCATGGATCTATCAAATGTAATTCTTTCGGATTACAGTTTGTTAAAATAGCTTCAGAATAATTTCCAGTATCTACACCAATCTCACAAACTATATCACTACATGGTAAACAAGATAATATACTTTTTCTCGTCGCATTAACTATTAGCATAATTATTTTTCGTTTCCTTCTCTATCAACATATTTCAAATGTTCAGCTGGATTTCCAACAACAACACTATAATCACTTACATCTTTTGTAACAACTGAACCCGCACCAACCATTGCATATTCTCCAATGGAGTGACCGCAAATAATTGTGGCATTTGCACCAATAGTTGCACCTTCCCTAACTAGTGTAAGTCTAAATTCATTTTTTCTATTGATAAATGCTCTTGGATTAATTACATTTGTAAATACTGCAGATGGACCAACAAATACATTATTATATAAAATAACACCCTCATAGATAGAAACATTATTTTGAATTTTACAATTATCTCCAATAGTTACATTTGGACCTATAACACAGTTTTGTCCAATAGTACAGTTCTTTCCAATTTTAGTATTTGACATTATATGACAAAAATGCCATATCTTAGTTCCTTCACCAATCTCGACATTTTCGTCAATATATGTAGATGGATGAATAAAATAGTTATGGTTTTCTTTCCATTCTAAATGTTTCAAAAACAACCAAACATTTGGAATCATTTTCCCCCCTAAAATTTTGGTTCAATAGTGATACCAGTATTAACAGAATTCATTCCATATCCAAATATTTCACTATGTCGCTCTAACCACCACCTTAAAAACATTATATCCTTTGGTTTAACCCCCTTATCTTCATTAACTATTTTCTTATACATTCTTGTATATAAATCAACAACAGGAATAGAATCTAAATCAAATCTATTTTTTGTATTTTCTACACATCTTATTTGACTACCTTCAGTACCAATCCAACCATCAAATGTACACTTATATTGTAGAGCAAGATCTATTGTGTGTATAAATAAATTAAAGAATAATCCTCCAGTTTGTCTACTATCCATTTTAGATGATTTCAAATAGTTCTTATCTCGAACCATATGTGCTCGAACTATAATCGGATTTTTAATATATCTTTCTAAATGTAGAAATCTATATTGCAGAACTATATTTATATCGTCATTATCTATTAATGGTTGCCATGGGAGGAACGCAGGTTTTTCACATATGATCTTTTTACCTTCATTTAATCCCATTTTAATATAATCATAATGAGTATGAGTAGGAGAGCATATTACTAGATAATCAAAATCCCATTTAAAAACATGATGGGGATACTGAAGATTAGATAAGAAAGGGTCATATTCAACTACAATTTTACCGCCGATTCTTTGAATAGCCTCTTTATGTCTCTTGGCTATATATCCAGCAGATCCAAGCATTGCAAAAGTTTTATTCATTTTCTCTCTCCAATTTTCTTAGCGGGGACACCTCCCCAAATCTCATATTCACCAGTTGGATTTTTTGTTAATACAGCACCTGCTGCTATGACAGTACCAGTTGGTATGAATGTTACACTAGGCATAATCATGCATCTCGAACCAAAATAAACATCATTCCCAACTTTTATATTATTTATTTTTACACCTCTCTTTTTAGTCTGTTCCGTAATTGTAGAATTTTTTCCCATGTAGTGCTCATGCGTATATATAATAACCTCGTTTGTAAAAATGACATCATTACCAATTTCTATATTCCCGGTATTATCTATAGTAACAGATGATGCATCCCATCCAGAACATCCCGTTCCTATTTTAAAAGTTCCCTTTATTTTATGGGGTGTTCTTATCATAATGAACCCTTTCAGATATACAACAATATTTTCCAACAATTAACGAGCCTATATCTCCACTCGTATAACATTTGGTTTTCCGTATGTAAAATCACCAAATTTACAATATGGAAGTTTTACTATATCTTTAGTAAACATCTGTCTCACTATTCAAAAATGATTCTAAGAGGTTATAAATCCTAACAAAATTCAAAACAGTGTGATATGCATCTGGTTCTAAAATGAACCACGTTTTAACTCTTTTTCCATTTTTCCAATATCCAACAAAATAACCATTGTTATCTTTTTCTAGTGTAACATAGTCTGTAGAATTAGTATCTTCATCAAAATTTCTTTCAAGAGCTAAAAAAATAAACTCTCCTTCTGGTTTATATACAGGATTCCTAAATTTTGGACTCTCTTCCTCTTGAATAATATTACAAATTTTTCTAATATCATCATCGTTAATCTTAATACGATCTATTACTTTCATGTATCCATGTAAGAGTGACATAATTATTTCTCCTCAAGTTTTGATTTTATTTTTAACCATATTTCTTTTTCAATATTTTTATTGGGAAAATCTTTTCCTTTTTCCTTTAGTTCTTTTACTGTAGTTATACTACCATAATGAAACACATAATTATTTTCCATTTTTACAATTTTATAACTAAGTTTTTTAGCACAATAAAATATATAGTCATCACCATATGTTCTATTTAGTTCTTTTGGAATATAACCAAGTTTTTCAACAATATCTTTTTTTATTGTAAATGCCCAACCTTCTCTTTTATTACAAGGAGATAACTTAACAGGTTCATATTTACACATCATTGCATAGTACATATCACTTATAGTCTTCGGAACGCAGATTCCAATACTATCATCAGACATTGTTTCATTTATTCTTTTGAAAAAATAATTATTAACCAATAAATCATTATTTAAGATAGAAACATATGGAGTTTTTGCTTTCATAATACCAAGATTCCATGCAGGATTAACCCCAATATTTTCATCAAATCGTATATACTTTATTTTTAAATTATTATATAGAGTAGATAATCTACTTATTGGTTCAACGCTTCCATTATCTATCAAAATAATTTCTTGTGGTATATACTCATTTTTTGAAATACAGTTCAATAAATCATTAGTTAGCTTATATTGATTCAAAACAAGAATAACTGCAGTTATCATTTTAGCTATCCCCATTTATCCCAGTCATCGTCACTAACAACCCCCCATGCTAAATGATGTCTTCTCTTTCTTATTAAAGACAAGCCTGCAAATGGACCAGGAAATGTAAATATTTCAAACTTATTATAATATTCTTTAGTCCTTCTACTTATTGCATCCGCAACTTGCCAAGCACTTGAACAATTATCATCGGATAGTAATCTTTGATCTATTGGATGTGTATCATGCATTGCAATGATTCCGGTACCCACTCTAACAAACTTAGAAAAATTATCAAAATCTCGCATTGCTTGTTCTTTTCTATGATCAGCATCAATAAATAAAAAATCAATTGGTTCATTCCATTTTAAAGCTAGATCGTCTGTTTTTGATTGAATTTTAACTACATTATGTGATTGAACAATGCTTCTCATATCACCAATATCAACAGCAATAGCTTTTTTGACAAACGGTGCAATATTATTAAACGTATATCCTTTTCTTACACCAAGTTCCACATAGGTATCAATTTCAAACATAGTAACAATTTGTTTGAATAAGGGTAAAAATTCCATATTTTTATATTTACTCTTTAAATCTAGAAAATCATTTACATGAACTTCATTATTTTCAATAATAAATTTCCCTTCTTTTGCATAAAAGTCAGACATTACTTTACCCCCAATTCTTTGTTAATTATATCTGTAAATTGTTTAACTCTAATTGAATTATTGTGAAACTCCCTTACTAAACCCATTCCTTGTTTAGCAATTGTTTCTCTTTGTTCTGGATGCTTCAAAAAAAATTTAATTTTGTTGGACAAATCCTCTAATCCCTCATATATTACAAAATGTTTAAAATTCTGATATCCAAGTTCCTTATAATCTTCTGGTTCATCGGCTAGAAGAAAACTCCCACACGACATAATTTCTGTATACTTTATACTTAAAGATTTAAACTTATTATTACTTGTTATACACACACAAGATCTATTAATCATTTTTATATAAGCTTCATGTTGAATCTTTCTTGTAAAAACTATATTATGTCTAAAATTCTTTAGTAACATTCTATGTACTAAATGCCTATTTGGATATGTATCAGATCTTTTTGTGAAGACTGCAAATATATGGATATCCTTTGGAATATCTATTTTTTTATAAATGTTAGTATCAATGGAAAATGGTAATAAGTGAACATTTGAATATCCATTTGCTTTCATATCTCTAACTATTCTACCAACTACACCAAAATAGATATTATATTTATCTCTTTCAAAAAGATTATGATTTCTTTGCCATACACCACCAGTAGAATCTGGAAAATAATCAACAACTATATGAGCTTTTGGAATATCAGTAATATCCCCAATACCAAGAAATGGTTCTGTATATCTAAGCCCATATGTCAAAATTAAATCAAATCCACCATGTCTTTTAACAATATCTGGAATGTAGTCACCTGGATTATAACCAGGAAATCCTTCTCCATAATATATTACCTGATGTTGTTTAGAGAACTCATTTCTAAAAAGTTGATGTGTCCAATTTCTTCTTTCTATTTGATTTGGACTTAACAAAAGAATTTTCATAATAAATCCTTGTATGTAAAAGATGGACCTTCATACTTTTTCTTTATCAAAAATGCTTTCATAGTACTACTCAATGGAAGGTCAACATCAAACTTTTCATGTCTCTCAAGAAAATAATTCCATGATTCTGATAATAATTTTCTATTTCTAACATATGGATGAAACCAAGCCCAGTTTATTCTCCAACAATCATCTTTATCTGCCCACCAAAATAAACATCCCCCAACAATTACATCTTCTTCTGTCCACATATATCCAATATACTTATTTTTAGAGTGAATATCATACTGAATATAATCGTAATCAAACTCCCTTTTAAAATATAGGGCAAGTTTATACATAGCCCTTTTTAAGACAATACTAGATTCTTTTGTTATAAGAATATCAGGAAACTTATTAATTTTTCTTATAACCTCCATATGTTTATCCCAATCTTGATACCAGGAATCATGTTTCAATTTTTCAGTTACTGTGGGTAACACAATTGAATAGAAGTCTCGATTTTGAGTTCTCATTTTTTAATATCCCAAACCAAAAATTGTGTATTATCTGGTTTGTTAATTCCCATTTTTTTTCTCCACTTCCAACCATTATCTATAGCAGTAACCCCCCAACCAGGATGACCATAAATTGGATATTCCCATTTTAATAATAGTTCTTTCATATACTTATTACTAGATCTAAATTGCTTTTCTGGATTCATTGTTGTGACCATATTTGGAAGTGCTTGTCTGATAAAATCTGCTTTAATTAAACATGGATTTAACCCAAATTGATTTTCTCTGTTCGATGAAATAAAAAAACCTTCTGTGTTATAATGATATTGAGTTTTGAAAATATGAATTATTCCAGAGTTTGGAATTCGATATTTCAACAATCTTAAATATGCAAATGTTGGATGATTATCAAGAATTTTTATCATATTGTCAATATTTATTTCTCTTCCTAGTAACCAGTCATCCTCCAGATGAAAAACATATTTTGTTTTTGGATCTATTTGACTCCATACCCAAATTACAGCATTTGGGAATGATGGTTTCCTAGGGACATTAAAAATAATATCATCAAAGTATGTTTTACATACCTTTATAACTTCTTTTGATTTGCAACTTTCTCCGACAGGATCAACATTAACAATAAGTCTATAACGATCTCTATCTTTAAATATTCTTTTACAATAAGACTCAAGTGTTTCTTTTACTATTCCTGGTCTTAATGTTGCTGTCATTGTTATATCAATTTTGCTCATAAAAATTCCTTATATTTTTCACCTTCCTCTGTTAATTTAATTTTTAAGTGATTTTGATCTATTTCTACATAAGGAGATAATCTAACAGGAATTTCCCCAGTTGCCCAAAAATCAACAACAGAACCTATATCAAATGAAATACCACCATGAAATTTTATTATCCCAGTGTAAATTCTTCCAAGTTCCCCAGCAGCAACCAACCACAAATCATATTTTTTAGAATCTAGTTTTATCTTATTTAAAACTCTATGAAAGACTTCATATTGGTTATAAGTAAATCCAGGAATATTTACAATATCAATATAAGTTGTATATGAAGATAAAACCTTTTTCAAATCTGATCTAGAAGTTATAATACAAATTTTCTTATCTTTGAGTATATCTGGAAATCCCTTATTTTCAAATATATTTAAACAAGATAAAAAATTAACTTCAGGATTACAATAGTTCTTAACATCAAAATTTGCAATTCTATAGATTCTTCTCCACATCTTCAATCGTTCAATAGTTCTCTTTGACATACTTTTGTGACCTCTAACTCTAGGCCAAAATTCATCACTAAAATATACGTATGGTGTGTCAACAAAATCAGCAGTTGTTGCAGATATTGCCCACAAATCAATTAAACTTTTTATTTTATCTCTTGGAATTCCCTCCTTTTTTATAATTTGATCCAATTGATCATTATCATTATAAAAATAAGCATGTATTAACTTTATTCCACCATCACCAAATCTAACTAACGAAAATGGTATTTTTGCATTTATAGAATCTTCAAGTTTTTGTAAAACTTCTAATGTATTATAAACTTTCATCATTTTTTCTTTTCTCATAAATTCTCTTTTCTTTTAATATATTTAAAAAACTCAATCATATATGTCATATTTTCTATTCTGCTACCAAGAGATAAAACTTCTCTTCTTGCGTTAGTACCAAGTTTATTTCGTAATTCTTTATCAAATAATAGTGTTTCTATTGCTTCAACAAAGGAATCAATATTATTCTCAGAAATCAAACCAGTTTTTCCATGGTAAAGATAATCATCCATTCCGTTAAGTAATTTAACATTTGTTCCTACTACAGGACACTCAGTTAGCATTGCTTCTGCTGGAGGAATATGTAATCCCTCTAACTCTGTTGGGGCTATCCAAACATCACACATATTATAAAGTTTATTTTTTGTTTCTATTGTTGGTTCTTTTATATAATATGAAATGAGATTGTTTGGAGAAGAATCTCCACTTTCAGAACCATACATAAATAAATCAACTACATGATTTTGTCTTAATCTCTTTACTGCTTCAAATACCCATTCAACTCTCTTAGTTTTTCTTTTTGTACCAGAATTATATAGTGCACCTATTTTTGGTTTTTTACAGTCATCTCGAATTCCCAGTGGGTAAATTTCATCAAAATCATATCCAGGTCTTATTATTTCACATGAAATATTTTGCATATCAAGAATCTTTTTCAAACCAATACTATTAACCATTTTATATGTTGGAGCTCTTAGAACCTCTAGTAAAGACTCTCTAGACATATTCCACAACTCAAATCCACGAATCCAATGAAATTTCGTTCCACATTCTTTTGGTGCTTTTATTGTTGTATAAACTGAATTGAATCCAGTAGCAATTAAAATATCACCATGTGGAATGTCACAAGTATCCTTGACTATTAAATGTTTAGCTTTAAGTGGAGTCCAGGTATGTTTATTTTTTCCTGTATCTACAATAATCACCTCATGACCAAGATCAACTAATGTGTTCGCAGATTTAATTATTGTTAAAGATCCACCATTATTTCCCAATCCAGTATTAAATAGATTGAAAATAATTCTCATTTCTAATTTCCTTCCGTTATTGCACACCCAGATATAATCATTCCCTCAAAACATCCAATGAATTGATCTGTAACTCTACATTGTGATCTGCCTTCTGTTTCAATATTAGGAGATCCTGTAACTAGAAGTCCTATATGACCGCAGTTTCCCAAAACAATATCACCAATTCTGGACATTAACTTCCCTTCAGATTCACTTCTTGTTGCTCCTGTAATTATCATTCCTATCATGGAAATTGGTGATTCTGGAGGATGACACCAGCAGACACCACTTCCTACTGATGTTATAGTTGCTATTTGCATTCCTCTTCTACCCTCTCTTTAATTTTAGAAATCAGCTTCTGATTTGAAGGAGAAAATTCTTCAAATATTTTGTTGTAAGTTTCCAGTATTTTACTTACTTTTTCATAATCTGTTTTTAGTTGAGAATTTTCTTTTTCTAATCTCTCTAACTGGGTTGTATATTCACTCAACTTTTGAAATAAATTTTTTAATAATTTTACAATTCCAGGAAGATCTAGAGTCCCACCATATCCACCCATCATATGTGTTTCATTAAGCATCTGAATTACTTTTTCTACAAATGATCTATTTGTTTGTAGCCACAGTTTTTCGTTGGTTCCCATATTCTTTTTCTCCTTTTTATGTTGATGCAAATGGTGCAAATTTCGTTATTGATTCTGAGTACTTATTCAAATCTGCTTGAATTACTCCCTTAGCTAATTGGAGTTTAGCTATCTTGTCATATATTCCATATGTTCCATCAAATCCAAGATCTTTCCACAAATAATCTAGTGCCCAATTCCAATCAGTAACATCTTTGATTATTCCAGGATCATTATCCCACCCAACCCCTCCATATTGATAAACAATTTCTCCCGTTGTTGTATCTGTTACAATCCAATCTGTAATTGTTCCTGTTGGTGTATTTTGATTATATGTTGGACCAAATGTTACAACGTAATCTCCACTAGTTGTATCCCATTTATGATTCAAGTACCAATCTACATACTCCGCAATTGGAGTCATCATTCCATTATATATTGCATTTGCTTGCTCTGTCAATTTTTCAATTTCAGAATCAATTTGTTCCAATGATGCAGAACAAGATACAACCTTTGGTGTAGCTGCATCTATCATTCCTTTCAAGATTTCGTTATATTCCATAACAAATCTCCTATAAAATCTTCAATATCTCAGAATAAATAATACTTGGATCTATAGTATAATTTATATCTTCAATAAATGTCACCTTCGTTTTAAACGGATTATATTCAATAGTATGCAATTGTTTTTGGTGTCCCCATTCAAGAACTGGAACTTTAAGTAACAATGAAATATTTGGTATAGCTGATTGTGAACCAATTGTTAGTTTCGCTTTTTTGATAGATTCTATAGTTAAACCAATCAAAGAGACACTTTGGTTTGTATTTAGTTTATTAATATCATAGAATCTTTCATATTTATCTGGAATATAGTCAGGTGGTTTACCACATATTACAAAGTTATATTTTTCAAACAATCTTTTATCATCATAAATAAAGTCATAAAGTCTCTGCCAATAAGGCCAGTTTCTTTTTAATCCTTGTCGATATCTAGGAGCAAGAATTATAAACTCTTTTTTATCTATATTTTTTTCTATTGTTAAACGATTTTCAGTTCTAGTATAATAATTGAATGACATTTTATTTCTAGGAAACTGGTTCTTATTCAAAAAGTTCTTTTTTGATATATCTGGTTTAATATGCTCAATAATTTGATTATCTTTAGAATACTGATTATAAAATGTCTTCAAAATAAAATTATATGCATCATCTGGAAAATCATCTAATCTAAAACAATTTGCTTTGTATAAAGTTCCATCTCCTGGTATAAATAGTGGTATAAAAATTGATGCACAACCTGCATATAAATCAAACATACCCTCTCTTGTCAAAACAACAAATTTAATATTAGAACTTTTATATTCGTTTTCTCTCTTCCACATAACATACGGGGCAAACCGACCAAACTCCCAGTACATTTCCCCAATACAGGGACCAACCAATACAAGTTTTTGTTTACTTTTACCAGTCATTTACTAGTCTTTCATCGTTCTTTATGGTTTCATAAAATTCATCAAATGTCATCTTATCAATAATCTCATCCGCATCTTCAAATCTAATTAATTTATCTCTTTTTGGATTCAATTTATTTTTAGTTAAGACGTTACAAACTGAACCAGCTTTCATCCCGCAATGGATTCCAAGTTTAGCTTTTAATCCTAAAATGTATGGTCTTCCTTTACTTACAGTACCTAAAATTCTCCAATATTCTTGGTCATGTTTTTTATCAAAACCAACAAATTTTCTTACATCCAAATATCCAATTTCTCTAAAGAAATTAGGTTTTACAGACCATAAAGCTGACCCACCATAAACACCCATACTAGCTTCATATCCTGCTATTTTTTGACCCAGAATTTGTTTTTGTTTTATTCCTCCAGGATTTTGACCAATCACCTTAATATTATGAAGAGCACTTTTTGCAACATCATCCCAAGCTCTCTTTAGTATTTCATCCCATCCCGGTGTAACAATAATATCATTATCTAAAAACACTAAATAATAGTATGAATCCTTTTTAGGATCCATCTCATGTGTATAACCAAAGTCATTACAAGCAACTGCTTTTGAAAATGCATCAAATGTAGAATCTTTTGTGTTGAAAACAACTTTAGAAACTAATCCAGATTTATATAACTTACAAAAAAACATAAAATGTTCTTCTTCTTTAAAATTAGTCAAGTTATTATAAACATATATTTGATGTTCCAGTGTAGAGTGTTTTTTCAATGCAGCTATGCACTTTGCCGTAATTGCCAATCTATTTCTAACAGTTAAGAATATTTTTATCACGATAATTGCCTTTCTATTTTTTCAAACACTTCGTTATAATTTATGTTATCAAAACAAAGAGGATATCCATTGGAAGCATTAGTACATAAATTTTGACCATGTTTAAAACATGGAGCACAACTTCTTTTACAATCAACCCACTCAGTATTTTTATACGTAGATAATCTCACTTTTCCTAGAAACGGACCATATATTCCCAATGACTTTGTTCCAACAGACTCGGCTATATGAAGAAGAGATGTATCAGGTGAAATAGTCATTTTAGCAAGAGATG
>ERZ795052.5892-NODE-5892-length-11615-cov-6.988149_pt1 | contig 11615 bp, 12 predicted proteins | sample MGYA00375136_ERZ795052 | MGnify/ENA primary metagenome ERZ795052 (study PRJEB30181, sample SAMN05720156) | activated sludge metagenome | isolation source: Anaerobic digester | place: Japan | collected 2015-05-26 ... | reverse complement strand
AAGAGGCAGGTTACTCGGTTTTTGGAAGATAATTGGGGCCAATATGGGGATAAAATTGCGACAGTTATCCCGAGTTATGGACATAATAAGTTTTTTATAATTAGATTCGTTTCTCCCGAACCAGCTCAGGAAATTTTAAAAGATTATCGGGGCCATCCTGATCATTATCAATTAACTGATGAGAAAGAACTATATATTTTACCGCGCTATTGGCGTAAATTAATGAAAGAGGAAAAAGAAAAGGGGATTGATTTTCATCGGTTATTTTTAAATCATTTCGAGAAAAATTTTCGCCAAGATGAACTGTATGACCTTTTTAGTCAATTTGGTGGGGTTCTTAACACCTTTTTAACTCACTCCAAAAGTGACCGTCAACTAATTGGTTTTGTTCTTTTTACTACCACCGAGGCAGCCCGAAAAGCCCTTGATTGTCTTAAACAGGAACCAATGGGTTTTGAGGCGGTTTATGCTCGGATTAAGAATCCCGAGAAAGAAAATTTGATAATTTTTAAACCCGGAGAAAAAATAACTAGTTTGCCTCGGGTTGATTTGGAAGAGTTTTTAAAATAAATAGATAGTTTTGTTATACTCATATATGAAAAGAATTTGGATTGAAGATACTCCTGCCGCCATTGGGCAGAAAGTTAAAGTAGCCGGTCGAATAATTTCTCTTCGCTCTCATGGTCAATTAGTTTTTCTTGATTTGAGTGATTTAAGTGGTGTTATCCAGGTGGTTGGCTATCGGGATTTAGCCAAGCTGAAAATGGAGGATATGGTTGAAATTGTTGGCTTAATCAAATCCAGGGATAAAAAGAATTTCAATCCCAAAATTGTTACCGGGCAAATTGAATTAGCGGCTGAGCAATTTCAGATTTTATCAAAATCAGCCGATTTACCCTTTGATCTTCATCAACCACAATTAAATGTTACCTTGCCGACGCTTTTAGATTATCGGCCGGTTTCTCTCCGTCATTCTCGGATTCAGCATATTTTTAAAGTTCAAGAAACAATTGTCGATACTTTTCGTTCTTATCTAAAAAATCAGAATTTTACCGAAATTTTTGTGCCAACAATCGTTTCAGCTGCGACTGAGGGTGGTTCTGAATTATTTTCTCTTGATTATTTTGGTAAAAAAGCTTATCTGTCTCAGTCACCCCAATTTTATAAGCAGATAATGGTGCCGGTTTTCGAAAGAGTTTTTACCGTTGCCCATGCTTATCGGGCTGAACCATCGGTCACTACTAGACATTTGACTGAATATGTTTCTTTAGATGTAGAAATGGGGTTTATTGATAATTGGCGAGAATTAATAAAGACAGCTGATGAAGTAATTAAAACGTTGTTCCGGACAGTGGCTGATAAATATGCCGATGTTTTGGCTGAATATAATGTTAAAATTCCTCGGACCATTAGGGAAACGCCGGCAATTACCCTCCAGGAAGCCGAAGAAATTATTTATAAAAGAACTAAAAGAGAAGTAAGACAGGAACCTGATCTTGACCCTGAAGGAGAGAGGGAAATTGGTCGTTATGCTGTGGAAAAATTTAACAGCGATTTAATTTTTATTACTCATTTTCCCACTTCAAAACGGCCGATGTATACTTTTCCTGATCCTCAAAATCCCGAATTAACTTTAAGCTTTGATTTGATTGGTTTAGGCACTGAATGGATTACCGGCGGTCAGAGAATTAATGATTACGAACAATTAAAAAGAAGCATTCAACAACGGGGTTATAATCCTGATAATTTTGAGATACCCTATTTACAGGCGTTTAAATATGGTATGCCTCCCGAGGGTGGCTTTGCCATTGGTCTAGAAAGAATAACCCAAGGTCTTCTTGGTTTAGACAATATTAGGCAAGCTAGTTTGTTTCCTCGAGATATGGAAAGAATTGATTCCCGATTAACTAATCGAACTAATGAAAAATAAAACGGTTTTTATCGGCTTGGTTATAGCAGATTGTTTTTTTGTTTTTTTCTTAGCGGCGTATTTGATTCATTATCCTCCTATTAGAGTTAAGGCGGATTCTAAAATACCGATTGATTATCAGGAGACTGGTCGGCCGGTAGTGATTAATAAGGATCATTTTCCCATTCTCGATTCTCCGTCCTATATTTTGGTCGATGCCGAAACTAATACTGTTTTAGCCCAAAAGAATTCTTTAATCCGGGTTTTTCCGGCTTCAACAACTAAATTAGTAACCGCTCTAACCGCCTTGAATATTTATCCTCTGGAAGAAATTGTTACTATTTCTAGAGTTTACCCAGAGGGGAAAACAATGGGTTTAGTGCCAGGAGAAAAAATGACTGTACTTTCCCTAGTCCAAGCTTTATTAGTTTCTTCGGCCAATGATGCCGCTTATAACTTAGCTGACCATCATCTGAATGGAACAGCCGGTTTTGTGACAGATATGAATCGGTTAGTAGTTAGATATGGTTTGAAGAATACTCACTTTGTTAATTTTGATGGAATTCATCATCCTAATCACTATTCGACGGCTTTTGATCTGGCTCAATTGGCTCGACTAGCAATTAAAAACCCGATCATTACTGAGGTAGCTTCCCAAAAAGAAATAACAGTGACTGATGTCGATCGGTTCCATCAATACCATTTAACAACTACTAATGAACTTTTAGGAGTTATTCCCGAAATTAAGGGTTTAAAGACTGGTTGGACACCGGAAGCTGGAGGTTGTTTTATTAGTTTAATCGATCTTAATGGTCATCAATTAATTGGGGTAGTTACCCAAAGTCAGGACAGGTTTAAGGATACAAAAAAGTTAATAGATTGGGCTAAAAACTCAGTTATTTGGTAAATTGATTGGCTACAGCTGGTACATAGGCAGTAAAATTATCGCCTTCAAAAACATAGACTGGTTCCATAAAATTAGTTAGGGCAACCGGTTCGAAATAAGCTAAATTAATTTTTCTGATAGTTACTGTCGAAGCAGTTACATCGGCTGCCGGCCAATAATTACCGCTTTTCAGATCATTATAAGCCTCAGCCGTTGATTTAATAGGGTAGGTAGCGAATGAATCACGGTCAATATTGACGTATTTATAGTCGACCTCAACGATATCTTTACCACTCACACTAAGGCCGGTTAACAAAACCGAGATAGGAGCACGATTAACATCGGTAGAGACAATTTTAAAATTGTCATAAACATTGGTTCGATAAAAATCAATCCGGGCCATATTAGCCTCCGATTGACTGACTACCTGTTTCAAACCGGAACCCTCATTTTTCCAGTATGAAACTTTATTTTCACCGATATCTTGGGGTAATTTTTTAGCTTCAGCTAGGAAAGATTTCGCCTTGGTAATTAGTTCCTCCTTACTGGGTAAATTAACATTACCCATAAGCATTTGGTCTTCATTATAGGGATAAGTTAAATGAAAACTACCGTCCAAAATATTGATAACTAATTTTTGGTTATAGTTGTTTTGAAATTCATAAATATTAGGGCCAACCAATCTTGGCTGATCATTGAAGCCTAGTTGTTTGGCAGTTTGAATTTCTGTTTCCAATGCCATAAAATCTTTGTCAGTTCTAAAGACAACATAGACTCTGGCCTGATTGCCAAAGTTAGGCAATTGATCGCTTACTAATTCTAAAGAAAAGTTTTTAGCCTCAAATTTTTTCTCCGGAAATTGAATTTTAGGTAGGATTCCATATTTAATATTAGGTTCCGCCTGAATCGGCTTGGCGGCTCGGTATTTTTTAAGGCCATATGATAATCCTCCCCATAAGATTGGAATAAAAATAATAACTGCCAAGCCTATTTTAATTGCCTGCCTGGTTTTAAAAGCAGTGGTAGTCAAGGACATAATTAATTTTACCTTAAATGTTAAAATAAAACATGGTTCGAACTCGTTTTGCTCCTAGTCCTACTGGTGAGATTCATTTGGGGGCCTTGCGCACTCTTCTTTATAATTATGCTTTAGCTAAACACTATCAAGGCCGATTTGTTCTCCGGATTGAAGATACCGATCGAAAAAGATATGTCGAAGGGGCAGAGAGAAGAATTATAGAAGATATTAAAGCTTATGGTTTGTCTTGGGATGAAGGCCCTTTTTATCAGAGTCAGCGAGCGGCTATTTACCAGCAGTATGCTCAGCAATTATTAGCTCATGGCCAAGCTTATTATTGTTTTTGTTCTCCCGAGAGATTGGCTGGGCTCAAAACTAAATACGATCGTTACTGTCTCCGATTAAGCCAGAGAGAGATTAAAGAAAAATTAGAAAAGGGCGAACCTTATGTAATTCGTCTAAAAATGCCTGATGGAGAGGTTATTACCTTTAACGATGCTGTTAGAGGTGAAATTTCCTTTCAAACTGATGATTTAGATGATCAGGTTTTAATTAAGTCTGACGGTTTACCAACTTATCATTTGGCAGTAGTAGTCGATGATCATTTGATGGAGATTAGTCATGTTTTAAGAGGTGATGAATGGATTTCATCTACCCCGAAACAAATTCTGCTTTATCGGTATTTTGGTTGGAAGCCGCCGATATTTGCCCATTTAACGGCTCTTTTAGATGCCTCCGGTAAAGGGAAAATGAGTAAGCGAAGTGGAGCAACAATGGCCAGGCAATTTTTAGAAGAGGGTTTTTTGCCGGAAGCAGTTTTGAATTATTTAATGCTTTTAGGTTGGAATCCGGGGACTGACCAGGAATTTTTTTCTCTTAATGAGTTTGTTAAAGTTTTTTCCTTAGAACATCTTCATAAAAGCCAGCCAGCCTTCGATCGACAAAAATTGCTTTATTTCAATGGATTTTATCTGCGGCAAAAAACTGATAAAGAATTGGCTCGACTTTTACCCCAGGCTGATCCGCGATTTATTCCCTTAATTAAATCCCGTATTTTTACCCTAAATGATGCGGATAATTTATTGGAATTTGCAACTAAGGATTTGATTCCGCCTCGGGAGTTGCTTGATTTGGAAATGTTAAAGGAGATTAAAAATATTTTAGAAACTAAAGATTTTGCCAATCTCCAAAATGAGTTTTTAAATTTAATTAAAGAAAAAAAATATCAAACCGGCGATTTTTTTATGACTTTAAGACTGGCCATTTGCGGCAAAAAAATTACTCCGCCGATTGTTGAAAGTATGTTGATTATTGGTCGAGAAGCCTGTTTGCGGAAGATAAATAAAGTTCTAGATAACAAGGGCCAATAATCAGTCCAATTTCTAAGAAAATAACAGTCAAGAGCTTGGGTTAAAAAGTGTCTAATTGTGTATTTCTCCGCATCTTGCTAATCTTAGTTAATGCTTTTTCCTGCTCTGCTGATTGTTATTTTGCTTTTCACTAGTGTAAATTCAGCTTTAGCCCAGGTAAAAATTAGTGATTTTTGTGCTGATTGTGACCCTGAATGGGTAGATTTGATAAATGTTGGTACCAGTTCTGTGTGCCTTGATCAATGGAATTTATTAAATAGAAATGGATATAAATTACCCCTGTCGGGCATAATTAATTCAAATGAGGTATTAAGATTTATAAAAACCAAAGGTTGGTTAAATAATGAAGAAGGGAAAATAATTTTGATTAACGGTATTGGTGAGACTATTGATCAAATTGCTTATCCAACGCCTACTCCCATTCCTATTCCAACCAACACTCCTATCCCTTCTCCCTTGTCGACAGCGACTCCTACTCCTATTCCCACACCAATACTGACACCGACGACAATCTTGGTTCCAACCAACACCTTAATCCCGACTTTGACGCCGACGCCTCTGCCTCCTCCAGTCGATCACCTTTATCTTAATGAAATTATGCCTTATCCCGAAACCGGCAGTGAGTGGGTAGAAATTTTCAACGATAATGATTTCGAGATTAATTTGGAAAATTATAAAATTAAAGATAACAGTAGTCGTTACCGGTTAATTGTCGGTGATAATCCTGTTTTAGCTCACAGTTATTTTGTTTTTCTATTTGCCAATTATTTAAATAATGATGGTGATTCGCTCTCTCTTTTTGATCCGTTTAATCGGCAGATTGGCGAGAGTTTTTCCTATACTACGGCTAAAAAAGGTTTATCATACAGCTGGCAGGAAAATAACAGCTGGTGTTTAAGTTTCAGTTCGATGAATCAGGATAATAACAGCTGTTATACCGAGCCGACAGCAGTGCCGACGCCAACCCATACTCCCAAGCCGACAGCTACTCCCAAGCCGACAGCTACTCCCAAGCCTACCAAAATACCCAAAGCAACCAAAACGCCTAAACCGACTAAAACTCCTTCGCCGGTTAAAATCGTCAAAAAAACCTTGACAACTGATCCCCGTTTAAAAATTCCGTTGGGGGTTGAAGCCACGGCTTCCTCAGTGACCTTGGAAGAAGAATTGTCGTTAGAATCAACTGATTTTAATCTGATTTCTTTAGTTTTAATTAGTCTCGGAGCTCTTTGTCTGCTTTCACCTTTATTTATGCTCTAATATAGAAAATAGAAATTAATGAGAGGCCGCGTTGTGGTTGATTTTTACCTCTAATATTTAATTATATCACATAATAGTTAATTTATCAAGAGAAGGTATAATTGACTATGAAGCAAAAGTTTTTTCGCTTTTGGCCAAGTTTGATTTGGATGGGAGTTATTTTTTATTTTTCATCAAAAAGTACCGCCGCTGTTCCTTTAACTGGCGGCTGGCGGTTTTTGTTTTTTAAATCGCTTCATTTAATTGAGTACGCTATTTTGGCTATTTGTTTAGGCTGGGCGCTGATCAAAAGGAAGAATATTATAATAATTGGCTATTTATACGCCTTATCAGATGAAATCCATCAGTTTTTTGTTCCCGGGAGAGAAAGCCGGTTTCAAGATACTTTAATCGATCTAATCGGTCTTTTCCTGGGTATTTTTCTTTTTAAATTCCTCAATCAGTTTTGGATTGCCCGAAAGTAAGGCTGTTGGGACTGACCAACCCCGATACTCGGCTGGCCGGGTATATTGAGGATATTCTATCTTCCGGTTTAGTTTAGATGAAAAACTTTCTTCTTGGCTAGATTCGTTTTTACCCAAAACTCCGGGTAATAATCTAACAACGCTGTCAATAATAAGCATAGCCGGCAGTTCACCGCCGGTAGTGATGAAATCGCCGATGGAAATTTCCTCATCGACTAAATGATCGGCGACTCGTTGGTCAACCCCCTCATAATGGCCGCAAATTAGAATAATTCTATCTAATTTTGCCAGTGTTTCAGCTTTTTGTTCGGTAAATCGTTTTCCCCGCGGAGACAACAAAATAGTGTGTCCCGGACCGATATCTTTTAAACACCGATCAATAACATCTACCTTCAAAATCATGCCGACCCCACCACCAAAGGGTTTATCGTCGACTGTTTTATATTTATCAACAGCCCAATCCCGCAGGTTATGAATTTTTATGTCGATGAGCTTTTTCTTTATTGCCCGTTGTACTATGCTTTCGGCGAAAGGCGAGGTAAACATTGAGGGAAACAAGGTGACAAGATCAATTCTCATGGTATGATTATCTCATATGAAGCCACCAACGGAAACGGCGGTTATTATTATTCCAACTTATAACGAAGCTAAAAATATTGGAAAAATGATTGTCTATTTAAATGAGAAAATTTTCCCATCTTTGGACAAAAAGTGGCAGATGAAAATTTTGGTCGTTGATGGTAATTCGCCTGATGGGACGGGTAAAGTTGTCCAAAATTATGCTAAAAAATATAAAAATACCTATCTTTATACTGAAACTTCTAAAGATGGCATCGGTGCTGCTTATTTGAAGGGTTTTAAGTATGCTCTCGACAATTTGGGGGCTGATTATGTTTTTGAGTTTGACGGTGATTTTCAGCATCCGCCGGAGGCAATTCCGGTGATGTTGAAAGCGATGGATGAAGGCTACGATTATGTTATAGGCTCGAGAAAAATTAAAGGTGGTTCCAATCCTAAAGGTTGGGGTTTAAAGCGGGTTTTTTACTCTGATGTTGGCGGCTGGATCGCTCGTTTTATTCTCTTTTTTCCTTTTAAAAATTTTTGGCGAGTAACTGACCCAACTACCGGTTTAAAAGTTACTCGAGTAAAGGGTTTTATCGATCGAATGGATTTAGATTGGCAGGGTGATCGGCTTTTAACTAAAAGTTTTGGTTATAAACTTCAACTGCTTTATGAAACCCTGCAAATGGGGGCTAAATTTAAGGAAATTCCCTTGCAGTTCCAGGTAAGAAATGCCGGCGAGTCAAAAATAGAATCTAGAACTGCTAAAGAAATTTTCCGAGTAGTTCTTCTCCTTCGCTGGCGGGATGAATTTACCCAAAAATTCGTTAAATTTGCTTTAGTAGGTGGTTTAGGTTTTGTGATTAATGTCGTCGGCGCTAAAATTTTTAAAAATCTTTTAATTAAACCCGGCGTTAATTTAAGTCTTTTAAATGGAATATGCAATGCTTTAGCGGCTGAAATTTCAATTATTTCTAATTTTATTTGGAATAATGTCTGGACCTTCGCCCGGGAGAAAATAACTAGTTTTAAACTCTTATTGAGTAAATTTATTACCTTTAATCTTTCCTCGATTCTAACGGGTATTATTATTCCCTCAATTGGTGTTTCTCTGTTAACAGCTCTTTTCGGCGATCATCTTTTCCTTTATCAGGTTATTGTTATTTTTGGCTTAACTGTTCCCTTAAATTGGCTGGTTTATAATCGGGTTATTTGGAAGAAGAAGGAAAAAGTGATTCGACCGGCAAAGTAATAATCCGACTTTTTTCGATCCATTGATCAAGCTGATTAGGCATAGTTTTGACTGTAATTGTTTCCGGCCATTTATTTTTATTCCTATTTCTCCAGTAACTTTCCCCAATAGCCTCTTTGTCGAATAGCCTATAAGCGCTGTTGATTAAAGCGGCCAGTTGATCGTCGGACTCTATTTTAGTCAGTCGACTCATTAAATCTTTTACTAAGTCGTCGGCATTTTTAATAATCAAACCATTTTGGTCTTCTATTTCCTTTTGAAATTCAGTTAATGATTTTACCTCCGGCAAATTACCCCCTTTAAAAATTTTTATTTTTTGAACTCCGTCAGCGAAGGTAACTATTTCTGCTTCGGACTGTTTAAGATATTGGTGGATATAGTCGTTATAAGTGACGATAAGTCGATGATTGACAGCCGATTCACTTTTGGCTTCCTTTATTTCCATATAATAATCTCCCGGGAAACGGTTTGTCCTGGCCTGTAATAAACAATAGTACCTCTATTGGTCAGATTTAAGCCAAGTTTTTCTTGGTAATCACAATATTTTTGTTGTTTAAATTTAACTTTATCTAAAATATCCAAGTAGAAAAATTCATTTTTATACCTTATTACTGGTAAAATCATTACTATAATTCCTCCAGGCTTTAAAATTTTTTTAAATTCATTTAAAACTTCCAAATAAAAATTTTCTAAATTTTCTCTTTCTTTTAAGACTTGGTCCCGTCTCATAATTCGTAATTTGGGTGATCCCAAGTAAGGTTCAGTGATAATGGCATCAAGATTCCTGTAAAATTGTGAGAGTTTTAAAGCATCGATACTTCTAAGATTAATTTTAATATTGGGAAATTGCCAATGGAGGTTTTGGCGGCAGTTGGTAATTGCCCTGATATCCTTATCACTGCCGAAAACCTGATTATATCCGAGTAAAATCGCTTCCTGTAAAATAGTACCGGAGCCGCAGAAGGGATCTAAAATTTTAGCATCATTAGGTAGGGACGCCAAATTAACCATCATTTTGGCAATTTTAGGTGGTGTTAAACCAGTTCGGCTGTCTCTGGCCGGTCGGCCATAATCACGCCGGGAATATTCTTCGTAAGGTTGGACAGCGAGAGTTTTACCGAAATAGGTTTGATCTGGTCCGGCAATTAAAACTAATTCAAAACCACCAGTTTTAAGTAAATTTTCTTTAACCGAAACAGTGGACAAAATTCTTTCTTTCAAAGGTAGGAAACCGCTCTTAATTCCGTGTTTTTGTAAAATTTCTTTCATTTCCCGGGCGATTTGGGGAGCTTCGTGCCAGAGTTGATTAAGTTGTTTAAATTTACCGCCGCCATGATAAACACTGAGGCCGTAAGTTAGGTTTTTGGTGGTTGAGGGAATGTCTGCCGCTATTTCATTTAAATCTTTATAGAACCTCACTATTTTGGCAGTACTGCCAAAATCGTTTATTGATGGTATTTTCTCCGCTTGAATAATCAAAATTTCTGCCGAAGCTGTCACAATTTCGAAGTTTATTCTTTTTGACTTCAACACGGCGCTAATTTCTACTTTGCAGAGTGAATGATTAGTGCCAAGGACAAAACCGTATAAATCCATAATTTTTATTATACCGCAAAGAATAATAGCCAATAACTAAGAAACAAACCTGCCTGCTGTTAGACAGGATTTCTAATTATTAAATTTGAGAATTAATTCATTAATTAATTGTAAATTCATTGGAAATTGGAATTTAAATTTTGTCTTTGCCGAAAATCAGGCAGGTGGCGACGCCGTCAATACCGATGCCGACATGGGTCCATCTCGGCTCCAATTGGTTTTGATTGTGATCTTTATCGGCAGCATACATCCATTCAATCAAATGAACGGCCTCTAGTCGGTAGCCGTAGGAGGCATTTTCGCCTAATGACCAAAATCCCAGATCCCTGAAACCCTGCTCGTCTTTTAGTTTTTCTTCAAACCCCTGATGTTTGTCAACATTTTTAATACTGGTAAAATATTTTGCCCGTTCTAAGGCATAATTAGCTAATCTTTCGTCCCAAGCTACTGGTCCAGACCCGTGAATTCGGCGGTACTCATTAAGAGCAGTTAAAACTTCATTAGCGGTAGCCATTTTTTCATCCATTTGAATTCTTAATTGCCAAGTATGCTCATCGATTTGCTGGGCAATTCCCCATGGAGTGGTATCGGCTATCGCTGATGGTTGAGGGGTAAGAGTTGGTTTGATTTTTATTTCAGGGGTAATTTTAGCAGTAACCCGAGTTTGAGGAGTAATTGTTGGTTCAAAAAAAACAATATCAGCTTTCGGGGTGATGATTTTCGGCTGGTGAAAATTAAACAAGCTTAGCCAAATATAGGTAATGGCGGCTAAGATTTTGGACCACATATTTGATTATCGCATAGCCGATAAATAAACCAGCAGTGTAGAGGAAATCACTAACTAAAGTCTGTTTAAGAAAAGGTAGGCCGGCTAAGAAGCATGTGATTAAACCGCCTAAGTTATGGGAATAAATATTACTAACTGCCCAAAAACCAAAATTACTAACCAGAAAGAAAATTAAAGAGGCGCCTATTGGACCTTCGATTTTAAATTTTTTTAAAATTTGCCCCCAAAGAGCAATTAAAGCATAGGCACCATAAGTGAAAATCATGAGAGCACCATAGAAGCCGAGGAAATAATCAGTTAATAATAAGACCAACAAGGGTAAAACTAAATTCCATTTTTTAGGCAGATAAACACCGGAAAAAAGGGCAATAGCACTAATGGGGGCAAAATTAACCGGATGAGGCGACAAGCGAAGGACAAGCCCTATAACAACTAATAATAAAGGCAAAATTTTTATTTTCATCTTTTAGATATTATAACCCTTGTTTTTAATTTTAAAATTCCTATAATAT
>ERZ795052.5885-NODE-5885-length-11631-cov-20.428041_pt1 | contig 11631 bp, 7 predicted proteins | sample MGYA00375136_ERZ795052 | MGnify/ENA primary metagenome ERZ795052 (study PRJEB30181, sample SAMN05720156) | activated sludge metagenome | isolation source: Anaerobic digester | place: Japan | collected 2015-05-26 ... | reverse complement strand
CCCAAAAGAATTGGTCAAAATTATGGAAAATAAAATTAAAAAATAAATTTAATAAAATTATAAACAAAAATATAACAATTAATAACATGATAAATATATTTAAAGAGAAATTATTTGAAAACAAAGAGGCAGAAAATAATAATCCTGATGAAGATAAGATAGAAATTATTACCCCTCAAGATTTACCCGAGTATCCGCCAGATATAGAAGTTTTATTTAAAGCAGTAAACAATTTAGAAGATAGAATAACCGTTTTAACACAAAAACTGTTAGAGGTTATAGATAAAGAGGAGCAGGAAGAAATACAAAAAGAAATCAAGAATTTAGAAAAGGAAAGGAAATTAAAAAAGTACGCTATAGAAGAGGCAATGAAAGAACGTTATTTTAAAACTTAATTTTTCTTCTCTAGAAATTTTTTCACTAGAATAATAGCTTCTTTTTCTAACTGTACCCATTTTACCCTTTTTATTTGATTTTTAAACCAAGTCATTTGTCTTTTGGCATATTTAATAATTTCTTTTTCTAATGTTTCTTTCATTTCTTTGTAATCGATTTTCTTTTCTAAATACCGGTTAACCCATCTATATTCCAAACCAAAATCTTCCAATCTTTTTGAAGAAACCCCTTTTTGTTTTAATTTTTTTACTTCTTTAATCATTCCTTCTTTTAATCTTTTTTCCAATCTTTTTTTGATTTTTTGCCTTAAAACTTCTTTATCTTTTTTTATGCCGATAACAAGAACCTCCATTTTTAAAGGATTTTTTTTAAGCGGCTCTATTTTTTTATTTTGAAGAATAATTTCCAAAGCGCGAATTAACCTTCTTTTGTTATTTTTATCAATTGCCTTGGCGCGCCTCGCATCTAATTTTTTGAGTTTTAAAAAAAGTTCTTCCCCAGTTAAATTTTCTAATTCTTTTCTTAATTTTAAATTTGGTTTAGCTTTTGGAAATTGCCAACCTTCAACTACTGAAGAAATATACAGGCCGGTGCCGCCGCATAAAATTGGCAGTTTTCCTCTTTTTTGGATATCTTTAATGGCTTTTAAAGCCAGTTTTTGATATTGAGCAGCAGAAAAATATTCTTGCGGATTGGCGACATCTATTAAGTGATGTCTTATTCCATTAGAGTAAAGTTTTCCTTTAATTTTCTTTAAAGGAACTTTTCCGCTGCCGATATTCATTCCTTTATAAACCTGGCGGGAATCAGCAGAGATTATTTCGCCATTGAAAAGTTTTGCTAATTTTATAGCCAAATCTGATTTTCCAGAGGCAGTGGGACCCAAAATAACTAAAAGTTTTTTATTATTTTGTTTTAAAACTCTTTCGGTGGATTTCACAGATTCCATATTTTTTTATTAAAGACTTGTGAAGTTTTGTTGGGTATCCTTTATGAATTTCAAATTTATACTGAGGATATTTTTTTGCCAAAGCGATCATTTTTCTATCGCGGATTACTTTTGCGACAACTGAAGCTAGAGCAATTGAAGAAATTTTTTCATCGCCTTTAATAATTGTTTTTTGAGGAGATTTTAATTTTGAAATTTTTTGATTGCCATCAACTAAAATTAAATTTGGATTTATTTTCATTTTCTTTTTTAATTTTTTGATGCTTTTTCTCATTGCCAGAAATGTCGCTTCAGAAATATTTATTTTATCAATAGTTTTTTCGCCAACCATTGACCAAGAAAAATCAATTAAAGGATTTTGTTTCATTAATTTAAAAATTTCTTCTCTTTTTTTAGTGTTTAATTTTTTCGAATCCTTTAATGTTTTCAAAATTTCTAATCTTTTATTTTTTACCCGCCCAAGTTTTGTTTTGTAAAATTTTGGCGAGCGAATTATGACTACTGCCGCCACTACTGGGCCGGCTAAAGCTCCTCTTCCAGCTTCATCTACCCCAAAAATATATTTATATCCTTTTTTTTGATAAAATTTTTCAGTTTTTAAATCCATAAAATTAATTTTCTTGACATACTATCTAAATTTAGTTTTAACTTTTTGCTTTTTCTTGACCGTGTGATACAATGGAAATAATTTTGACTTTTGAATTTTAAATTTTGAATTATTTATTATGTATTTTACCCATCTTCATCTTCATAGTCATTATTCTCTTTTAGATGGCTTGCCAAAAATTGAGGAGATATTGCAAAAGGCAAAAGAAGTGGGTTTTGATAGTTTGGCTTTAACTGACCATGGGGTTTTATATGGTGCTTTAGAGTTTTATATCAAGGCAAAGGAATTGGGAATAAAACCCATTATTGGTTGCGAACTGTATTTGGCGCCCCGAACTCTGCATGACAAAGTTCCAAAAGTTGATACTAAATTTTATCACCTTCCAGTTTTGGTAAAAAATATAGAAGGTTATAAAAATTTATTACAATTGGTTACCATTGGCGAATTGGAAGGTTTTTATTACAAACCGCGAGTTGATAAAGAAGTCTTAAAGAAATATTCAAAAGGATTAATCGCCTTATCAGGGTGTTTACGGGGCGAAATTTGTCAGGCGCTTTTAGCTAATAGTTTCAGTAGAGCAAAAGAGCTATTAGAAGAATACCAAAATATTTTCGGAAAAGAAAATTTTTATTTGGAATTACAAGATCATTCAGAATTAGAAGAGCAAAAAAAAGTGAATGACTTGTTGATACAACTGGCTAACGAAACTAAGACACCCGCAGTTGTTACTTGCGACAGTCATTATTTGAATTTAGAAGACAAAAGGACTCACGAAGTGCTTTTGGCGGTTCAAACCGGAACGGGAATTGAAGATGAAGAAAGATTTACAATGAAAAAAACCGACCTTCATTTAAAGACAAAAGAAGAGGTAGAAAAAAATTTTAATTCCTATCCCCAAATTTTTGAAAATATCAAAAAAATCGTTGATAGTTGTAATTTAGAACTTGAATTGGGAAAAATTACTTTTCCGAAGTTTGAAACCCCAAATAATGAAGATCATTTTGAATATTTAAAGAAACTCACTTATGAAGGTTTTAATAAAATTTATAAAAATGATGTTCAAGCAAAAGAAAGATTAGATTATGAATTGGAGGTAATAAAACAAACAAATTTCGCCGACTATTTTTTGATTATTCATGATTTTATTAAATTTGCGGAGGAAAATGGCATTTTAACTAATACTCGCGGTTCTGCTGCCGGCTCATTAGTCGCTTATGCCTTGAATATTACTAGAGTAGACCCATTAAAATTTGAACTTTATTTTGAAAGATTTTTAAATCCAGAACGAATTCAGCCGCCTGATATTGATGTTGATGTGGCTGATAACAGGAGGCAGGATCTAATTGATTATCTTATTTCAAAATACGGCAAAGACCATGTGGCTCAGATTATTACTTTTGGCTTTATGAAAGCCAGATTAGCAGTTAGAGACGTTAATCGGGCTTTGGGATATCCCTATTCTCTTGGTGACAGAATAGCCAAACTTATTCCTTTCAATATGTCAGCAGAGGAGGCATTAAAAATGATTCCAGAATTAAGAGAATTATATGAAACTGACTTTAAAGCAAAGGAAGTTTTGGATATTTCCCAAAAATTAGAAGGGGTAGCGAGGCATGCTTCAACTCATGCCGCTGGGGTTGTCATTACTTCAGAAAAATTAACTAGTTATGTTCCTTTACAGCATTCTTCAAGAAACGAGGAGGAAATAATTACTCAATATAATATGTACGATTTGGAAAAGATTGGTTTGATAAAAATGGATATTTTAGGCTTGAAAAATTTAACCGTGATTAAAAATAGTTTGAGAATCATTAAAAAAGTTTATGACAGAGAAATTAATTTAGATGAAATTGGATTTGATGATAAAGAAGTTTTTAACCTTCTTTCCAGTGGTCAGACAATTGGAGTTTTTCAAGTGGAATCTGAAGGTATGAGAAGATATCTGAAAGAATTAAAGCCAACAAATATTGAAGATGTAACTGCGATGTTGGCTTTATATCGGCCGGGACCAATGGAACTGATCCCGCAATTTATTAAAAGGAAACAAAAAAAAGAACCTATTACTTATCTTCATCCAAAATTAAAACCAATTTTAGAAAAAACCTATGGTATTTGTGTTTACCAGGAGCAGTTAATGAGAATTGCTCACGATTTGGCGGGTTTTTCAATGGCTGAAGCAGACGTTTTAAGAAAGGCGGTTGGCAAAAAAATCAAGAAACTTTTGGAAGCCCAAAAAGAAAAAATGATTGAGGGAATGAAACAAAATGAAATTCCAGAAAAAATTGCTTTTAAAATTTGGGAGTGGGTAAAACCTTTTGCCAGATATGGTTTTAATAAGGGTCATAGTGCTTCTTACGCAAGAATAACTTATCAAACTGCTTGGCTCAAAGCTCATTATCCCAACGCTTTTATGGCAGCCCTGCTTACATCTGATTTTGGAGATTTGGACAGAATAGCAATTGAAATTGGTGAGTGCGAAAGATTAAACATTAAAGTTTTGCCTCCTTCAGTCAATAGTTCATTCGTTGAATTTGGAATTGATAAAGAAACAAAGGAAATTTATTTTAGTCTGGCGGCGATAAAAAATGTGGGAGTTGGAGTGGCGCAGGCAATTCAGGAAGAAAGACAAAAAAACGGCTTGTTTCAGAGTTTAGCAGATTTCTTAAAAAGGCTAGATAGGCAACTTTTAAACCGGAAAACTCTGGAAAGCTTAATGAAATCAGGAGCCTTAGACTGTTTTGGCTCGCGCGAGTTAATGGTGGAAAATTTAGATGAAATTTTAAATTGGGCAAATCATAATTTTAATCATTTTAACCATCCGCAATTGGATTTGTTTGGGGAAACAAATGTCAATATTTTAGAGAAACTTAAAAAAGAAAAAGGGGAACCGCCTGTTGACAGATTAAAAAGAGTAAATTGGGAAAGAGAATATTTAGGGCTTTATCTGACAATTCATCCATTAGAAGGGTATCAAAAGGTTTTGGCTAAATATAGTTTTCCTCTTTCAAAGATTGATTTTTCAATGATAGGCAAGAAAATAAAAATAGGCGGTTTCATCTCCCAAATTCAAAAAATCAGAACAAAAACCGGCCAGAATATGGTGTTTCTAAAATTATCAGATAACAGCCGGAAAATGGAAATTGTGTTTTTTCCCCGAGCATTGAAAGAAAATCAGTTTCTTTTGGCAGAAGATAAAGTGGTTTTAGTAGAAGGGAAGCTTGATAAAAGAAATGGAGATTTTCAGTTAATTGGAGAAAAGATTGAAGAAATCAAGCCATTAGAGGCATAAACAGACAATTTTTTGACTTTAAATTAGTTTTGTAGTTAAATAAGAAGTATAAATATATGGCCAAGAATAAAAACGGCTCCTCTTTGGATACTTTGCGTCATTCGTTGGCGCATATAATGGCATTAGCCTTAAAAAGAATTTATGGCGAAGTTATTTATGGCGTCGGACCAACAATAGAGAATGGTTTTTATTATGATGTTGAAATTAAAAACAAAACTTTAAATAAAACTTTAACAGAAAAGGATTTAGAGAAAATAGAACAAGAGATGAGAAAAATTATTGAAGAGAAACTTCCTTTTAAGAAAAAATATTTGTCTTTGAAAGAGGCGGAAACTTTATTTAAGAAATTAAAACAAAACTATAAATTAGAGTTAATCAAAGATTTAAGAAAATACGGCACGACAGTAGAAAACGAAAAAGAAAAAATAAAGAATAAGAAATCAAAGAAAATAAACAAAGTTTCTATTTATGAGGTGGGCGAGTTTGTGGATTTATGTCGCGGTCCTCACGTAAAAAATACTTCAGAACTGCCTTTAAGTTTTAAATTAACCAAGGTTTCAGGCGCTTATTGGCGCGGCAAAGAAGAGAACCCAATGCTTCAAAGAATTACTGGAGTGGCTTTTCAAACCCAAAAAGAATTGAAAGATTACCTTAATTTTATTAAAGAGGCAGAAGAAAGGGACCATCGATATTTGGGAGAAAAATTAGACTTGTTTCATTTTGACGAGAATTTAGGACCGGGTTTAGTTTTGTGGCACCCAAAAGGAGCAATGCTTAAAAAGATTATTGAAGAATACGCTTTAAACGAATATCTAAAAAATGGCTACGAGTTGGTCAATACCCCTCATATTGCCCAGTTAAAACTTTGGAAAATATCCGGTCACGCTGATTTTTATAAAGAAAGTATGTATCCGGCGATGCACCTAAAAGAAATAAATGAGGAAGAGAATATTGACTATGAAATAAAACCAATGAATTGCCCTTTTCATATTTTAATTTATAAAAATAAAATTGTTAGTTATAAAGATTTACCTTTAAGATATACAGAATTAGGAACTGTTTATCGTTACGAAAAATCAGGAGTTTTGCATGGTTTAAACAGAGTAAGGGGTTTTACCCAAGACGATGCTCATATTTGGTGCAGCATAAAAGATTTGCCAAAAGAAATTGAAGGCGCTTTAGAATTGGCTTTAAAAATTTTAAATAAATTTGGTTTTAAAGATTTTGAAATTGATGTTTCCACCAGACCAGAGAAATTTATTGGTCAGAAAAAAGTTTGGGATATCGCCACTAAATCTTTAACCCAAACTTTAGAAAAAAAGAAAATTAAATATTTTATTGATAGAGGAGGCGGCGCTTTTTACGGTCCTAAAATTGATATTAAAATCAAAGACGCAATTGGCCGGGCCTGGCAATGCACCACCATTCAAGTTGATTTTAATTTGCCCCAGAGATTTGAAATGACTTACATTGACAAAAACGGCAGAAAGGAGCAGCCGATTATGATTCATCGAGCGCTTTTAGGAAGTTTAGAAAGGTTCATTGGAATTTTAATTGAACACTATAAAGGAGAATTTCCCTTATGGTTAGCGCCTGTCCAGGTTATGGTTTTGCCGATTTTAGAAGAAAATCAACAATCCGGGAAAAAGGTTTTAGAAAACTTAAAAGAAAAAGGATTTAGAACAGAAATAGATTTAAGAAACGAGACTCTGTCAAAAAGAATAAGAGAGGCAGAACTTCTAAAAATTCCTTATTTAGCGATTATTGGCAAGAAAGAAGAAAAAGCAAAAAAAATTGCCATAAGGCAAAGAAAAATTGGCGATTTGGGACAGATGCCAATTGAGAAATTTGAAGAAAAGATGAGAAAGGAATTATGAATCATAAATCAAGAATTATGGATTTAGTATTTTGTATTTCTTGCCCGCTTAAATTTCTTTAGAGAAATTTGGGCGGATAAAATTTTTGACTTTTGACTTATCTATTATGTACCATCCAAATAAATTTCAAAAAAAATACGAGCGATATTGGGCAAAAAATCATTTTGCTTTGTTTAGAGCGCAAGATAACGTTAAAAAAGCAAAGTTTTATATTTTAGATATGTTTCCTTATCCTTCAGGAGAGGGACTTCATGTTGGCCATATTAAGGGATATACTGCCACTGATGTTTTGTCGCGCTTCTACCGAATGAAAAATTATAATGTCTTACACCCAATGGGTTGGGATGCTTTTGGGTTGCCGGCAGAAAATTACGCTTTGAAAATCAAAAAACCTCCCCAGGAAGCGGTTTTAAACAATATTAAGAAATTTAAAAAGCAGTGTCAGGAAATGGGATTTAGTTATGATTGGAGAAGGGAAATTAATACCACAGATCCGAATTATTATAAATGGACCCAGTGGATTTTCCTTCAATTATTTAAACATAATTTGGCTTATGAAGCCGAGGTGCCAGTTAACTGGTGCCCTTCGTGTAAAACCGTTTTGGCTGACGAAGAGGTGATTAACAATACTTGCGAGCGATGCGGCACCGAAGTAGAAAGAAAAAAATTAAAGCAATGGCTTTTGAGAATCACGGCTTATGCCGAAAGGCTTTTAAAAGATTTGGATTTGCTGGACTGGCCGGAAAGCATTAAAACAATGCAAAAGAATTGGATAGGAAAAAGCGAAGGAGTAGAAGTAGATTTTCGGATAGAAAATACAGAAGAGTATGTTAAAGTTTTTACTACCAGAATAGATACTATTTTTGGCGCCACTTATTTAATTTTGTCTCCGGAACATCCATTAACTGAAAAAATTACCTCTTTGAACTATCAAAAGGAAGTTGAGGATTATATAGCGCAGACCTCTCAAAAGTCAGAATTTGAAAGAATTAAGGAAACAAAGATAAAAACCGGAGTTTTTACCGGCGCTTATGCGATTAATCCGGCAAATAAAGAAAGAATTCCGGTTTGGATTTCTGATTATGTATTAATGAATTATGGCACTGGGGCGATAATGGGAGTACCGGCTCACGATAAAAGAGATTGGGATTTTGCCAAAACTTTCAACTTGCCGATAAAAGAAGTAATTTCTTTAGACGGAAAAGAAAGTTTAGATTTAAAAGAACCATTTGAAGGCGAAGGGATATTGGTTAATTCTGGCCCTTTTTGCGGCCGGCCATCAAAAGAAACGATTGAGCAAATAATGCTTTACACTGGCGGAAAAAAAACAGTTTGCTATAAATTAAGAGATTGGATTTTTTCCAGACAAAGATATTGGGGAGAACCCATTCCGATCATAAAATGCGAGAAGTGTGGCAATGTGCCTTTAAAAGAAACTCAATTACCCTTAAGATTGCCTAAAATTAAAAAGTATGAACCAACTGGCACTTATGAATCACCGCTGGCAGATATAAAACAATGGGTAAATGTTAAATGTCCAATTTGTGGCGGCGAAGCAAAAAGAGAAACTAATACTATGCCCCAATGGGCAGGCTCCTCATGGTATTATTTACGGTATTTGGACCCAAAAAATAAAAAGAAACTAGTTGAACAAAAAAAAGAAAATTACTTTATGCCGGTTGATATTTATATTGGCGGCGCCGAACATGCGGTTTTGCATTTGCTGTATGCCCGGTTTTGGCATAAATTTTTGTATGATTTAAAAATAGTTTCCACTAAAGAACCGTTTAAAAAATTTATTAATGTGGGAGTGGTTTTGGGCGAAGATGGGGAAAAAATGTCTAAGTCAAGAGGTAATACTATTTCTCCTGATGAGGTAATAAGACTTTACGGTGTTGATTCTTTGAGAATGTACGAACTGTTTGCCGGGCCTTTAACTTATTCGATGAAGTGGAATACTAAAAGCATAAATGGCATATATCGCTTTTTAAGTCGGGTTTTTGATTTAGTTAATGAAGCAACTTCTTTAAAGAAAACAAAAAAGGATAATTTTGAATTAACAAGAGAAGCAAAAAGGAAATTGAATTTAAACTCAAAAGAATTGGAGATTTTGAGACATAAAACCATAAAAAAAGTAACGGAAGATATTGAAAACTTTCATTTTAATACCGCAATTTCTGCTTTAATGAGTTATTTGAATAAATTAGAAGAAGCGCCGGTTTTTCAAATTAACCGATTACATTTAGAAACTTTAATTCTGCTCTTGTCGCCATTTGCTCCTTATACTGCCGACTATTTATGGCAAACAAGTTTAAAAAACCGAAAACCTGTTTTAAAAGAAAAGTGGCCAAAGTTCAATCAGAAATTTGTTCAAGAAAAACAATTTACTTTAATTGTTCAAGTCAATGGCAAAACTCGCGGCAAAATTAAAGCAAAAATTGGTTTGACAAAAGAAGAGGCAGAAAAATTGGTTTTAAGTATTTCTTCGGTGAAAAAACATCTCATAAAAAAACCAAAAAAAGTTATTTTCGTTAAAGACAAACTGATTAACTTCGTCATCTAAAATCAAAAATCAAAAATTAAAAATTAAAAACACAGATTAAAAATAAAAAATTTATGGCCCCACCGTTAGAAGAAAACAATAAAAACAAATTTAAGATTAGAATCTATCAATACATTATTAATCTGATAAAGTTTTTGGGAGCAATTCCTAATGATTTAATTACAGTCGAAATTAAAAAACAACTATTAAGGAGCGGTACTTCTATTGGAGCTAATTATTTTGAAGCGGAGGCTGCTAGTTCAAAAAAAGATTTTCAGAATTTTTTCAGGATAGCCTTAAAGTCAGCCAATGAATCAAAGTTTTGGTTGGTGATTTTAAAAAACAGCGGGATTTTGCCAAAAATATTATTTCCGAAATATGCCCATATTTTGCAAGAAACAGAAGAAATAGCCAAGATATTAGCCGCTAGCATTTTGACAATGAAAGGCAAAAGATAAGGACAATAAATTAATTTTTGTTTTTTTACTTTTTTTTACTTTGTATCTTTTATCTTTTATTTTTTATCTTTTATTTTTAATTTAATATGAAAAAAATTGTAGTGATTGGCGGAGGAACAGGGGTTTTCACGGTTTTAAGCGGTTTGAAAACATATCCTTATGATTTGACCGCGATTTTAACAATGGCTGATAATGGCGGTTCTTCAGGGGTTTTGCGTGAAGAATTTGGAATTCTGCCGCCTGGCGATATCAGAAGAGCATTAGTCGCCTTGTCTCCTTCTTCTTCTATTTTGGCAAAACTTTTTACTTATCGCTTTAAAGACGGCGAAGGATTAAAAGGTCATAGTTTCGGCAATTTATTTTTGACTGCTTTGGAAAGAATTACCGGCGATTTTTCTAAAGCAATTAACGAAGCAGCAAAGATTTTATCAATTAAAGGAAAAATTCTGCCGGTGACCTTGGACAAAACCAGACTTTTTGCTAAACTGAAAAACAATTATTTAGTGGTTGGAGAAACGAATATCGATATTCCGAAACACGACCCCAGATTGTCAATAAAAGAGATTTTTTTAAACCCGCCGGCTAAAGCTAATAAAGAAGCAATAAAAGCAATCAAGGAGGCTGATTTTATTATTATTGGGCCGGGAGATCTATATTCCTCTATTTTGCCGAACTTTCTAGTTAAAGGAATAAAAGAGGCGGTTGCAAAATCAAAAGCGAAAAAAATCTATGTTTTAAATATTATGACCAAGTATGGGGAAACGAATAATTTTAAGGCTTCTGATTTTGTGAGGACTTTAGAGAAATATTTAGGCAGAGGAGTGATTGACTATATTTTGGTTAACACTTCTAAACCGCATGCAAAATATTTGAAGAAATATCTCAAAGAAAAATCCCAAGTGGTGGTTTTTGACAAAGAGAATTTTTCAAATAGTAAATACAAAATAATTGCCGCCCCTTTATTGCGCAATAGTCCATTTTTACGCCATGACCCGGAAAAGTTAGCGAAAGTAATTGATAAACTCACTAAATGACTAAAACAGAATTTTCCCAATTATATTATAGCGAAATAGATAAAGTTTTCCGTTTCTACTTTTTAAGAGTGAACTCAGTTGAAGAAGCCGAAGATTTAACTTCTTTGGTCTTTTTAAAGTTTTATCAGTTTTTTCAAAAGAAAGATGAAAAAGTTGTGAAAGATAAAAAAGCCTTTCTTTATAAAATGGCAAGAAATTTATTGGTTGATTTCTATCGCAAGAAAGATAGAAATTCTCTTTCTTTGGATAAACTTTTTAAAGAAGGGTTTGATTTGCCGTCGCCTATAGATTTTGAAAATAAAATTGAAGCGAACTTTCAAATGGAGGAAATCAAAAAGGCTTTAAGGGAAATAAACCCTTTATATGCTGATGTAATTATTCTTCATTATATAGATGATTTGTCAATCAAAGAGTTATCCACGATTTTAAACAAAAAAGAAAACAACATAAGGGTATTGGTTCATCGCGCCTTAGAAGCG